>Ga0208942_1000001_pt1 | contig 314064 bp, 265 predicted proteins | sample GreLakmeSU08MSRF_FD_187704 | JGI IMG/M metagenome (GOLD analysis project Ga0208942, IMG submission 187704) | Freshwater lentic microbial communities from great Laurentian Lakes, MI, USA - Great Lakes metaG SU08MSRF (SPAdes) | ecosystem: Environmental > Aquatic > Freshwater > Lake | place... | reverse complement strand
TACTTATGCAGGTGGTATTATTACCATCACGGGCACACCTACTGTAAGTGGCGTATTTAATTATACGGTAATAACAACTGGCCCTTGTGTAATACCAACAGCCACAGGGACTATCACTGTTATAGCGGATGCAACTTTAACCTTAACATCGGCAGCGGGTTCAAATAACCAAGTACTTTGTATAAATATACCCATTGTAACTATTACGTATGCAGTTGGTGGAACAGGAACAGGTGGTAGCGTTACTGGATTACCAGCAGGGGTTAGCGGTACTTATGCAGGTGGTATTATTACCATTACAGGCACACCTACTGTAAGTGGTGTATTTAATTATACGGTAATAACAACTGGCCCTTGTGTAATACCAACATCCACAGGGACTATTACAATTAATCCTGATGCCTCCATTATTTTAACATCGGCAACAACAACAACGGCGCAGGAGCTTTGCAGAAATTCTACTATTAACAATATTATTTATACTATTTCAGGAGGAGGTACTGGTGCTATTATTGCAGGCCTACCAGCAGGTGTTACTGGTGCTTATGTTGCTGGAGTATTTACTATCAGTGGCTCACCAACAGTTGCAGGTTTATTTAATTATACAGTTACTACAACTGGTACCTGTGTACAAAACAGTCTGTTAGGAACTATTTTAGTTAATCAATTACCAACAGCAGCTTTTACTTCCACTGCACCCCGCTGCGAAACAAGGGTTATAAGTTTTACAGATGCATCTGTACCAAATATTGGTACATTAACAAACTGGACATGGGATTTTGGCGATGGCGCACCAACAAGTAATACACAAAACCCAACACATGTGTATGCAGCAGCGGGAACATATACTGTTACACTTACAGTTACAAACAGTAAAGGTTGTATCAGCAACCCTATTGCTTCAATACCGGTAACCATTAATAACCGCCCCGTAGCAGGTTACATTATTCCTGAAGTTTGTTTAAGTGATACCTATGCACAGTTTTTGGATACAAGTAGAATTGCTACAGGAGCTATTATTAGCTGGCAATGGTATTTTGATGATCCAAATGCAACAGTGGCTAACCCAAATGTATCAACCTTGCAAAATCCAACACATAGTTATACGGCTGTTGGTATATACGATAGTGTACAATTAATTGTTACTAGTGCATTGGGTTGTAGAGATACCATTGTACAGTCATTAACTGTAAATGGTAGTTTTCCTATAGCTAATTTTACAGTAAATAATCCAGCTACATTATGTGCTAATGATTCTGTTGCCATTGTGGAAGCTTCTACCGTTTTCCCTGGCGTAATAACTAAAATAGAAATTTATTGGGATAATACAAATTTTCCGGGAGTATTTCAAATAGATAACAACCCTTTTAGTGGAAAAATTTATCGACACTTATACCCAAATTTTCAAGCACCGCTTACTAAAATATTCACTATTCGCTATAGGGCTTATTCTGGAGGTGTTTGTGTAAATGATAAGCTAACAAATATTACCGTTAATGCTGCGCCCTTGGTACAGTTTAATGCAATGCCAAATTCCTGTTTATTAATTCCTCCATTCCAAATAACACAAGTTAGTGAAATTGGGGGCGTGCCAGGCATTGGCGTTTATTCAGGACCGGGAGTTTCATCTACCGGCTTATTTACACCTGGTATTGCTGGCATTGGTACACACACTATATTATACACTTTTACATCTACTGCTGGAGGGTGTGTTGATACAATGAGTAATAGAATTACTGTATTGGATACTGCGCATGCTTTTTTTACATTTATATCACCAACCTGCGAGCAGGTTCCTACTTCATTTACTGATTTTTCAACAGCGCCTGCTAGTGTCACATTAAGTAATACCGTTTGGAATTTCGGAGATGGTTTACCCATTGAAAATCATGCTCCGGCTTCTACCTTTACCCATTTATTTCCTGCGCCAGCTACCTACTTAGTAACCATGTATAATGTTTCGTCCTATGGTTGCAACAGTACAATTTATTCACAAAGTGTAACTGTAAATCCCAACCATTCTATCAGCCTAAATACGGGAAGTAATAATATACAAACAGTTTGTATTAATAAGCCTATTACTCCAATTCGCTACACTTTAGCTGGAGGTGCTATAGGTGCCACAGTAACGGGATTACCTGCTGGCCTTACTGCTTCTGTTACCGGCAATATATTAACCATTAGTGGAACCCCAATTACCACATTACTTTCGCCTTATAATTATTCTATTGTAACAACTGGTAATACTTGCGTTGTTGCTAATGCTGTAGGTGTTATTACTGTAACAGCCGATGCCACATTAGCTTTAACATCGGCTGTTGGTACAGATAATCAAACTCTTTGCATTAATATCCCAATTATAAATATTACTTATTCTGTTGGCGGTAGCGGTACAGGCGGCAGCGTTACGGGATTACCAGCAGGCGTTACTGGTACCTATGCCGGCGGTATTATAACTATTACGGGTACACCTGTTGTAAGTGGAGTATTTAATTATACAGTAATTACAACCGGTCCTTGTATTTTACCTACTACAATAGGTACTATATCTGTTACCGCAGATGCAACATTAACCTTAACATCGGTAGTGGGTTCAAATAATCAAGTGCTTTGTATAAATGTACCCATCACCAATATTACTTATGCTGTTGGCGGTACAGGTACAGGTGGCAGTGTTAGTGGCTTGCCAACAGGCGTTACAGGTACTTATGCAGGTGGTATTATTACTATTACGGGTATACCTACTGTAATTGGGTTATTTAACTACACGGTAACTACAACAGGTCCATGTGTTATACCAACAGCAATTGGTACCATTAGCGTTAAACCAGATCATACTATTGCATTTAGTTTAGGTGATACCACCCAATCGGTTTGTGTGAACACTGCAATTGACCCAATTATTTATACAATTGGAGGAGGTGCTGCAGGTGTAACTATAGCTAACTTACCTCCGGGTATAACCTATTCAGTAACGGGAACTTCATTAACTATTAGTGGCACACCAACTTCAACAGCTGGAGGACCTATATTTAATTATATAATAGCTACAACGGGCAATAGCTGTATTATTGCAACTGCTAATGGATCTATCCAGGTTAATCCATATCCTGTTCCAAATTTTAGTGTAGATAAACCTACTTATTGTATACCAAATGCTGTTGTTACATTTATTAATGGCTCTACCATGCCAGATGGTAGTGCCATGACTTATCTATGGAATTTTGGCGAGCCATCAAGTGGAATTAATAATTCATCAACTGCACTTACTCCTCCTCATTGGTACTCGTCTTTAGGTCCTTTTAATGTAAACTTAATAGTCACAAGTCTTGCAGTACTAAATGGTAATGTTATTGGTTGTGTTCATGATACTACAATTGTAATTAACACAATTCATCCTCAACCAAAAGCAGATTTTGTTTTTAATAAACCAAGTGTTTGTATTGGCGATCGAGTTACCATAACCGATAATACCGATGGTAAAGATGGCATCGTAAATCAATGGCATTGGGATATGGGAGATGGTACCATCAGATTAACTAACCCGGTTAATTATACTTATAATGATACCATTACTTACCAAATAGTTTTGTATGCTGTTAATAGCTTTGGCTGTAATAGTGATACCACTACTAAATCTTTTACAGTATATCCTTATCCTCATGTTAATGCAGGTCCCGATAGATTAGTTTTAGAAGGAGGGTCTACTCAACTTGAATCAGTAACTTTTGCTAATGATCCTAATTATTCTTGGACACCAAATCTATATCTAACAGATAGTCATATTCCAAAACCTAGGGTTATCAGCCCTAAAACTGATATGACCTATCGCTTAACAATTATTGCAAGGGGAGGGTGTGCTTTAAGTGATGATGTATTTGTAAAGTTGCTTAAGTTTCCTGTTATACCAAATACCTTTACACCTAATAACGATGGTATTAATGATACCTGGAGAATTGATTATCTTAATACCTATCCAAATAATAGGATTCAGATATTTACAAGAGCTGGTCAGTTGGTTTTTGAATCAAGAGGATATAATACCCCTTGGGATGGAACAATAAAAGGTAAACCATTACCATTTGATACTTATTATTATATTATTGAACCCGGCAATGGTCGAGACCCTTTAACTGGTTACGTAACTATTCTTAAATAAAATTATTACAGCAGTGTTTAAATAACATTGCTGTAACTTTTAATTAGCAATATCAACTTTTTTTTAGTTAAAACAAATAAACTTAAGTAAACGGAAAATTAAAAATCCAAGTGAAAAAAGTTGAAAGCATGAAGAAATTATTTTTGATAACCCTATTCTTTTGTTCTTTAGGGCTTATGGTTTTTAGTCAGGCTAAACCGTTTTACACCCAATATATTTTAAACAATTACATACTAAATCCAGGTATTACTGGAATAGAAAATTACACTGATGTAAAGTTGAGTTACCGAAATCAATGGGCAGGAATAGCAGGGTCGCCCGTTACCACTTATTTTAGTATTCATGGTCCTTTGGATAAAAAAGATTTGCGAACTAATGTAACATCATATCAAATTCCAGGCAAAAATCCTGGTGGCCCTAAAGCATGGGACGACTATGCGGTTTCGCCAGCGCATCACGGTATTGGACTTCAAGTTATTAACGATAAAGCCGGTTACATTAGTCGATGGTCTGTGGCAGCATCTTATGCTTACCATAAACCATTATCTGTTCGTACTAGTCTTGCAGCTGGTTTAAATGTAGGCCTTAATAGTGTAAGTATTGATCGCTCAAAAATAGAGTGGGGGAATCTGGATCCAAATGATCCAGCTATTGGGTATAATAATGGGTCTATTAGTAAGGTAAAACCCGAAATTGGTGTAGGCTTATGGCTATACTCTGCTAGATATTTTATGGGTGTGTCGGTATTAAATATTATACCTGGAAAAGCAAAATTTGTTAGAGATAGTAATTATGGCGAAACATTTACACCAAACTACTTTGCTTCGGCTGGCTATAAGTTTGCTCTTACAGATGATGTTACCTTGCTACCATCAATGATGGTGCAATATTGGGAGCCGCAACTTAGTTCTCTACATGCCAATATAAAAATGCAATATCAGGATTTTTTATGGATGGGTGCTAGCTACCGTTTTGCTGATCTTGTAGGGGGCTATTCTGGTATGATTGGAGTGAATATTTCCAATGCACTAAATGTTAGTTATGCATATGAACACGCTACTACGTCTCGTTTACAAACATATACCAAGGGCACTCACGAAATTATGATTGGATTTTTATTGGGTAATAAATTTGGAGATAGCTGTCCTCAAAATATTTGGTAGGGGTTAAAAAAAATGTTGATTATGGTAATTGATTATCATATCTAAAATATTAAATTATCTAATATTTATAATAGTATTAATTTATTTTTTTATGTTCTTAATATTTAGGTCTACTCCACCTATTGCATCTATTAATACTTTGTATTTAGCAGTAATTTCTTCCGTTTTTTCTTGATTATTTAATGTTAATTTTCCTTTTGATAAAGCAAGAGAAAAATTGTCTTTTTCAATTAATTTATCAGCAGTTAATGCATTAATCAACTCATCAACAGGGGCTTTCAGAGTATTGGCATCAGTAGGAAGAGTCATGTATGTGATATTGCTATTATCTGATTTAATGATAGAAATTTCAGTAGTATTTTTTAACTTATTGCTTTTTGTTTCGCCGTCCCATTTCATTGTAGCAAGGGTAGGTGCAATAACTAAAGATATAATTGACATTAACTTAATCAAAATATTCATAGATGGGCCAGAAGTATCTTTAAACGGATCACCTACAGTATCGCCGGTAACAGATGCTTTGTGTGGTTCAGATTTTTTGTAAAACATTTCACCGTTTATTTCCACCCCCTTTTCAAAACATTTTTTTGCATTATCCCAAGCACCACCAGCATTATTCATAAACATTCCCATTAATACGCCACTTACTGTTGCGCCAGCTAAAAACCCACCTAATACTTCGGGTCCAAAAGAAAAGCCAATGATTAAGGGAGATAACAAAGCAATTGCACCTGGCAACATCATCTTTTTTAATGACGCTTCGGTAGAAATAGCCACACACTTATCATACTCTGGTTTGCCAGTACCTTCCATAATACCTGGAATGGTGCGAAATTGGCGGCGAACTTCTTCCACCATCGCCATAGCTGCTTCTCCCACCGCACGAATGGCCAATGACGAGAAAATGAAAGGGATCATACCACCTACAAACAATCCAGCCAAAACCGGTGCTTTGTAAATATCAATACCATCAATACCACTGATACCAACAAAGGCTGCAAACAAAGCCAGTGCAGTCAAGGCCGCAGAAGCAATGGCAAAACCTTTACCGGTTGCTGCGGTTGTATTACCAACGGCATCTAAAATATCTGTTTTTTCACGCACTTCTTTTGGTAACTCACTCATTTCAGCAATACCACCTGCGTTATCGGCAATGGGACCAAAAGCATCAATGGCAAGCTGCATAGCTGTTGTAGCCATCATACCTGCTGCGGCAATAGCCACACCATATAAACCTGCACACCAAAAGCTCATATAAATACCAGAAGCTAAAACAAGAATTGGTAAGAAAGTACTTTCCATACCCATTGCCAAACCACCAATGATGTTGGTTGCATGGCCTGTACCAGACTGGCGTATGATTGTATTAACCGGGCGTTTGCCCATGGCCGTGTAGTACTCAGTAATCATACTCATTAATGTACCCACAATTAAACCAACCATAATAGCACCAAAAATGCCATTCTTTGTGAACACATGGTCACGAAGTGTCATAGTATCGGGCATTAAATAATTTACCAGAAAATAAGAAAATATAGCTGTTAAAATAATAGAACCCCAATTGCCCATATTTAAAGCATTCTGTACCTTATGTGTACTTAAACCTGCACCCTCACTGATACGAACAAAGAAAGTGCCAATGATAGAAAATAAAATTCCCATAGCTGCAATCAGCATCGGTAAAAGAATAGGAGACATACCTCCGAAATTATCTGTCATGGCATTCGTTTCTCTTCCCAAAACCATGGTAGCTAAGACGGTTGCTACATAAGAACCAAAAAGATCGGCACCCATACCGGCCACATCACCCACATTATCACCTACGTTATCGGCAATGGTTGCAGGGTTGCGTGGATCATCTTCTGGAATTCCTGCTTCTACCTTACCTACTAAATCAGCTCCCACATCGGCAGCCTTTGTATAAATACCACCACCAACTCGTGCAAATAATGCAATGGACTCGGCACCTAAACTAAAACCGGTTAAAATTTCTATTGTTTTCTCCATTTCATGACTATCAACAGCCGCTTCGGGAGCAAAAATCATTTTTAGTATAATAAATAAACTTCCAAGACCTAAAACAGCCAAACCTGCAACACCCAATCCCATTACGCTGCCACCGGTAAAAGAAACTTTAAGGGCTTGAGCTAAACTGGTACGTGCAGCTTGTGCAGTACGTACATTAGCTTTGGTAGCCACTTTCATGCCGATAAAGCCAGCTAATGCACTAAAGAAAGCACCTATCACAAATGCAACTGATATGCTCCAGTGACTATTAGAATTGGTGTACCCCATAACGCCTAATAAAAGGGCGCCAATAATTACAAAATAAGTTAGAATTTTGTACTCAGCTTTTAAAAATGCCATAGCACCTTCGGCTATATAAGTGCTAATTTCTTTCATGCGTTCGTTTCCAGCATCTTGTTTAGATACCCAATTAAACTGTATAAAAGTGTATAAAAGGGCTACAATACCCATAACAGGGATAACATAAATCAAATTGTTCATAAGTTATATTTATTCTAATTTTTGGAGTGCAAAAATAGGATAAAAGGCGCAAAAAAAGTCAGATTATATTGATTAATCCTATTAGAAAACAAAGGATGTTTTTTTATTCGTAGGTCGAATTAATTTCATTAAAGAGATCGCCCAAGCAATTCACAAGTCTTTAGCTATCATTGGTTCCATATGAAAGTTTTGAAGCGGCCATATCACCTACTAAACCATGTAAATATACAGCAAGTGTAGATCCATCAAAAGATTTATAATACTTTGCTAGTAAATCGTTGAGTATTCTACTTAAATCGTTGACTAATAGCTAATGTCATTATATTTTTCCAATGCTGTATAAGTTTATAGATTTTTTTCATCGCATTCCATTTCTTAATCTGTCCTTATGAAAAGATTTTCATAAGTTGAAGTTACTAAACAAATTAACACGTTGTGGATACTCAGTTTACGGTACGCAAACATTTCGTCTTTATTGGAGACTATGAAGCATTAATTATTTTTTGAAAGTGTTATTAACTGATTATGTAATGCTAGTACTTGTGGCAATATTAAATTTTGTTCATCATTTACAATTACAAAATTGCACAGTTTCATTTTTATAGTTTCATCTAGCTGAGTATCCATCCTCGCAATAACTTCTTCCTTGGTAATGCCATTACGCTGCATGGTTCTTTGTATACGCAATGCTGTAGGGGCTGATATTCCAATTACATAGTCTATTTGCTCGTGAGCAGCACTTTCAAAGATTAAAGCAGCTTCTTTAATACAATAGTTAGCAGATTGTTCATTCATCCATCTTTCAGCATCTTCAAGTGTTAACGGATGCACAAGGGAATTTAATAAGGCTAATTTTTCGGGAGAGGTAAAAACAATTTGCGCAAGTTGTTTTTTATTTAATAATCCATTTGAATAAACGGCTGTTCCAAATTTTTTTTTAATTTTTTCTCTTAATGATTCGTCTTCATTCATTAATCTTTTTGCAACCTCATCAGCATAATATACAGGAATGCCAAGTACTTCAAATACTTTTGCTACAGTACTTTTACCACTGCCGATACCGCCTGTGAGTCCAATTTTTAGCATATTCTATTTCTATTACTGCCTTAAAATTTGCTTATCTTAGTAAAGTTATTATACTATGCTTGCTGAAGTTGATATTTTATAATTGATAGCAGATCTTCTATAGAATCATGCTTACATATATTAAAATAAAATAGTTACAGTTCGTGTAATTTAATCTGTTAAAAAAAATCCGAAATCAAAGTCAAACTTCATTTACGGATTTTTTTATTAAATTTATATTATTTCTTTACCTCAGCAACTGGCTTATTAATATTAGCTGTCCACTCCATACTGATAGCACTGCGCTCAATTTTAATTGAACTACCCGGACTAGTTTCCAGCATCAGCGTTTCATCATCATTAACTTTATTTACGGTACCATGTATGCCAGCAATGGTTACAATTTTATCGCCCTTTTGCAGGTTATTGATAAATTCTTTTTGTTTTTTTGCTTTTTTTGCCTGTGGCCTGATCATGAACAGCCAGAAAACCAGGATCATTAATCCCATCATAATTAAAGTGCCACTGCTGCCTCCTTTGCCCTGAGGGTCCATCATCAGAAAAATACTTAATAATTGCATGTTGTTTGTTTAGTTGATAAAATATTTGGTTTCTTTTTTATTTTTTTGCTTCTACTTCACCGGTTAATGCTAATTGAGGAAATTCTGGATTTGCATTAGACATTATGGTAATTGTTTTATGCGCTTCCCCAACCCTGCCTTTACTATCAAAAACTATTTTTATAAAACCTATTTCTCCGGATAAAATTGGTTTTTCTGGTTTTTGTGGAACCGTACATCCACAGCTGGCACTAGCATCTATAATTACTAGAGGTTTAGTTCCCGTGTTTTTAAAACGGTAGCTATATTCTACTTTTTCGCCATCAGTAACTTTGCCAAAATTATAAGCCGAGTCAATAATTTGTACTGTAGTGGTATCTTTTAAAGCTAATACTTTTTGTGTTTCCAGGTCATCGGCAATTTTATCTTTACGCCTTACATCGCAAGAGATCAAAATAATTAGGATAAATAAAAACAGAAAATATTTTTTCACTATTATATTTTTTGTAAAGATATTTATATCGTGCTGTTTTTAAAAATCTTCTTTGTTATTTTATTTTCGGCAGATAATTCTTTGTGAATATTGTCTAGCAGTCCATTTACAAATTGCCCGCTTTGAACCGTGCTGTAATCTTTAGCTAGGTCAATATATTCATTAATGGTAACTTTTGTGGGTATTGTTTCAAAGAATAAAAATTCACAAACGCCCATTTGCAAAATAATTAAGTCTAGTGCTGCAATACGATCTGCATCCCAATTCTTAAGTTTTGGTTTTATTAGTTCCATACTAATATCAGTTTTTGTTAAAACAGTTTCCAAAAGACTTTTTGCGAATTCCCGTTTTTCTTGGCTAAGGATATCTGTAAAATTAAAATGTGATGATTTATGTAAAAAATTTAGTACCAATTGGTTCATCATTTCTGCATCATCATCCCAATGTATAAAATGCTCTTCTAGATGATTAATAAAATCTTCGTCGGGCAGCATAAGGTTGCAAAAAATAAATTCTAAGATATCCTTTTCTGTCTTGCTATTCCTGCTTTGCTCTTCAATGTATTCTTTGTATTCGACTGATGAAACTAATTGTTGGTATATTTTTTTTAGCAGTTCGGTATCAATAATATGTGCAGGTTTTAAATCGGCTACGGTTATTTTAAAACTAGATTCCTCTATAATTTTCCATAACAATTCATTGCCGGCTATTTTGGTGTTAATATTGAGGTCGGCTGCTGTTGGTAAATGCTTGGAAGCTTTTTGTCGGGCATCTGTTTCTGAATACCTGGCTACTTCCGTAATAAAATAAATGAGATAGGTAAAAATCTGTCTACTTTGTTCAATTTTTTTTGTAAGGATTCCCACGGCTTCGCCTGGTTTTACATCACCATTCATACTATCGATGCTGTATAAGGTTTGCATCACTTTAATTCTAATATTTCTTCTGCTGATCATGTGGTAAAGAACTTTTTCAGGCCGCGAAGATAGGTGAAATTTGGTGAGTAATAAATCAGTATTTATATATGAGTAAATACACTAATTGTCATAAAACGAATTTAAATTAAATTCAATGTGTTTAAATTTGACGTATTAATATAAGTTTAAAATCAACAACCCTGTAATAGTACGTCTGTTGACATTATAACAGTGAAAAATTGTCTGCTTAATTTAAGTAAACTGACAAGATAAGGGATAAAGTATGACAGAACTGCTATTTTATGCAATTGGTACAAAAATGGATGTACCTTTGATGCCCGTAAAAATTGGGTTTTACACATTTCAAATAAATTAAAAACTAATACAACTATGGCTAAAGTAAAAAGTGCTGCTGCTAAATTGAGCATTACACCTTTGCACGACAGGGTTATTGTACAACCTGCTGCTGCTGAAGAAAAAACTGCAGGTGGAATTATCATTCCAGATACTGCAAAAGAAAAACCTCAGCGTGGGATTGTACTAGCTGCTGGTCCGGGTAAAAAAGACGAACCCGTAATGGTAAAAGCTGGAGATCAGGTTTTGTATGGTAAATACGCTGGAACCGAAATCACTATTGAGGGAAAGGATTACTTGATTATGAGAGAGAGTGATATACTAGCAATCGTTTAATAGACAGTTACTGGTTTAAGAATACTTGTCAGGGTACTTAAACTATAAACTGGCACCCACATACAATTTTCTGGCAGGAGTCAAAAAAAAATTAATTAACAAAAAAATTAAATTTATCTATTATGTCTAAAATGATATTCTTCGATATTGAAGCAAGAAATAAAATGAAAAAAGGTGTTGATACTTTATCAGATGCAGTTAAAGTAACCCTTGGCCCCAAAGGCCGTAACGTAGTTATAGAGCGCAAATTTGGTGCTCCATCTGTAACCAAAGATGGTGTTACCGTTGCAAAAGAAATAGAACTAGAAGATCCTATTGAAAATATGGGCGCACAGATGGTGAAAGAAGTAGCTTCTAAAACTGCAGATATTGCAGGTGATGGTACTACAACTGCAACAGTTTTAGCTCAAGCTATTATTAGCGAAGGGTTAAAAAATGTGGCTGCAGGCGCAAATCCAATGGATTTAAAGCGTGGTATCGACAAAGCAGTTATTGCTGTTGTTGAAAACTTAAAAAAACAATCAGAAAAAATTGGTAGCGATAGCAAGAAGATTGAGCAAGTGGCTTCAATTTCTGCTAATAATGATAAAGCTATTGGGGCTTTAATTGCCCAAGCAATGGCTAAGGTTGGTAAAGAAGGTGTAATTACTGTGGAAGAAGCAAAAGGTACAGATACTACAGTAGATGTGGTAGAAGGTATGCAGTTTGATCGTGGCTATATCTCTCCGTATTTTGTAACTAACAGCGAAAAAATGCAGGTTGAATTAAGTAATCCCTACATACTAATTTACGATAAGAAAATATCTACTATGAAAGATATTCTTCACATCTTAGAGAAAGTTGCTCAAAGCAGCCGTCCGCTAGTTATTATTGCAGAAGATTTAGATGGAGAAGCATTAGCTACCTTGGTTGTAAATAAATTACGTGGTACCATTAAAGTGGCTGCAGTAAAAGCTCCAGGCTTTGGCGATAGAAGAAAAGAAATGTTACAAGATATTGCAGTGTTAACTGCTGGTACAGTTGTTAGCGAAGAGCAAGGATACAAGTTAGAAAATGCAGATCTTGAATATTTAGGTAGTGCAGAAAGTATTACAATTGATAAAGACAATACAACCATAGTAGGTGGTAAAGGTGCAAAGAAAGATATCACTGCAAGAGTTAATCAAATAAAAGCTCAGGTTGAAACTACGACTTCTGATTATGACAAAGAAAAATTACAGGAGCGCTTAGCTAAATTAGCTGGTGGTGTGGCTGTGCTATACATTGGAGCTGCTACCGAAATTGAAATGAAAGAAAAGAAAGATAGAGTTGACGATGCTTTACATGCTACAAGAGCTGCTGTGGAAGAAGGTATAGTACCTGGTGGTGGTGTTGCATATGTTCGTGCAAGTGACGTGTTGGCAAAAATGACAGGTAGTAACGAAGATGAAACAACCGGTATTGCTATTGTACGCCGTGCTGTGGAAGAACCATTACGCACCATTGTAGAAAATGCAGGCTTTGAGGGTAGTGTTGTTGTAAATAAAATTAAAGAAGGTAAAGGTGATTATGGTTTTAATGCACATACCGAAAAATATGAAAATCTTTTTAAAGCTGGAGTTATTGATCCTACTAAAGTTAGTCGCGTTGCATTAGAAAATGCCGCGTCTATTGCAGGCATGATGTTAACTACCGAGTGTGTAATTGCAGACAAGCCTAAAAAAGAAGAAGCGCATAGTCATGGAGCTCCTGATATGGGAGGAATGGGTGGATATTAAGTCGGCAGCAATTGTTAGTAGCCAGTTTGCATAAAATAAAATCCCTCTTGCAGCATGCAAGAGGGATTTTATTTTATGCAATAAAAAATTAATTTAATCTTTTCCAGAAAGCACCAAAGCCATCAATATCTATAATATCTTCTGTAATATTGTGTTTTTTTCTATAATCCATAATGGCCAATTTGCATGCCGGAACAGCGCCAAAATCATCTACAATACAATACCCACCAATAGATAATTTAGGGTATAAACTGTCTAGAGCATTTATAGTAGATTCGTACATATCGCCATCAAGCCGCAATACAGAAAGTTTATCAATAGGGGCAGTTGGTAAAGTGTCTTTAAACCACCCTTTTAAAAATTTAACTTGATCATCTAATAACCCATATTTTTCAAAATTATATTTAACCTGCTCTTGAGAAATAGCAAGTACGTTTGAATAAGTGAAATGATCGTCGCCCTTGTCTGCAACATATTTATCTTCGTCTGGTTTTGGTAATCCTTCAAATGAATCGGCCACCCAAACGGTTTTATCAGTTATGTTAGCCACTTTTAAAAGAGCCCGCATAAAAATTACAGAGCCTCCTCTCCAAACACCAGTTTCAATTAAGTCGCCAGGAATATTATTTTTGATTGTGTCGTTTACACAAAACTCAATATTATTCATTCTTTTAAGTCCTACCATCGAATCAGCATAAGCAGGCCAGTCTCTTCCATTTAATCTCTTTTCTTTATTATATCTTACTTTTTCCCTGATGGTAAAATCACTGTTTTTTAAAATACTTTCTAAAAGATACAGAAGCATATACCTAGGTTTATGACCTTTATTTTTTTTAATTTGGGGCGTTTCTCCTATTTCCATTCTATGATAATCAATCAGTACCTTTTTTAATAAATCGATATACATGTTATCACTGCTCATATAAATATTTTAGAAACAAAAGTAAGAAATTACAAGTAATAATTCGCCTTGGCGCGAATATAGCATGTTAAAAAGAGGGTTACTCATTTAATAAAAAAGACTAGAATTTAACTTGTTCAAAATAATATTATAAAAATATATATACCTTTTTTGACCAACATAGGTATAAAATAACTAGGTTAATAAAATGTGTAATTTAATATAGAATATAATTCTCTTAATATTCGATTGAAGCAGTAAACATTAACTTAGACCCCCTTTATTATTCATTTACAATTTCCCCATAATCTATAACTAGTTCATCTCCTTTTTTTATTTCTTTTATGGCTTCAAAAAATTCACCATCATTAATCGATACTATATTTGGGGTATCACAGTGGTTTAAAAAATTAACTAGATCCATTTTTTTAAAACCGTAATCGGGTACAAAATAATTTTCATCATCATACAAACAATAATTTTCTATTAATGCTTTTACATGTTCAGGTAAATTTTCTGTCTCTTTTTTAGATACAGAAATCCAGATTTCTTCAGCTGTTGATTTAGAAAACATTGAACGACAACCAGCTGGAATATCCTGCAGGGCAAAAACCCCAATACCCTGAATAGGAGAAGGTTTTATCATAATCCAAGTATTTCCGGCCAACTCATTAAGCAATTCAGGTTTAGTCATAAATTATCTTGTTTGGCAAATCCAAATAACAAAAAAATATCTCCTAACCAGGAGGAAAATAGGGCTATTAATACTATTTTTTTCTTCCAAATATTTGATTGGAGTAATACTAATAATAAAGCAGTCATCAGTAAAGGCTTGACAACAAATTGAAGCATTTTAATATTTACAATAATACCTGCTATATCAAGGATTACTATAATAAAAAAAATAAAACTTATAATTTTTTTATATCGCTGCAGTAACATAGTGTTGAATTATTATTTTGTAACCCACTATTTCAATTCTATAAAAGCTTTTCCTTTATAATAATAATTGTTTAACGAATCTTTTATTCTGGAGGTGTCAGAAAAGGGTAGTGTAAATGGTTCTGCTAATTTATATTTTAATGAATCATCTTTATACATGATAACAGTATGATTTCTTGCTATTAATGTTTTCATTTTTGCAACTGCCGCAAATGAATCTGTGGTAACCATAAAGACCAACTTAAAAGTATAGCCATCAGTAATAGTTTCTTTTTGGGGTTGCAATAAATTGCCGGAGTCGGTTTTGACAACTATATTATTAGCGCTATCTATATTTAATGGGGTGGCAACAGCCAAGCTGTTAGAATTTGATTTTCTAATTAAAATATACCAATATCCTATACTCGTTAAAATAAGTACTAAAGTTAAAATGGCGATTAATATCCATTTTTTATTACTCCTAACGCTTTTACTTTCGGAGGCAAATGATATTTCTGGATTTTCTGTTTTTTCTTTTAGTGCCGCTGGGGAAAATTCTATTTTTGATTGAAATGAAACTCCCTTTGTAAACTCTAAATCGCCTTGTTGATTTTTTAATAGTATTCCTATTCCTTCAATAGTAAAAGGTTTACCAATATTTAAAAACTGTTTGCCCAGTGCTAGGTAAGAGTCTAAGTCGCCAGAAGCAAGGGGCTTTATTTTACGCGTTTGCTGAGTAATAAAATTAATGAGAGCATCATCTTCTATTGCTCTCGCATTATTTTCAAATAAAATGGCATGTTCTGGTATTACAATATCTCTATTATTTTCTTTGGGCATAACAAAATCAGGAGAAATAGAGAATGTTCCCATGCCTTGTAAGGTTACTTTCCTACAATTGTAAAAATGCTGAACCAGTAATTGTTCTATTTTCATTTATTGTTATTAAACATAACAAACCTACAAGATATTAACTATATAGCAAAGTACTGTCATTTTATATTATTTTTGTCTTATGCTATCCGAAAAAGATAAAGATTTTATACACTATTGGGAAAAAGAAAGAGAAAGATTAAGTAGTATATCGGCTAAATTGATTGCCGGCCTACCTGTGGCCATTTTATTTTGTTTACCCATCTTACTTTTTATTACCTCTATATATCTTTTTTTTTCGGAGTGGTATACCAAGGTCTCAAATAATATAGAGGGGGCTATGTCAACTATAATTATCGCCATAGTCATATTTATCCTTTTTTTCTCTTATTTTCGAATTCAATACAAATGGGAATTGAATGAACAACATTACCTAGAACTAAAACAAAAAGAGAATATATAGAATAACCATATTTTGTTAAAGTCCAAATCAACTTAAATAAACCATGAACAAAAAACAAATTTTATTATTAGCTATTATTTATTTTTCATATACCATGAACGGCTGTTTTAAATCGGATGCAAATACTGCAAATAATTGTATAGCTAATAACACTGGCGTGCCAACAGCTGCGGAAGTTGCTTCTTTACAAGCTCATATTACTACTAATGGTCTCATTGCAATGCAGCACCCAGATGGCTTTTTTTATAAAATTGTTGCTCAAGGAACAGGAGCTACCCCTACTTTAGCTTCAAATGTTACGGTTAAATACACAGGTAAACTTACTAATGGGAACGTTTTTGACCAAAATATTACCGGAACCACTTTTCTTTTATCTCAATTAATTTTAGGTTGGCGTCGAGGCCTTCCTTTAATACAAAAAGGAGGATCAATTATTTTATATTTACCTCCTTCATTGGGCTATGGTTGTTCTTCAGTTGGTATAATACCTCCGGACTCTAATTTAATTTTTTCGATAGATCTTTTAGATGTACAATAATTAAAATTTTATACTTTGAGCCACGAATCCATTTCGGTTTTTGACATGTTTAAAATAGGGATTGGCCCATCCAGTAGTCATACACTGGGTCCTTGGCTTGCCGCTCAACGTTTTGCTAATTCTTTAGCTAAAAAAAATATATTATATAAGATTAAAGAAATTCGTGTTTTATTATATGGCTCATTAGCTAAGACAGGTGTTGGTCATGGAACCGATATTGCTGTACAACTTGGGTTAAGTGGCCATGATCCAGTTAGTTTTGAAGTCAATAATATTGATGCTAAAATCGCAGATATTAAACTGATGAAAAAAATTATGCTCATTGGCAAACATGAAATTGATTTTAACCCTTCTGAGGATATTGAGTTCTTAATAAGTGAGTCTTTGCCTTTACACCCCAACGCGTTAAGCTTTTTAGTTAGACTTGATACTGGTGAAAATTTTGCCGAAACTTTTTATTCAATAGGAGGGGGCTTTGTAGTTAAAGAGGGAGAAACAGATTATGGTACTGCTAACGTACATCTTCCTTTTCCAATAAATACGGCTAACGAATTGCTACATTGGTGTATGAAAACTGGAATGAACATAAGTGATGTGGTTTTGGAAAATGAAACAGCTTGGCGTTTAGAAAAAGAAACAAAAGCAGGGGTACTGCAAATTTGGCGTGTAATGAAAGAATGTATTTACCGTGGTTGCCATGTGGAAGGCACTTTGCCAGGAGGTTTACAAGTAAAACGACGTAGTGCAGGGTTGAATAAAAAATTAATAAAAGAAAACCAGTATACAGATTATAATAGCTGGTTAGCCATTGTAAAAAAAGGGGGCAATAATTTTACCTATATATTGGATTGGGTAAGTTGCTTTGCTCTTGCAGTAAACGAAGAAAATGCAAGTTTTGGTAGGGTAGTAACCGCACCTACTAATGGTGCAGCAGGCGTAATACCTGCGGTATTACAGTATTATATTGCATTTTGTGACGGAGATACAGACGATAAAATCATACATTTTTTATTAACAGCATCAGAAATAGGAAGTATTTTTAAAAAAGGTGCAACTATTTCAGCAGCAATGGGTGGTTGTCAGGCTGAGATAGGCGTTAGCAGTGCCATGGCAGCGGCTGCACTTACCGAATGTATGGGTGGCACACAGAGACAGGTGTTAATGGCGGCAGAAATTGCAATGGAACATCACCTAGGGATGACCTGTGATCCTATAGGCGGACTAGTTCAAATACCTTGCATTGAAAGAAATACCATGGGTGCTATTAAAGCAATTACTGCCAGCCAACTTGCTTTACAAAGCTCTCCAGATTATGCTAAAGTTAGTTTAGACGAAGTAATAAAAACTATGTGGGAAACGGCATTAGATATGAATCTTAAGTACAAAGAAACAGCCGATGGAGGATTGGCAGTAAATGTGCCACTGAGCCTTAGCGAATGCTAATAGGTATTAAATATAATATCTGCCAGAATCTTAGATTAAATACCATATCTTCGTTTAATATCTCTATCTGTTTCGCGCTCCTTAATCGAATCTCTTTTATCGTAATTTTTTTTTCCCTTACCCAGTCCTATTTCCATTTTAAAATATCCCGATTCGGCTAAAAATAATCTTAGTGGAATAATAGAATATCCCTTCTCTTTTATTCTGCCTTCTAGCTTACGCAATTCTCGTTTGTTAAGTAATAATTTTCTTTCCTGCAGTGGCTCATGATTGCTGTAAGTGCCAAATGTATATTCAGAAATGTGTAAACTTTTCACAAAAAGTTCACCATGATGAAACAAGCAGTAACTATCGTTAAAGCTTGCTTTACCTGCTCGTAATGATTTTATTTCTGTACCGCTGAGTACCATTCCGGCGATATAGGTTGATTCAAAAAAATATTCGTAATGAGCTTTTCGATTTGTAAGTTCCAAACTGTTTATTTGTTACAAAGATATTGTCTTTGATATATTTTATTCTGCAATAATTTTAAAGTATTAAATAATGGGTAAAACAAGTAATAGAAAAGTTGTTAACTTTTAAATAGCACTAACAAGTTGCCTAATTTTTCTTTTAAATCTTTACGATGAACAATAAAATCTAAAAACCCATGAGCTAAAAGAAATTCGCTACGTTGAAAACCTTCGGGAAGGTCTCTTTTAATGGTTTCTTTAATTACTCTAGGCCCTGCAAAACCGATCAAGGCATTAGGTTCGGCACATATAACGTCGCCAAGCATAGCAAAAGAGGCAGTAGTGCCGCCAAAAGTAGGATCTGTACACAAGGATATATAAGGTATTTTATTATCGCTTAACTGAGATAATTTACCTGATGTTTTTGCGAGTTGCATTAAAGAAAATGCACTTTCCATCATCCTAGCACCGCCACTTTTATTAATGATCATAAAAGGGATGGAATGAGCAATACAATAATCACAGGACCTGCTTATTTTTTCCCCCATCACACTGCCCAAACTGCCGCCAATAAATTCAAAATCCATACAAGCTATTAACAAGTCATTTTGGTTAATCTTTCCATGTGCCACTGTTATCGAATCATGAATGCCCGTTTTGGCATAAGTTTCTTCTAATCTTTTACCATATGGCTTTAAGTCTACAAAATGTAAATGATCCTTTGATCTTATGTTGGAAAAAAGTTCAGTAAATTGATTGTTGTCGAATAAAATTTCAAAATATTCCTGGCTGCCTATGCGATGATGGTATTCGCATTTAGGGCATACATATTTATTTTCTGCTAATTCAGTAATAGGGCAAGTGTATTTACAGGAAGTACATTTGGACCATAATCCTTCTGGAGCATCCTTTTTATCTTTAGTAGATGTAAGAATACCTTTTTTCATACGTTTAAACCAGTTAGCCTTTAGTTGTTCTTCGGTATCTTCTTCTCCGGATAGGCTCGATTCAAAATCATCTTCTTTAATCATAAATAAAATACGCCAATTTATTTCTCAAATGAGAAAATTACTAGTGCGCTGTGTTTTAATATTTTAATTAAAATGATAAAAAATGTATTTAAGCATTTCTATTAATACAATTTAAATCTTCAAAAGCTATTTCCAATCTTTTTATAAAACTTTCTTCACCCTTACGTAACCAAACTCTAGGATCGTAATTCTTTTTATTTGGTTTATCAGCCCCATCTGGATTTCCTAATTGCCCTTGCAAATAAGCCTCATTTTTTTTGTAATTGTCTAAAATTCCTTCCCAAAAAGCCCATTGCAAATCTGTATCTAGATTCATTTTTATTGCGCCATAACTAATCGCTTCTCTAATTTGATCTTGAGGAGATCCGCTACCACCATGAAATACGAAGTAGACTGGCTTTTCGGCTGTGTGTAATTCTTTAACAATATAATCCTGACTATTTTTTAAAATTATAGGTGTTAGTTGCACGTTTCCTGATTTGTAAACACCATGTACATTTCCAAATGCAGCAGCTACGGTAAATAATTTACCCACCTTACTTAGCTCTGTATAAGCATAGGCAACATGTTGGGGTTGTGTATAAAGTTTTGCATTATCTATATCGCTATTATCTACGCCGTCTTCTTCTCCCCCTGTTACGCCTAACTCTATTTCTATACTCATTCCTAAAGGTGACATACGTTTGTAAAATTCTACCGAAGTACCAATGTTTTCTTCAATAGATTCCTCTGATAAATCAAGCATGTGAGAACTATATAATGGTTGACCTTTTTCTTTGTAAAATTGTTCGCCAGCATCTATTAATCCACTAACCCAGGGTAACCATTTTTTTGAAGCATGATCGGTATGCAAAACAACTGGTACGCCATAATATTTTGCTACATTATGTATGTGCAATGCACCCGAAACACCACCTGCAATATTAGCTTGTAAACTATCATTGCGCATGCCTTTGCCTGCAATAAATTGAGCCCCTCCGTTACTAAATTGAATAATTACAGGAGAGTTTACATTGGCAGCTGATTCCAAGGTTGCATTAATCGTATTAGTGCCAATTGTATTTACAGCAGGTAATGCAAATTGGTTTTCTTTTGCATCATTGTATAATGCTTCTAATTCGGAACCAAACAATATACCAGAACTGTATTTACTCATAGGTAGTTATTTTTACAAATGTAGGAAAGATGACTCATTAATAAAAGTACCTGGTTAATAGATGCTATAATACTCAGTAGTAGATTATAATATATTAAATTTTTTTATATTACTGTTATAGATTGTCAATGCCATATTTTTAAGGTATTGTAATTACTATTTGAACGTAATTACAACTAGTTTAAATATAAATTACACGTATTATAATTATTACAAAACTAGATTTCTAAAGGTAAATTATTGAAGTATTTCAAAGGATGCAGAATGCACTACTGTAATATATTATAAACGTATAAAATAACTTTATTGTGCTTATTTAGTAAGACTTTGAATAATATCATATTTAGTTACAATATGAAAAGTTCCGCTTTCATCTTTGCTTAACACGGCGCCATTTTCTTTAGTAATAAATGTACTTAAACGCTCTACAGGTGTTTCAAAAGACACTTCTGGATAAGGATTTTCCATGACCGATTTAATCGTTTGTGTTTTTATATCTGGATTACTTAAAATTTGATTGAATAATCCGTTTGCTGATATAGCACCAACATTAGTTTCATTATCCATCACCGGGATATTTTCAATATCGTATTTTTTCATTAATTCAATGGCTTCTGATACAGTATTATCTTTTTTTAAATGAATCAAACTTTGTTTGCCACGCCCCGAAACCAAATCTTTAAATGTTTTTACATCTAAAAAGCCACGCTCCAACATCCATTGATCGTTATATACTTTCCCTACATACCTACTGCCGTGGTCATGAAAAATTAAAACTACTACATCCTCTTTTTTAAGTAAATATTCGCCATTAGTTCCTTTTGCTAACTGCAGCATACCTTGCAAACAACTACCGGCACTATATCCACAAAACATACCTTCTTCTTTGGCAATGCGGCGGGCCATTACTGCACCATCTTTGTCGGTAACTTTTGTAAACGCATCAATAACCCGCATATCGTAGTTTTCTGGTACAAAATCTTCACCAAAACCTTCGCTTATATATGGGTAAACTTCTTTTTGATCAAGCTCGCCAGTTTCGAAATATTTTTTTAACAAAGATCCATAACTATCAATGGCCCAAACTTTTATGCTTGGATTTTTTTCTTTTAGATATTTACCAGTACCTACTATAGTTCCACCAGTGCCAGTAGCTACAACCAAGTGGGTTACCTTACCTTCTGTTTGTTCCCATATTTCTGGTCCCGTTTGTTCATAATGCGCATCTCTATTGGCTAAATTATCATATTGATTAACATACCAGCTATTAGGGACTTCAGTTGCTAATCGCTTTGATACCGAGTAATAACTGCGAGGATCTTCAGGCTCTACATTGGTAGGGCATACAATAACTTCGGCGCCAACGGCTTTTAAAATATCTGCTTTTTCTTTTGATTGTTTATCAGTTGTGGTAAATATACATTTGTACCCCTTAACACAAGCAGCTAAAGCGAGTCCCATACCGGTATTACCACTCGTGCCTTCTATGATGGTACCACCTGGCTTAATTTTTCCTTCCTTTTCGGCTACTTCTAACATTTTTAAAGCCATACGATCTTTAATAGAGTTACCAGGGTTAAAGTATTCCACTTTAGCTAATACGGTACAAGGCAAATTTTTTGTAATACGGTTTAATTTTATCAAGGGGGTATTGCCAATCGTGTCTAATATATTGTTTAACCACATATAATATATGTTTTTTTGTAAAGGTAAGAAAAGGATGCGTACACAACATTAAGCATCCATAGTGGATTTTTTATTTGTTTAATAATTCTAATGCTTTTTTAACGGCATTGTCCGAATTGTTAAGTACTTGAAAGAAACCTTCGTTACGCCATAATTGACGAGCTATGGAAGGTTTTATACGATTGGTTAAATCTGTTTTTTCTTTAGCAGAAATCAGCGTTATATTAATAGAATCTTTTGCTGCCAATTGTGTAAACTGATTCCAATTTCGCTCAGTAAAAGTATAGCCAAGTATAAAATCATGTGGAGTTTTAAAGCTTTGTAATTGAGCTTTATTTTGTAAATAAAAACGGTAGGCAAAATCGCTAATAATGTCTTTATTGTAAATTAGGGCTGTATTTTTTGTAAATCCACTAGTATCTATAGCAATAAAATAATCTGGCGATATACCCCCTTTGCTATGAACGATTTTACCTCCTTTGGTTTTATAAACTTTTTCAGCTTTATTATTTACGGAGTCTGTTATTTTATTTTCTGTACTAAATGAGCGGTTGCTTATTTCGTCATAATACGCCTTTTCCCCTTGGGTATAAGGCCGTTGAATACTTCGTCCAATGGGTGTATAATATCTTGCAATGGTTAAACGCAAAGCACTTTTATCGCTCAGGTCAAATTGCTCTTGTACCAGTCCCTTTCCAAAAGTTCGCCTACCAATAATGGTGGCCCTATCCCAATCTTGCAAAGCGCCAATTAATATTTCGCTGGCACTAGCAGTGCCTTCATCAGCCAACACAATTAGTGTACCTTTTTCAAACTGACCATTACGACGACAGCGATATTCTTTTTTCTCAATATGTTTTCCTTCTGTATAAGTAATCAATTTATCGCCTTCTAAAAATTCATCAGCAATTTCAACAGCTTCATCTAGAATGCCGCCTCCATTCCCCCTTAAATCAAGTATCAATTTCTGTAACCCAGTTTTTTTTAACGCTTCAAGTGATTCCATGAACTCGCGATAAGTAATCGCTGAAAATTTATTTAAACGGATATAACCAATCTCTTTGGTCATCATATAACTTGCATCAATACTGCTTAGTGGAATGGCATCACGAGTAATGGTAATTTGTTTTTTAGTAAGATTACGTAAATAAGTTATAGTAACTTTTGTGCCCCTCTCGCCGCGTAATAATTTTCTAAAAACATCTGCATTGGTTTTATTGCCTGCTACTAAACTGTAATCTACTTTTAAAAATTGATCTCCAGTTAATAACCCAGCTTTAAATCCAGGCCCATCTTTTAACACGTTAATTACATGCAGGGTGTCATCAAAAATATTAAATTCAATGCCTATGCCAAAAAACTTCCCTACTAAATCTTCATTTACCTGTTGTAACTCTTGGGCAGGAATAAAAACAGAGTGGGGGTCTAATTTACTAAGCATCGCTTCAATTGCAGTATCTGCTAAGGTATTCATTTGCACTTCATCAACATACCGATTCATAATAAGGTCCATTATTTCCTGAACGGGTCTCCTCTTTTCTGTGAAAAAGAAACTTTTGCCGGGCATATTATCCCTCATTTTATAGCCTAAATACATACCAATAATCAGGGTTAAACTGAATATTAAGGGTAGCCAAATCTGTATTTTTTTCTTATTCATGGTGCAAAGTTAATTTTTTGAAACGAGCCATCCATAATTATTAAAAAAATTCGTGTTAATGATTTATCTTACAATCTGTAATTTTAAATTAAAGATGGGTATTAAATTAATAGCAGACAGCGGCTCAACAAAAACGGAATGGTGTTTATTAAATGGTAAATCTAAAAAAACCTTTTATACACAAGGGCTTAGTCCTTATTTTCTTTCTGAAGAACAAATTGAATATATTATTAACGAAGAACTTAAATTTAAGTTTAAGAAAACGGAGCCAGACGAAATTTTCTTTTATGGCACGGGTTGTAGTAATGCAGAAAATGTAAAATTGGTTAAAAAAGCTATTCAAAAAGTGTTTAAAAATGCAAAAATTAATGTTGATCACGATTTGATGGGAGCAGCTAAGGCGCTTTGCGGACAAGAGAAAGGCATAGCTTGTATTTTAGGTACTGGGTCAAACTCCTGTTATTATAATGGAAAAAAAATAGTTAATAATAGTCCGGGGCTAGGTTATGTTTTAGGTGATGAAGGTAGCGGCGCTTATTTAGGCCGTAAAGTAATTCAGTATTTTTTATATAAAACCTTTGACGAAGATTTAATGGATCGCTTTAATGCAAAATATAAGACCAGTAGTGATGAAATACTGGCATCCGTGTATAAAAAACCATTGCCAAACCGTTACTTAGCTGCGTTTACCGGTTTTTTGGTAGAAAATAGAGGGCATTACATGATTGAGAATATAATAGAGGATAGTTTAAATGATTTCTTTTTTAATCATATTTTTAAATATAGAGAAAGCTGGAAAATGCCTATTAATTTTACAGGTAGTGTAGCTTATGGTTTTAAAGATGTGTTAAAAGAAATGTGTACTGGTTATGAGCTTCAATTGGGCAAAGTAATAAAAAAACCTATGGATGGATTGGTAAAATTTCATCAATAAAATATGTCATTTAATAATATAACAGAATCTGAATCAAAATATCGCCATTTAGAGAAGATGACGGTACTCGAAATTTTATCCCATATTAACAATGAGGATAAGACGGTGCCCGAATCGATTGAAAAAATAATTCCTCAAATTGATAAATTGGTACAGGTTATTGTAGATAAAATGTTGCTCGGAGGTCGCTTGTTTTATATTGGTGCCGGTACTAGTGGGCGTTTGGGTATTATTGACGCTAGCGAATGTCCTCCTACATTTGGTGTTCCTTATGATTTAGTTATAGGCATTATTGCTGGTGGGGTAAAAGCAATTAGCGAAGCAGTTGAATTTGCCGAAGACAATTTAAACCAAGGATGGATTGATTTGCAGGCATACTCAATAAACGAAAAAGATGTGGTAATTGGTATTGCAGCAAGCGGCACAACCCCTTATGTAATTGCTGCACTACAAAAATGTAAATCACATCAAATTATTACTGGCAGTATTTCTTGTAATCCAGGCCCCCCAATCAGTAAAGTATCAGATTATCCTATTGAAGTTATTGTAGGAGCCGAATTTATAACAGGAAGTACCCGAATGAAAAGCGGTACTGCACAAAAATTGATTCTTAATATGATTTCCACTTCCGTTATGATACAGTTAGGTAGAGTAGAAGATAATAAAATGATAAATATGCAACTTGTTAACGATAAATTATTTGATAGGGGTGTAAAAATGCTAATGAAAAATACTGAAATTAATGATTACGAAACTGCCAGGGAAATACTTTTAAAAACAGGTAACGTAAAATCTGCTATTAAAAATAATCAAGTATAATTTTTTTTTGTTTAATCTATATATTTTAATTAATTTACGTATATAATTATTAATAAAAACTCAATTATGAATATTAAATTTTTACTTACCACTTGTATTATTACAATAAGTATTTGTTCTTTTGCACAAATCACCAACAAGACCTATGCAATAACCGGTGATGGTAATCATGATTTTATGTGGATGAATATTCGGCAGGTAAATATTGGTACAGGAAAAATTGAACAAGATATCTACCAACGAGAAAAAACGGCATTTATAATGATTGATGCCGATTCAAAAAGCTTGTTAAAGGCAGGGCAAAAGCCAACTGAAACTATGGTTGCAGCTGCGGCATACGATAAAAATCAAAACAAATTATTTTATACACCCATGTTTATTGGCGAATTACGCTGGCTTGATTTAAATGCAAAGGGCGATGCACAAAAATATTATACGGTTACTTCTTCCTTGTTAAATAGTACTGATGCTTTAAGGAATGAGGCCAATCACTTTACCCGTATGGTAATTGCGGCAGACGGTAATGGCTATGCGTTAAACAATGATGGCAGCCGGTTGATAAAATTTACAACAGGTAAAAAAATAACTATTACCGATTTGGGTTCTGTTATTGATGACGAATCAAATAAAACTGTGTCTATTGTAAATAAATGTACTAGCTGGGGTGGCGATATGATTGCAGATGCATACAATAAATTATATATTATTTCGGCAAATCATTATGTTTTTTCATTGGATATTAATAGTCGGGTTGCTAAGCAAATTGGATATATAACTGGGTTGCCAGCTAATTTTAGTACCAATGGCGCTGCAGTTGATAAAGATGGTCTTATTGTAGTAGCAAGTGCTAATGCATTTGCTGGTTACTACAAGTTTTCTTTAACCAATTTTGTTGCTACTTTAATTGAAGGCTCAGATATAGTTTACAATGCTTCTGATTTAGCTAATGGTAATTTGTTATTTCAAAAAGAAGTCGATGCTGCTAAAATCTATACTTCCTTTAAGCCAATTGTACCCGTTTTAACGAATGGAGCTCATGTTTACCCTAATCCTGTAAGCAATAACCAATTTAATATTTATTTTGATGCACAAGCTGCAGGTAAATACAATGTAGCCATAACTGATCTTTCAGGTAAGTCACTACTCATTAAAACAGTAATTGTTAATGTAAAAACACAAATTGAAACAATTAGATTAAACAAAAATTTTGCAAAAGGAATGTATATGGTTAAAGTAACGGACGCCAACAATAACTTTATTTTTACTGAAAGGGTAGTAGTGCAATAAAAAAATTATGGTTAATAAGTGTGAGGGTTGTCAAGTTTTTGACAACCCTTTTTTAATAATTTTAAAATGAATGATTTAGTTATTAAAAATTATTAGAAATTTGATTAAATATTGTAAACATAAGTTCACTTTTTTTGCAGGATATAGAACCATATTATAATTGGCGGCATTTATATATAGCCGAAGAAGACCCCCTTTCGCTTATGTATAAGCGTAATTACAGCGAATTTGAGTTCTCTAACACAGTGTATAATTATTATATACATCCTCAATGGGATGAATTTGGCTCCCGAACATTATACCTTAAAATTTTGTTTATTGAGTATGAACAAAATTTTGCTATTATTGAATTATTGGGCGAATGGAACGATGCCATAGAAAATGACATCATGACACTTAGGCGAAATATTACTGATGTTTTATATAAGCAAGGAATTGTAAAATATATTATAATAGCCGAAAATGTGCTAAACTTTCATAGCAGTGATGATAATTATTATGCAGATTGGCGAGATCAGTTAGAAGATAGTGCAGGATGGGTTGCTATTGTAAATATGCCCATGCAAAGTCAGTACGATTTTAAACAAGCTAGATTAAATAATTATATTAATCTCATTGATCTTTCTCAATGGAGAACATTGAAGCCCGAACTTATTTTTCAGCAATTAGACGATAACGTGATGAAGGGGCTTAAGATAAATGAATAAAATTAAGAATGATGAATATCCCAGTTATTTAAGATAAAAATTAATAATTGAGGTTGTTTTTGCTTCTTGCTGTCGTATTTTTGCATTCCGATTGTTATTGGGTATGTTCTAACTATTAACGCTTTCTTTTATGACATGGAAAAATTTATTCACTTCTTCAATAGGCAAAAAATTATTAATGAGCCTTACAGGCCTTTTTTTAGTAATTTTTTTAATAATACATGTTGGGGTTAACGCTTGCATTTTTATAAATGATGGAGGTGTAACATTTAATACTGCCGCTCATTTTATGAGCCACAATTGGGTAATACGAATTTTTGAGATTGGGTTATTTACTGGGCTCATACTTCATATTATACAGGGCCTGATGATTTGGAAACAAAATCGTGCAGCAAGGCCTGTAAAGTACACTATTAACGCCGCCACGGCCAACAGCAAATGGTATAGCCGATCCATGGGCTTATTGGGGACTTTGCTTTTATTCTTTTTAATTATTCACATTTCCAAATTTTTTGTTGATACCAAGATCGCCATGTATACCAATGGCGGCGCCAATGATGCTACTCAAAATTTATTTGAAGAAATGAAAGTTGAGTTTCAAAAATGGTGGGTGGTAGTAATCTATGTTATTGGAGTTATCTCATTATTCTGGCATCTATTACATGGCTTTCAAAGCGCCTTTCAAACATTGGGAATACGCCATAAAAAATATACCCCTATTATTGAAATTTTTGGAATAGGCTACAGCATTATTGTATGTGTTTTATTTGTATTAATGCCCATCTCTTTTTATATGGGTTGGATCTCTTAAAATAAAAATTATCTGATTAAATTATTTATTAATTACTAACACAATGTCTTTAGATTCAAAAATACCACATGGTGAAATGGATAAAAAATGGACCGATTACAAGGGTCATGTAAAGCTAGTTAATCCATCTAATAAACGTAAGCTTGAAATTATTGTTGTTGGTACAGGACTAGCAGGAGCTTCTGCTGCTGCATCTTTAGGCGAGATGGGGTATAAGGTAAAAGCATTTTGTTTTCAGGATAGTCCGCGCCGTGCTCATAGTATTGCAGCACAAGGCGGAATTAATGCTGCTAAAAATTATCAAAATGATGGGGATTCTGTTTTTCGTTTATTCTATGATACGGTAAAAGGTGGAGATTACAGAGCTAGAGAAGCAAATGTTCACCGTTTAGCCGAAGTAAGTAATGCCATTATTGATCAATGTGTGGCCCAAGGAGTGCCCTTTGCTAGAGAATATGGAGGTTTATTAAGTAACCGTAGCTTTGGGGGTACACAGGTACAACGTACATTTTATGCAGCCGGACAAACAGGACAGCAATTGTTACTAGGCGCTTATAGCGCTTTGGAAAGACAGGTGGCATTGGGAAATGTTACAATATTCAAGCGGCATGAGATGCTCGATATTGTAAAAATAGATGGCAAAGCTAGAGGTATTATAGCAAGAGATTTAGTTAGCGGAGATTTAGAAAGGCATTTTGGCCATGCCGTATTATTATGTACCGGTGGCTATAGCAATGTGTTTTATTTAAGTACAAATGCTATGGGAAGTAATGTTACAGCTATATGGAAGGCGCACAAACAAGGGGCCTATTTTGGTAATCCTTGCTTTACACAAATTCATCCTACTTGCATTCCGGTTAGTGGCGATTATCAAAGTAAACTAACCCTGATGAGCGAAAGTTTGCGCAACGATGGACGTATTTGGGTACCAAAAAAGAAAGATGATAACAGAAAGGCAATTGATATTATTGAAGAAGAAAGAGATTATTACTTAGAGCGCAGATACCCAGCATTTGGCAACCTAGTGCCACGAGATGTAGCTTCAAGGGCAGCTAAAGAAAGATGTGACGAGGGTTATGGAGTAGGTTCAACCAAGTTGGCTGTTTATCTTGATTTTCAAGATGCCATCTTACGTTATGGTAAAATTGAAGTAGGTAAATCAGGGAATACAGGTACAAACGAACAAGAAATAATAAAATTAGGCAAAGCCGTAATTGAAGAAAAATATGGCAATCTTTTTGAAATGTATGAAAAGATAACCGGTGAAAACCCTTACGAAATGCCCATGAGAATATACCCAGCCGTACATTACACCATGGGTGGCTTGTGGGTTGATTATGAATTAAAAACTTCTGTAGATGGGTTATATTGTTTAGGAGAAGCCAACTTTAGCGATCATGGGGCAAACAGACTAGGGGCCAGCGCATTAATGCAAGGATTGGCAGATGGTTATTTTGTAATTCCATACACTTTAGGTAATTACCTGGCAGATGATATTCGCACAACTTCAATTTCCACTTCGCACCCGGCTTTTGAAGAAGCAGAAAAAATAGTGAGCGAAAGGATAATTAAATTAATGGGAATTAAAGGAAATCAAACGGTGGAAAGTTTTCATAAAAGATTGGGAAAAATAATGTGGGAAAAATGTGGTATGGCTCGTAATGCAAAAGGTTTGCAGGAAGCCATCACAGAAATTCAAATCTTAAAAAAAGAATTTTGGGCCGATGTAAAAATCCCCGGAGATATTAATGAAATGAATACCGAGCTTGATAAAGCTGGAAGAGTAGCCGATTTTATTGAACTGGGCGAATTAATGTGTGTTGATGCCTTGGAAAGAAATGAAAGTTGTGGCGGTCACTTTAGAGAAGAATCACAAACAGAAGAAGGCGAAGCAAAACGAGATGATGAAAATTATAGCTATGTTTCCGTGTGGGAATTTAAAGAAGAAAGTGACTGGCAATTAAATAAAGAGTCTTTAACTTTTGATATTGTAAAACCATCGCAACGATCATACAAATAAAATGAAAGTAAGCGGATTCACTTTTGTAAAAAATGCAGTAAAATATGGATATCCTGTGGTTGAGTCCATTAACTCTATTTTACCCATTGTAGATGAAATGATTGTTTGCCTTGGAGATTCAGAAGATGAAACTAATAAATTAATTGAATCAATTATCTCAAGTAAAATAAAAATTATTCATTCTATTTGGGATAATAATTTGCGAGAAGGAGGAAAAGTACTGGCAGTAGAAACAGATAAGGCAATGGATGCTACTGCATCTGATAGCGATTGGCTCTTTTACATACAGGCAGATGAAGTTTTTCATGAACAGTATCATTCTATAATATACAATGACATGGAAAAGTATAAAGTGGATAATAAAGTTGAAGGGTTATTATTTAATTACCATCATTTTTATGGAAGTTATAATTTTATTGGTGATGGTCGACAATGGTATTCAAAAGAAATAAGGGTTATAAAAAATAATAAAAAAATACGTAGTTATCAGGATGCACAGGGGTTTAGAATGGATGATCAAAAACTGCAAGTTAAATTAACTGATGTCTATATGTATCATTATGGCTGGGTTCGTAATCCAATAACTATGCAAAAAAAGCATACCGATTTTGGTATGTTTTGGAATGGGATAGAGTTACATGCCAAATGGATAGCAGTTCAGGAAAAAAAATCGAGTAGTTTTGATTATTCTAATATTGATTCGATAACTACTTTTAATGGCACACATCCTAAAGTGATGCATAATTTAGTTAGTAAAGAAGATTGGACTTTTAATATGGATGTTAGAAAAAAAAATTTTAAAAATACAAAACAAAGAATTTTATATTTTATAGCACAACATTTTGGATGGAGACCCTTCGAATACAGTAACTATAAACGCATTTAAGCAATATGGAACAGTACAATATGAACCTCACACTAAAAGTGTGGAAACAAAAAAACAGTAAATCAAATGGTAGTTTCGAAACTTACCAAGTAAAAGATATTTCCTCTGAAATGTCTTTTTTAGAAATGTTTGACGTTTTAAACGAACAACTCATTAAAGCCGCTAAAAATCCAATTGCTTTCGATCACGATTGTAGGGAAGGAATTTGTGGTATGTGTAGTATGTATATTGATGGTAGAGCACATGGACCTTGGACTAAAAATACAGTATGTCAATTGCATATGCGTGCTTTTAAAGATGGCGATACCATTGTAGTTGAACCCTGGCGCTCTGCAGCTTTTCCTGTTTTAAGAGATCTTGTTGTTGATAGGTCTGCATTTGATCGCATTATGCAAGCAGGTGGATTTGTTTCTGTTAACACTGGTAATGCTGTAGAAGCTAACACATTACCAATTGATAAAAATGATGCAGATGCTTCTTTTGATGCAGCATCCTGCATTGGTTGTGGCGCATGTGTGGCTGCGTGTAAAAATAGTAGCGCTATGTTATTTGTTAGCGCTAAGGTTTCTCAACTGGCTTTATTACCTCAAGGACAACCCGAAAGAGAATCAAGGGTATTGAATATGGTTGCACAAATGGATAAAGAAGGCTTTGGTAACTGTACCAATACCTATGCCTGTGAAGCTGAATGTCCTAAAGGTATCTCGATTTCAAATATCGCAAGAATGAATCGTGAATATTTAAAAGCAGGCTTAAATTCAGCCGAATAATAGATCTTAATATTTAAAAGATTTACTATAAAATAAGACTAGCTATCCTGCCTTGTAGATTTATTAGTAATTTTAACCTTACTAATCTCCAAAAAATATTGAAGCATAAAAGGATATATTTATTCCTGCTGTTTATTTTATTTGTGCAGTTTATTTATGCACAGATAAATCTACCTGCGCTTTCTAATCTTCGAAAAATACTAGTCAGTACAAAATTACAAACAGTACAAATTGATTCTGTAAGTATCATCCCAGGTTCTGTAATTATTGAGGGTATTCTGCCAAATACTTTTCAGGTAGATGATGTCAATGCAACTATCACCTGGATACAAAAGCCTGTAATAGCAAATGTGATAGTAAGCTACCGAGTTTTTCCGTATAAATTAAATGCAGTAGTAAGGCATTTTAATTATGATAGTATAAAGTATAATTTTTTAAACAATAATTATTTTACAATGAAATCAGTGGCTTCAAAAATTAATCCTTTTATAAATTTCGGAAAAATAGAATCGGAGGGAAGCTTTGGACGTGGTATGTCATTTGGTAATAGTCAAGATGCAGTGATAAACTCTAGTCTTAATTTACAATTAAATGGTTTTATAGGTGATAGTCTGGAGTTAACTGCTGCAATCACCGATAATAATATTCCTGTTCAGCCTGATGGTAATACAAAGGATCTGCATGATTTTGACCGTGTTTATTTGCAGGTCAAGAAAAAAGGTTGGCAAGTAAATTTTGGAGATATAGATATCCGCCAAAGTAAAAATTATTTTCTTGATTTTTACAAAAGGTTACAAGGCGTATCTTTTATCACCGATAATAAAATTAGCAAAAATTTATCTAATTCGTTATTGGTAAGCGGCGCAATTGCTAAAGGCAAATTTACCAGAAATAAATTAACACCTATTGAGGGAAACCAGGGGCCATATCGTTTAGCAAGCCATATTTTAATTATAATTACATATACCTAGGGATTTCTGCTGCCTTTCTTCCTTTAAAGATTTCATTTAACTATATAATACCCCTTTTTTTAAACTACGAATAGGTTCACCAATTTTAAATGCATTAAGTTAAGATAAATAAATATTGTAACATGAATGCTTAAAAATTTAATATATGAATTTGTATCTTTGAAACATGAGTGCAGAAAAGATAATCAGTGATTGGAAGAATAATAAGTATAAAAACATCTATTGGATAGAGGGGGAAGAGGATTATTATATTGATATGATAATAGATTATGCTGAGCATAACATATTAAATGAGGCAGAAGCTGAATTTAATTTAACCATTTTTTATGGTAAAGATGCGGATTGGACTTCAGTAATTAATGCATGTATGCGTTATCCTATGTTTGCTGAGCGTCAGGTTGTTTTGCTTAAAGAAGCACAACACATGAAAGATATTGAAAGGTTAGAAAGTTATATAGAGAACCCATTAATCTCAACAATTTTTGTAGTTGGGTATAAAGCAAAAGGACTTGATAAAAGGGGGAAACTTTACAAACAACTTAAAAAATCTGCAGAAATTTTTGTTTCAGAAAAAATAAAAGATTACAAATTACAGGAATGGATTGGTTTATATGTTCGATCTCTAGGTTATAAAATAAATGCTAAAGCAATTAGTCAGTTAGATGAACATATTGGGAATGATTTAAATCGTATTATTAATGAAATAGAAAAACTTGCGCTTAATTTAAAGGGCAAAAAAGATATAACCGAAGATGATATAGAAAATTACATAGGTATCAGCAAAGAGTATAATGTTTTTGAATTACAGTCTGCCATTGCTAAAAAAGATCTTGCCAAGGCAATTAAAATCATTCAATATTTCGAAGGTAATCCCAAAGCATCTCCTATACAAATGGTGCTGCCTGCTTTATATGCAAGTTTTAGTAAAATTTATTCCATATTTGGTATGCAAGATCATAGTGAAAATGCCCTTAAGCCACATTTTTATTTTAATATTAATGCAGTTAAAAATGCTTTAGAAACAGTTAATAATTATGGGTATGAAGGTGTAGAAAAAATATTGTTATTGTTGCACCACTATAACTTAAAGGGGGTGGGAGTAGGAGATAATGGCACTACTTCCGATGCCTCTCTTATTAAAGAAATGGTAGTAAAAATGATTGCAAAGTAGCAATTCGCCTCAAGGCGAATTGCTACAAGAAGCGCAAACTCTCTTCCTTATCCTTATGTAATTGTAGGGTTAACTCTTCTAAATTATTATACTTTACTTCTGCGCGTAAATATTTTTTTACAATAACCCTAATGGATTGCCCATATATGTCTTTGTCGAAATTAAAAATATTCACTTCTGTAACCCTTGTTTTTCCATTAATTGTTGGTCTAAATCCTATACTCATCATACCTTTATAAGAATTACCTTCTACTTCGGTATATACTGCATAAATTCCATCACCCAAAGCAATTTTTTCTTCATCAGTGCTTTTTAAATTAGCAGTAGGATAGCCAATTTTACGGCCAATTTTATTGCCATGAAAAACTTCTCCTTCAAAGAAAAAATGGTAACCTAATAAACTATTGGCTTCTTCAATATGCCCCTGAAGAATTGCATTTCTAATATTGGTACTACTTACTTTAATGGTATTAAGTATATGTTCGGGTATTTCCTTAAGGGTATAATTATATATAGCTTTCTTATTTAATAAAAGGGTATAATCGCCGGTACGATCTTTACCAAAATGATGGTCAAAACCAAGGATGATGGTATGAGGTTGGAATTTAGTAACTAAAAATTCTTGTATATATTCTTCAGCTGTTTGGTTAGCAAAATAATCTGTAAAGGGAACAACCACAAGGTGGTCAATACCTGTTTTCTCAAATAATTCAATTCTCTCTGTTAATGTATTAATTAGTCTTAAGCCTGTGATTGTAGATGAAATAATTTTACGTGGATGGGGATGAAAAGTAACAATTACAGATTCTCCGTTAACTTTTAAAGCCTCTACTTTTAAGCTATCAATTATTTGGTGGTGACCAAGATGAACCCCATCAAAAGTACCGATTGTAATAACTGCATTTTTAAATTCCGGCAGTTTTGATATGTCTTGATGTATTTGCATATTTTAAAAATGCAAATCTAATTGATAATTTTATATTTGATATTGGATAATTGCTTTGTAATTTGCGGCATATTTATTTTATCTTACTATCTAATATTTTAAATTATCAATGTCTTTATATACTAAACGTGGTGTATCTGCTCAAAAAGAAGAAGTACATGCTGCGGTTAAAAACCTTGATCAGGGACTTTATCCACATGCTTTTTGCAAAGTTTATCCCGACTTTTTGGGGGGGGATAAGGATTGGGTTAACATCATGCATGCAGATGGGGCGGGTACCAAAAGTATCCTAGCATATTTATACTGGAAAGAAACTGGTGATATTTCAGTTTGGAAAGGTATAGCTCAGGATGCTATTGTGATGAATTTGGATGATCTGCTTTGCGTAGGCATCTATGACAACATCGTTTTTAATAGCACTATTGATCGCAATAAAAAACTTATTCCAGGCATAGTATTGGAACAGATTATCAATGGCTCTCAAGAATTATTTGAACAATTAAGAAGTTTTGGGGTAAATATTCATTATTTGGGTGGCGAAACAGCTGATGTGGGGGATGTGGTTCGTACTATTGCAGTAAATGGTACCATGGCTAGCCGTTGGCCAAAAAATAAAATTATCAGCAATGAAAAAATAAAAGCAGGTGATGTAATTGTTGGTTTTGCCAGTTATGGGCAGTCAACCTACGAAACAGCATACAACAGCGGCATTGGAAGCAATGGCCTTTCCAGCGCTCGGCATGATATTCTCAGCAAGTTTTATGCGGATAATTTTAAAGAGAGTTTTGACACAAATCTGCCAGAGGATGTTGTGTACATCGGCAAGCAAAAGCTTACTGACATTATTACACTCACAACTCATGCGCAGGGGGATTTGTCCAAATCACAACTTACAACCACCATCGGACAACTTATTTTAAGTCCAACCAGAACTTACGCACCTTTAATGAGAGGTCTATTGCAGAATCATTTCAATAAAATTCATGGAGTTATACATTGCAGTGGTGGTGGACAAACAAAATGCATGAAATACTTGCCTGGTAATTTTAAAATAGTAAAGGATAATTTATTTGATACGCCAGAGATCTTCAATATCATTAAGGATAACAGTGGCAGCAATAATAAAGAAATGTATGAAGTGTTTAATATGGGCTGTCGCTTAGAGATTTATTGCGATGCTGTAGATGCGGATACCATGATTGCTGCAGCTAATGATTTAGGCATTGCAGCGCAGGTTATTGGCAGGGTGGAGGCAGGTAAAAAGAAGGAATTGTTAATTAATTTAATGGATGAGAATATAATTTATTAATTAATTTTCAAGAGACAAACTGTATTATTGTACTATGATAAAAGTTTCCAATTGGTAAACAGAACTTGTTAAATATAATGTTGAACAGAAATATAAATATTTTTAACCAAAAGATAAAAATTGACCATGTCGCAATCAATAGTTGAATTAAAAAATGTAAATATATACCAGGGTGATAGTCTTATTTTAAGTGATGTAAACATTTCGGTAAATAAGGGAGAATTTGTGTATTTAGTTGGAAAAACCGGTACAGGAAAAAGTAGTTTGTTGAAAACTATGTATGGAGATTTACAATTAACAGAAGGAGATGGCTGGGTTGCAGGGCATGAATTAAAAAAATTAAATTGGAAGACAGTGCCTTTTTTGCGCCGTAATCTAGGTGTGGTTTTTCAGGATTTTCAATTACTTACTGATAGAAACGTGAATGAAAATATGAAGTTTGTTTTAAATGCTACCGGTTGGAAAGATGAAAAACTAATGGACGAAAAAATCGCTGATGTTCTTGAAAAAGTTGGCCTTAAAACAAAAGGTTTTAAAATGCCTTTTGAGCTTAGTGGTGGGGAGCAACAGCGCATGGATGTAGCTAGAGCATTACTGAATTCACCTAAATTAATACTTGCTGATGAGCCAACAGGAAATCTTGATCCAGAAACCAGCGATGAAATCATGCAGTTACTTTTTCATATCTGTAGAGATTATAACACCACTATTATAATGGCAACCCATGATTATATGGTCATAAAAAAATTTCCGGCACGTACCATTAAAACAGAAATGGGTAAGGTTTGGGATAATGCTACCATAGAAATGTCATAAGCTCCTTAGCATTTTTTTCATTGTTATATATAGTTTGTAATAAATCTTGTCGTTGAAGTATTTCCTGCTCGGTAAAAGGTAATAAATATAAGGATTCAATTTTTTTTTGAAAGGATAATGCATCATCAGCAATATGACAAAAAATTTCAATTTCCGATCCCTTCACAGCAGCTTTATTAACCAAACAATGCCGCCCATTAAACATGGCGTTCAATAATTTTAATTTAATGCCCGTATTATTGAAGGAGGGCAATACGTGAACATGAGCTTTGCCAATCATATCCTGCATTTCTTTGTCAGAAGCGGTTTTTCGCACAAAACATGGTGGCCTGCTTCCAGCGCATGAATGGAGTGGGAGGCATGTAAGCCATTGGGGGTGCAAATTGCCACCAGTCTTAAACCTGTTTCTATCTGCAGCAATTCTTCAATTGAGTAATAGGCTTTTGCATTACATAGCATAGCCAGTTCATCGGCTTTTGCTGGTATAATATCACAAACTGCTACCAGGTTTCCGTGTTTAATCATTTGCTCGGCATGGCGCTTTGCAATTCTTCCGCATCCAATTATGGCAAATGTTGTGTTCATATTATGGCAATATTCAAAAAAATACTTAAATATCACTTAAAAATCAATATTTCTCTGTACTTTTGCAACCAAATTAAAAAGAAACATAACAAAGACGTTATTAAAAAAACAAAGATGCCGTATTTAACAATCGAAAAAAAATCAGATATTTTCACAAATTTTGGAGCTAAAGCTACCAATACAGGCTCAATTGAAGGTCAGATCGCTTTATTAACTGAGCGTATCAACCACATTTCAAATCACCTGAAAATCAACAGAAAAGATTTCTCTTCACAAAGAGGCTTAATGATGATGGTGGGGCAACGTAAGCGTTTACTAACTTATCTCAGCAAACACGATCTTACCGGTTATAGAGCTTTAATTGAGAAATTAGGGTTACGTAAATAAAACTATTCCAACTATGTAAATATTTTAATTCCCAACTACATTTTAAAGTTGGGAATTATTCTTTTTACAATATTTAATCATCATAGGTTTCGATTTTATTTAAATCTTCAATCGTTAATCTCTAATCCAAAATTGAATTATGTCTTTATTAAATCCCAAATCAGTTACGTTTGATATAGGAGGGGGCCGCATGGTAACCATCGAAACAGGTAAAATGGCCCGCCAGGCTGATGGTTCAGTTACTGTTCGCCAGGGAAATTGTATTTTATTGGCAACGGTTGTTGCAAACAAAGAGCCAAAGCCCGGACAAGGTTTTTTTCCACTTTCGGTAGATTACCAAGAAAAATTTAGTTCTGCAGGGCGTATTCCTGGCTCTTTCTTTAAAAGAGAAGCGCGTTTAAATGATTACGAAATACTTACATCTAGATTAATAGATAGAGCTTTAAGGCCATTGTTTCCGGAAGATTATTTATGTGAAGTGCAGGTATTGGTTTCCCTCATTTCATCTGATGATCAGGTAATGCCAGATTCAATGGCTTGTTTGGCTGCATCTGCTGCTTTGGCAGTTTCTAATATTCCTATTCAGGAAATTATTTCGGAAGTGCGTATAGGTAGAATTAATGGAGAAATGATTGTAAACCCAACACGTAGCCAAATGGCTGCTTCTGATTTTGAATTCATCATCGCAGCTACTGATAAAAATATCATGATGGTTGAGGGTGAAAGTAATGAGTGTCAGGAAGAAGATCTAATTAAAGCTATTGAAACCGGTCATGCCGCAATTAAATTACAGGTGAAAGCGCAGGAAGAATTAAGGGATTTGGTAGGAAGTGCAACCAAAAGAGATTACACCAAGCCATACCGTAATGAAGATCTAAACGGAAAAATTACAGCATTTGGAAAAGATAAAATGTACGCTATTTCATCTTCTGCATCAGCTAAGCATGAAAGAAGCGATGCTTATGCAGCATTAAAAGAAGAAGTAAAAGCATTTCTAGGCGAAGATTTACCAGATGCCGACAAAGCATTAATTGGACATTATTTTGCCGATTTGCAATATTATGTGGTAAGAGATATGATTCTTCAAGATAGAAAACGTTTGGATGGTAGAGGTACCGAAGATATTCGTCAACTAGAAATGGAGATCGATAATTTACCAACTCCACATGGGTCTTCGTTATTTACAAGAGGTGAAACTCAGTCACTTACAACTGTTACTTTAGGTACCCCTTTAGATGAGTTGTTGGTAGAAAGTGCTCATAAATCAGATTATACCAAATTTATTTTACATTATAATTTTCCGCCATTTTCTACCGGTGAAGTTAAAATGATGAGAGGTGTAGGTCGTAGAGAAGTAGGTCATGGTAATTTGGCAATGCGCTCACTAAAGAAAATGATGCCCGGCAGCGAATATCCTTATACCGTGAGGGTAGTAAGTGATATTCTTGAAAGCAACGGTTCTTCATCTATGGCTACAGTTTGCGCAGGCTCATTAGCATTAATGGATGCAGGTGTTCCATTAGCTAAACACGTAAGTGGCGTGGCTATGGGGTTGATTAAAAAAGCAGATGAATTTGCTATTTTAACGGATATACTTGGTGATGAAGATCATTTAGGTGATATGGATTTTAAAGTTACTGGAACCCGCGATGGTATTTGTGGTGTGCAAATGGATATTAAAGTTGATGGTTTGAGTATGGACATAATGCGACAGGCGTTAGCTCAAGCGAAAAAAGGACGCATGCACATTTTGGAAGCCATGTACGCTTGTATGCCTGCTGCAAGAGAAGAGGTTAAACCGCATGCTCCTCGCATGGTTAAAATTATTATTGATAAAGAATATATTGGTGCGGTTATAGGACCTGGTGGTAAAGTAATACAGGAAATTCAACGAGAAACTGGTGCTACCATTAATATTGAAGAAGTTGACAATAGAGGCGAAGTAAGCATATTCTCTAAAGAAAAAGCTAGTCTAGAAAGAGCATTGACATGGATTAATGGCTTAGTAGCTGTACCCGTTGTTGGTGATACCTACGAAGGAACAGTTAAAAGCATTAAAGAATTTGGTGCATTTATTGAATTTTTACCAAAAAAAGAAGGGCTACTTCACATTAGTGAAATAAGCTGGAAACGTTTAGAAAGTATGGATGGAATTTTTACTGAAGGAGAAAAAGTAAAAGTTAAACTACTTGATGTTGATCAAAAAACGGGTAAATTTAAATTGAGTCGTAAAGCTTTAATACCAAAACCAGAAATGCAACCTAAGCCTCAGCAGGGGGAGGGGAGTAATTAGGGTTATTTAAATTAATTTAAATAATATGCCGTCTCTCCTTTGGGGAGACGGTTTTTTTAATAAAACATAACATGAATTATATACAAATTGAATTTATAACTGCACAAGAGAATGAAAGAGAAATACTAATTGCATTATTATTCAACGCAGGATTTGAAAGTTTTGAAGAAAGAGAAAAATCGCTCTTAGCATTTATTAAAGAAGATAGTTTTATTAAAGAAGATTTAGAAGATATATTAATAAATAAATCGATCAATTATGTAATTACAATATTGCCTCAACAAAACTGGAATGAGCATTGGGAGAGAAGCTTTGAGCCCATATTAGTCAATGATTTTGTTTCTATTAGAGCCAATTTTCATAAAACTATCCAAAAGGTAAAACATGAAATTATTATCACCCCAAAAATGAGTTTTGGTACAGGTCATCATGCGACTACCTATATGATGATAGAACAAATGGGAGGTCTTAATTTTAATAATAAAACTGTTCTTGATTTTGGAACTGGTACTGCTGTATTATCCATCTTGGCCGAAAAAATGGGGGCTTCATCTATTCATGCTATTGATTGCGATTCATGGAGTATCGAAAATTCAATTGAAAATAAAGAAGCTAATCATTGCAAAAAAATTAATCTTATTAAGTCAGAAACAATTTCTGCCGGACCTATTTATGATATTATTCTTGCCAATATTAATCTTAATGTTATTCTTAATAACCTAGATGCGATTAAAGAAGTAGGTAAAACAGGAACTATTATTTTATTGAGTGGGTTTATAAAAACGGATGAATTAGTTATGCTTGAGGCTTTGCGGCAAAAAGAAATCACTCAACTTAAAACTCTTCAAAAAGGAGAGTGGATATCTGTATGTTGTATAATGAGTTGATTTATTAAATTTACACTGTTTTTTTAGTATTATAAGGATCTTTAACATATTATTTATCACTATCATTAATAAATTATTTCTAAAACATTATTTTTATGTTATTTTCGTATTTCTAACTTTTAACTAAGAGTACAAAATGAAAGAATTTATTCTCATTATTACATCCTATTTAATTGGTTCTATTCCAACAGCTTTTTTAGTAAGTAAACGTTTTTTTGGTATAGATATACGCGACTATGGCAGCGGAAACATGGGGGCTACAAATACTTTTAGAGTTTTGGGTTCAGGTTATGGAACCATCGTGATGGTTATAGATATTGTAAAAGGGATGGCTGCTGTCATGCTATATAATTTTCTTCCATTTTATCTACAACATGAATTAGAAAGAACAAATTTGATGCTTGGCCTAGGTACTGCGGCAGTTATTGGCCACATTTTTCCCATTTTTGCTCAATTTAGAGGAGGCAAGGGGGTGGCAACTTTATTAGGTATGATATTAGCTATTCAGCCAGTTATTGGCTGCAGTTGCATTGGTATTTTTTTATTGGTACTTTATTTTACCCGATATGTATCATTAAGTTCCATCTTGGCGGCTATTTTTTTACCCATTAGTGTATTATGGATATGGAACGAAAATGAAATTCTATACAGGGTTTTTGCTTTAATAGTAGCCATTTTAGTTATAGCAACACATCAAAAAAATATTGGGCGCATTCTACGTGGCGTTGAAAGTAGGATCCCTATTTTAAAACACAGAGATAAACGGAAAACTCGTCGTAATTAAAAGATTTTATTACTTACAATTTATATTCAATTTTGTATTTTTATTATATAAATTCTTTAAACTTGGTGCAGCAATTTATAGCAAAGAATCCCTGAGGCATTGAGTTATTATACCCCTATAAAATGTGATTAGTTTTAAAGTCGAAAGGCAAAATTAAATACACTTCAATACTAGCAGTTTCGGGTATCAGCGCAGGAAGTGGGTTTGATTTTTTGTGCTGATATTGTCTAAAAAATTATTCGACAGTTTCTGTAAAACATATTCCCTCTTTCTTTAGTTCGTGCAAAACAGGAATGTAAATTTCTTTGATAGTTGGAATATGTAAGCCTTTTAGCTGTAAAGTTTCATTAAGGATTAATTTCGCTGCAATACCCAATGGTAATCCAACAGTTTTTGCCATGGCAGTATGCATGTTATCTTCTCCTTTTACTATTAAGCAACTTTTCAACTTTTTAATATTCCCTTCCAATTCGTATTCAAATTCATGCATCATAGCAATCATGTCTTTATCAGTTGGTTCCATTTTAAGTTTTGTTTCTACTAAGTATTGTAAAATATCGGCAGATGTTTTTGCCGTTATAGGTGTTAGATCTGCATCAAATAACCCAAGGAATGTAAGCATAGATTTGTTCCCTTCATTACAAAAAGGGAGTATGGGTGCAGACCAATTTCTAAAGGTTAATCCACTTACATCAATGCAATTCGTATCATTGGTTAATCCTGCAAGTACGATGGCATTCCACCCTTTATAAAAATCGATATGACGTAGTGTAGTTCTAATAAAAGTTGAGGCATCAGGTAGTTTATATGTATTTATATAACCCAGCGAATCGCGATTGGGATAAAATGCGAGATTCTTTAATCCTTTAAATTCAATTGCATTGGCACAATTAAATAAGTTTTTATAAGTTATTTTCTTAATATTATTATTTTCTTTATATACTGCGCCTGATTGTCCGGCCAGCAATACATTACGGGGGTTCCAGCTAATTTTATAATGCCAGGGGTTATTGTCGCTATCTGGTTCAACTAAGCCACCGCAATGACTTTTAAAAGAAGTTATTTTTCCTCCATTCTTTTTTATTTCATCTATAATTTTCATAGCACTCATGTGGTCAATGCCTGGATCTAATCCCATCTCGCAAATAAATAATAATTTTCTATTACTAATTTCATCCATTAGACTTTTTATTTTATCGTCTAAATAAGAGGCCGTTAATAAATGTTTGCAATATTCTACACAATCTTTAGCAATTAAAAAATGCAGGTCAGGGGGCATCATTGAAATTACTACATGCGCTTTTTGTATTAATTTACTTCTATGGGTTTCGTTATTAATATCTAAAAGCACAGCTTCGGCAAATTTAGAAGCTTTGGTTTTCAATAGTATCTGGTTTAAGTTAGTATCTGCAATAATAAATTTCCAGTTATTTATTTCTGCTTCAGCAATTAAAAAATCAATTAAAACGGCAGTTGATTTTCCGGCGCCAATAAGGAGTATTGTTTTCAAATAAAAAGTTTTTTGCAAGTTAATAAAAGTAACGATGAATAATAGAATGGAGTAATTATTAAATGATAATAATCAACACTATCTCGCTAATTTAACAGAGTCATTTTTATATCCACATTGACTCCTAATATGTGTAAAAATAGCATTAAAAAATACCTGATTTTATAACGAATAACGATTATAAATTAGTACTTTCGTTTACTATAAAAATATATGGAAAATAACGACAATTTAAACGAAGAAAACCTGCCATTAGATAATGGAGGTGACGATCATAATCGTGGCCGAATAATACCGGTTAATATTGAAGAGCAGATGAAATCTTCTTATATTGATTACTCCATGAGTGTGATTGTAGGGCGTGCTTTGCCTGATGTAAGGGATGGTCTTAAACCCGTTCATCGCCGTGTATTATTTGGCATGAATGAGTTGAGTAATAACAGTAACAAGCCGTATAAAAAATCGGCACGTATTGTAGGAGAGGTAATGGGTAAATTTCACCCTCATGGAGATAAAGCTATATATGATACTATGGTACGTATGGCACAAGATTGGGCCATGCGTTATAAAATGATTGACGGGCAGGGTAATTTTGGTAGCGAAGATGGAGACCCGCCGGCTGCTATGCGTTACACAGAAGTACGCATGCAAAAGTTTGCAGAAGCTATGTTGGAGGATATAGAAAAAGACACAGTAGATTATCAGCTAAATTTTGATGATTCGTTAAAGGAACCCACTGTATTGCCAACTCGAATACCGCAGTTATTGGTTAATGGCAGCAGTGGTATTGCTGTTGGTATGGCAACTAATATGATGCCGCATAATTTAAGCGAAGTTATAAATGGTTGTATCGCATACATTGATAATAAAGAAATTACCTGCGAGGATCTTATTCAGTATGTAAAAGGCCCTGATTTTCCAACTGGAGGGGTTATTTATGGCTTTGAAGGCGTTAAAGAAGGTTTGTTAACAGGCCGTGGTAGAGTAGTATTGCGAGGTAAGGTGGATATAGAGATGGCGAAGAATGGGAGAGAGAAAATTATTATTACCCAAGTGCCATACCAGGTTAATAGAGACACACTAACGGCAAAGATTGGAGATCTTATCAACGACAAATCTATTGAAGGGGTTTCAGATGTTAATAATGAAAGTAATAATAAAGAAGGTACCCGCATTGTTATCGACTTAAAAAAAGATGCAGTAGCGCAAGTGGTAATTAATCATCTATATAAGCAAACAGAATTACAAACATCTTATGGTGTAAATAATGTGGCATTGGTAAGAGGAAGACCAAGGATTTTAAATTTAAGAGATCTTATAAGTGAATTTATTTTGTTTCGACATGAGGTTATTGTTCGCCGTACACAATACGAATTACGTAAAGCAGAAGAGCGCGCCCATATTTTAGAAGGTTATATTATTGCCTTGGATAATCTTGATGCAGTTATCAAGCTTATTCGCGAATCATCTACACCCAATATAGCGCAGGATGGGTTAATGACTCAGTTTGGAATGAGTGAAATACAGGCAAAGGCGGTACTAGAACTTCGTTTACAAAGATTAACCGGCATGGAGATTAATAAAATTAGGGAGGAACACGCCGAGATTATGAACCTGATTGAGCATTTAAAACTTATTCTTGCTAATGAAGATATGCGTTATGCTATTATTAAAACTGAACTGATAGAAGTTAAAGAAAAATTTGGTGATGAACGTAAGTCGGAGATTGTATATGTTGGTGATGAAATTAATATGCTTGATTTAATTGAAGATGAAGATGTAGTAGTTACTATATCTCATTTAGGATATATTAAACGCACATCTGCAGCCGATTATCGCCAACAGCGCAGGGGCGGCAGGGGCGCTAAGGGTAGCAGTACAAGACAGGAGGACTACATAGAAAAACTTTTTGTTGCTAGCACACACCAAACTTTATTATTTTTTACAGAAATGGGTAGATGTTTTTGGTTGAAAGTGTATGAGATTCCTGAAGGAGATAAAACTAGTAAGGGTAGAGCATTACAGAATATGATTCAGATTCCTCCCGATGATAAAGTGCGTGCAATCATTGACGTTAAAAATTTTAATGACGAGGAGTATGTAAATAATCATTACATCGTTTTGTGTACCAAACAAGGTATTATTAATAAATCTCGATTAAAAGATTTCAGTCGTCCAAGATTAAACGGCATTAATGCCATAAATATTAAAGAAGGCGACCAGTTACTAGAAGCTAAGCTTACAGATGGTAATTGTGAAATTATGATGGCAGTAAAAAGTGGTAGGGCTATTCGTTTTCCAGAGTTAAAAGTAAGGCCTACAGGTCGTGGTGGTATTGGTGTAAGTGGAATTGATGTGGATAATGAAATGGACGAAGTGGTTGGTATGGTATGTGTAAACAAAGAGGATAAATCAAAAACCGTATTGGTAGTAAGCGCAAATGGTTATGGTAAACGTACTTTCCTTGATGATCCAGAAACTGGGGAAGCTAATTATCGCATTACCAACCGTGGTGGTAAGGGAGTTAAAACCATTAATGTAACTGCAAAAACAGGTTTATTAGTAGGGTTATTAGCAGTTACCGAAGTGGAAGATCTGATGATTACTTGTGTTAGCGGTGTTACTATTCGTATGCCGGTTAATCAAATTAGCGAACAAGGACGTGCAACACAAGGTGTTAAATTAATTCGCGTAGACGAAGGTGATGAAATTGCAGCTATTACTCAGTTGGATGAAAAAGAAGTTGAAGAAAAAATTATATTTGATGAAGAAGGTAATCCAATTTTAGCCAAAACAAATATAGATGAAACTTCAACAGATTCAATTATGCCTCAAGAACCAATAGGGCCTGCAGATAATTAATAATTAATTTATTTATGAATAATAAAGGTAAAAGCACAGTAGTAATATTGGGATTTTACTTTTAAGGGGTATTTCACTAAATGGTAATTAAATAATCAAATAAACTAGTATTAGTTGCTAGGTCCAATTTTTTTCTTAATCGATACCGACTAACTTCAACGCCTCGCACTGAAATGTTCAAAAGTTGTGCAATTTCTTTTGTTGATAAATTCATTCGTAAATAGGCACAGAGTTTAACTTCATTATTTGAAATAGATACATGTTTTTCTTTGAGATCCGAAACAAAATTACTATGAACTTGATCAAAATGCATAGTAAAATGCTCCCATTCTTGATCCATTTTATCATCATCACTTATTGATCTAATCATTTTCTTAAGTTCCGCTTCTGCCTGTGAGTTGCTTACACCTTTTATAATTTGCCCAAGGTCTAATTTCATTTTTGAAACTAATTCCCCTTTTTTAACTAAATGCATTGCAGATGAAGCTAGCTCAGAGTTTTTATAATTAATTTCGGCTTCTAGTTTTTCATTGCGCAAAGCCACGATTTCACTTTCTGATTTATTTAATTCTAAGTCATAAATGTATTTTATTTTTCTTTGTTCTTCTTCATATTTTACATGTTGCAGTTTAAATTTTTTATCTTGTAAGCGATAAAAAATAAATATAATACACAGGAAAAGTAATAGATAAATTACCTTTGACCAATTTGCCAAATACCAAGGGGGTAGTATATTAAAAGTATAGGCAGATATGGCAGATTCGTTACCTAGATGATTCCGCACCTTAACTTCAAATGTAAACTTGCCTGGAGGTAAGTTGGTGTAATCTTTTTCTGTACGGTTCGTCCATGTACTCCATCTATTATCATATTCTTTAAGCCTATAACTGTATTCAAGGCTTGATTGATAACCAAAAAGAGAAGTGACGTATTCAAATCGTAATGTTTTAAATTTATAATTTATTGAGGGGGGGGGTATAGGCTTATCAAGTCTATTATATCCACCAAATAAAAGGCTATCTGTAGTATTGAATATCCTTAAAGATCTTATCTGTACATTAAATTTAGGTAACGTTTGTCTGTATTTTTCATAATTAATATGGTAAAAACCTTTCTCTCCCCCTAAAAAAATATTATTTTTATTTACTGAATATATAAATTCAAAACCACTTAGCATTTTATTATTTAATTCTGGCAAGTAAATAATTTCAATATTTTTTTTTGAAAAATCAAGTACACCTAAAATTTTGTCGTGGATAAACCAAACATTACCTTCGTTATCTTCTTTAAGATATCTAATACTTTTATTCCCAAGTAGATTTTTATAAAATTCAGATACTTCGAATTTATCTTTTTGATTGTTGTAAACATATATTCCTTTTTCCGTTGCAACAACTAACTCGTTCTTTATAGTATAAATATGGTTATTAAATATTGAGGGGAGTCCATTTTTTTCGGTATAAGTAAATGTTGTATAAATCCCATCTAGTTTTTTTGTAATTTTAAATAAACCATGATAAGGATGAGATACCCATATATTATCGTTGTTATCAATTGCAATAAATCGGGATGATTCGTTAAGGCCTGGAATTTTTTTTGAAAAAACAAATGACCCGTTAGTATAATCAAATAAGTTGAGTCCATTATAACCTCCTGAAACAATTTGTGCGGTTGGAAAAGTATTGGTTATAGAAATAAATTTCCAGAACCCACGGTTAAATGATAATGGAACAGCAGTATTTACTTTTACGGTAAATGCGCCTTCATGATGCCCAACTAGTAATTGGTTGTTAATATTAGCTAATCCCCAGATTTGTCCTTTAGTATTATTAACAATGGTGAAATTTCCTTTGCTAAAGCTCATATCCTTGATTGACTGCAATGGGACACTAAATAATCCGTTTGAAGTGCCCAGAAATAAATAGTTATTGTAAACTATTGCAGTGTAGCCAGAGCCGTCTTGCGCCATGGGCTTAATTTGTTTTATAGAACTATTATAAGCAATCAAATCAATGCCATTATCTAAACCTAGCCACAAATTTTGCTGGTTATCTAAAAATATACTTAAAACATTATTATTCTGTAACCCTTCTGCTTTTGATAAACGTTGAATAATATTACCCTTTAAGTCAGTGATATAAATACCGTTATTGCTTGTAGCTAGTGCCATCCAGTGATTATTTACATTAGAAGCAGCATAAATCCGTTCATTTTTAAATATTTTATTATTTATAGAAGGTAAAACAGTAATCTGTGATTTAGATAATAGAAATAACCCATTTTTTAAAGTAGTAATAATTGTACTATCATGTTGAAAAGGTAAAATACTAGTAATAGGGTCGTTTATTGGAAGTGGGTTGTCAGTGAAAAGCGGAGTCCAACTATTATTTTCAAATTTTAATATACCAGTTTTAAGGTCATGGGCAAAAAGACTCCCATTGCATTCACTTAAAAGAGACCATTCTGTATGAGCTTTATATGCAGTAACCGTTCGGTTATTAAATCTAAATATTGTGCTATTAGATCTAAAAAATACATCTTCTTTAAATAAAATTATATCCCAAACATCACCAAAAGATCTATCTTTTTGAGCAATTTGGTTAATCAGGGAATGATATTTAAGAATGCCATTATCTTCTGCTTTAAAAAAACCTAACTCATCCTGTCCTCCCACATAAATATGATTATTGGAATCCATTTCAATAGAACGTACAATAGTTTTATTAGGTAAAGGATAATTTCTCCAGTATTTGCCATCAAAATTTAATAGACCCTCATTATTAGCAAAATATATAATACCATTTTTATCCTGTTTAATATCCCAATTTTGCAACCCTGCTTTATAGTCTTGTTTAGCATAATTGATAATATCCGGAAATCCAATTGTATTCTGACAAATTAATTGAAGTGGTAAACAAATTAAACAAATCAGTTGTTTCATATAAAAGAAGTGAATAGGCAGTGAAGTTATGGAAAATTAATATGATGTAGTAATGAAGTAGAGAAATTATACTATAAATTAACCATTTAACCTTTATGATGTAGTAATGAAGTGCTTAATTAAATTTAAAATGAAGTGGCTTAATGTAATTTGCATTTTGAATATTAACGATTATCGAATCACAAAAACAAGATCTATATGAAATTTAAGATTACAATTCTATGTCTCATTTTTTTTATCGGGACAATTTTTAAACAATCCATTGCGCAAGATTTAATTGCTACTGGTAAAGTCACAAACAAAACTACTGGAGAATCATTTGTTGGAGCTACAGTAAACGTTTTGGGGACAACAAACCTTACTGTAACTGATGCAAATGGTAATTTTTCCATTTCTATCCCAAAAGGAGGCAAACTCATCTTTTCTTTTACAGGTTTTACACCTGTAAATTTAATAGTTAACAGGGTAGGTCCTTTTGTTATATTGATGGAAGAAACTAGTAAAGTACTCGATGAAGTTGTAGTTATAGGCTATGGTACACAAAAAATAACTAAGATATCCGGAGCTATTTCTAGTGTTAAATCTGCCGATATTCAAAAACTGAAGCCAGTTAGGGTAGAGGAGGCTTTACAAGGAGCTGCAGGGGTAAATGTTGTACAAAGTGGTTCGCCTGGAGCAAAGCCCTTTATCACTATAAGGGGAATACCTTCCTATAAAGGTAACGGGCCATTAGTTGTAGTAGACGGTGTACCACAAACTCAGGATGACCTAAATTCTATAAATCCTGCTGATATTGATAATATATCTGTTCTTAAAGATGCTGCAACTGCAGCTATTTATGGTGTTAGTGGAGGTAATGGCGTACTAATTGTTACAACAAAAGGTGGTAGAAAAAATCAAAAAACAGAATTTAACTTAAATAGTACTTATGCAGTTCAGGAAGTAACTAATACAGTACCTGTATTAAACGCTTCTGAGTATGCCGCGATTATAAATGAAGGAAGTACCGTGTCGGGAGGAAATATTGTCTTTCCTAATCTTTCTCTATTAGGAAAAGGTACAGATTGGCAAAAAGAAATATTTAAAAAAGCTCCATTACAATCACATAGTATCACGGCAAAAGGGGGAAGTGATAAAATGACATACTTCTTATCAGGTGCTTATTTAAGTCAGGGGGGCATAGTTGGCGGATATGATAAATCAAAATTTAATCGTATAAACTTGGCATCAAACTTGTCATTCGATCTTAGCTCAAAGCTTAAGTTTATATTAAATGCCAATTATGTAAATCTTAGTTCAAAGGGTGTGCAGGAAAATTCGTTTAACAGTATTATAGGGAGTGCAATAAATTACGATCCCTCAGTGACCGTCAACAATATTATACCTAATACAGTTGGACAATATGGATTTAGTAATCTGCTTTTATCAGAAATATTTAATCCCCTTACAAAATTAGATAATACTTATAATCAGAATATTGGGAATAAGTTATTTGGAAAATTTGAATTTCAGTATGAAGTACTAAAAAACCTTAAACTTACAACACGTTTTGGTTATACAAAATATGATGGAAATTCTAAGAGCTTTTCGCCACTTGTATTTTATGGAATAAATAATGTCAATAACACAATGGATCAATTTGGTGCTGCAGTTTCTGGAATGCATAATAGTATAGCACATGATAAAGCAAATTATAACTCTTTTGTTTATGAATTATTTGGTAACTATAATTTTAAATTATATACGAATCATTCATTTGAAACAACTGGAGGTCTCTCTATGTCTAAATCAAGTGGAAATACTGCAGGTGCAAGCAGACAAGATGTACCTTTTAACAGTTGGGAGTTTGCAGATTTTACTGCTGCAACGGGAAATAATACAGCAACTAATCCGGATGCACTAAAAGGATACTATTATCAATATGCAAAAAGAAATGCTTCAGTTTTTGGCAGAATAAATTATGATTATAAAGAAAAATATCTTGCTTCCATAACAGCTCGTAGAGATGGTTCTACATCTTTTGGTAAAGATAATAAATGGGGTATTTTTCCATCAGGGTCGTTGGGGTGGGTAGCTAGTAAAGAAAGTTTTTTTAAATCCAATTTTATTAATTTCTTAAAAATAAGAGGAAGCTACGGTGCATTGGGTAATGATAATGTAGATCCCCAATATCGGTTTATCCAAACAGATTATTTAGCATCTTTGTATGGATCAGGTAATACAATTGGTTATGCTTCTGGTAATAATTTTATATCAGGAGCTACTCTCGGTTCTTTGGGAAATGATAAGATAGGATGGGAGAGTCAGGTTCAGATGAACATGGGTTTCGATATGAATTTTTACAAAAATAAATTTAATATTTCTGCCGACTATTATCAAAAACAAACAAAAGGATTATTATTTATTCCTTCTAGTTCATTATACTTAGGAACTATTCCTGCACCTTTTGACAATATAGGCTCAACCAAAACAAGTGGAGCAGATATTACCTTAGGCTATAACAATAAAATTTTAAAACACCTTAATGTTTCTACGTCATTAACTATTACAACAGTTAAAAATCTAGTAACCGCAACTAATGACGAAGGAAGCGCTAGAATACTTGGCGGTTATTATTTTAATGGTCAATCTCAAAGCGTAACTGTTTTTGAAAATGGAAAGACTCCTTTTTATTATTTTGGGTATAAAACTGCTGGATTATTTCAGTCTGCAAGTGAAATTGCTGCAAGCCCTTTGCAAACAGGTGCGCAACCGGGAGATATTAAATTTGCAGATATAAATGGAGACAATATCATTGATTCAAAAGATCAAACGCAAATTGGGAATCCTTTTCCAAAAATAACTTTAGGTTGGAACTTAAATCTTGAATATAAAAACTTTGATTTATCTGTTTTTACTTATGCTTCATACGGTAATGATGTATATAGGGCATTGGAAAGAAATGCTAACTATACCAATAAGTTCCGCAGTGTTTTAAATAGATGGACAGGACCAGGGACAACCAATGATGCGCAAAATCCTAGATATTCATTTACTGATGCCAATAACAATAGCAGGGTATCTGATAGGTATGTAGAGGACGGTTCTTTTATAAAGGTCAGGAACATCCTCTTGGGGTACAATTTTCAAGTAAAACAAATTAAAAAGGTATTTAAAAATGTAAGATTGTATTTACAGATAAAAAATGCTTTCACATTTACTAAGTATAGTGGATATGATCCTGAAATTTCAGCAGCGCAATCAGATGTAGGTATCGACCGCGGCGCATATCCACAAGCCAGAACATATTCAATTGGTCTTGACATTAAATTTTAATTCATTAAATAATAACAAAAATGAAGAATATGAAAATAAAAATATTAGCAATACTGCTAACAAGCTCTATACTTATTTCTTGTAATAAATGGGTAGATTATAATCCTAAAGATGATTTTAGAATCACCGATCAAGAATATTTAAAGTCTGAAGCAAATTATAGGTCCATGGCAATTGGAGTTTATTCTCCGTTACAATGGCTAAATCAGATTGTGCCTGTTGGTGATATTGTAACCGATAATTCGGTAACTGGTGGAGAGAGTGCATCAGACGTGTTGTCATTACAGCAGATAGATAATTTTACATACAATTCTGTGAACTCTACATTGTCAGATCTATGGCAGTCGAGCTACGAAGGTATTAACAGGGCTAATTATATGCACCAATACAAAGAAAAAAACCTTGCTGGCGAAGCAATAAATTTTGTAGGTAAAGATGCTTTGTATGGAGAGATATATTTTTTAAGGGCTTATTATTATTTTACCCTTACTAAAATGTTTGGTGGCGTTCCATTATTTACTGAAAAGAGATTGACATTGGCAGAGTCAAGAACTTTATCTAGAATACCACAAGCTGATGTATACAAACAAATTGAAACTGACTTAGCATCCGCTATTGCTGTTTTACCAACTGTACAAGTAGAAAAGGGTAAAGCAACAAAAGCTGCAGCTCAGGCATTATTAGGGAAAGTATATTTATATCAAAATAAATATACTACTGCTGCTTCAATTTTGGAAACGGTAATCACCACAGGACTATTTAGTTTAGTAGCTGATTTTAACTCCATATTTTTACCTTCTGGTGAAAATGGAACTGAGTCAGTTTTTGAAATACAATATTCTAATGCATCTGCTACTTACGATTGGGGGCATGTTACTAGAGGACAAGGTAATTATTCGGTACAGCAATGTGGTGTTCGTGGGTTAAACGGAACAGCCACTATGCCTTACAGCTCAGGTTGGAGTACAAATTTGCCAACACAAAATTTATCTGCATCTTATACAGCTGGCGATAAAAGAAAGGCAGTAACGGTGCTAGATATTGAAGCGTACAAAACAGCAAATCCTGGTTTAAATATTACATATCAGGTAGCACCATACAGGAATACAGGATTATACAATCAAAAATATTTACCTCGTAAAGGTGAAACTTCTGGACAAGTGGAACTAAATTATTCAAATAATTTTCGCACCATTCGTCTTGCTGACGTAATGTTAATGGCTGCAGAAGCATTTAATAAATCAGGTAATGACATAAAAGCACAAACCTATTTGAATTTGGTGCGTCGCCGTGCATTTGGAGATAATGCACATGATATAACATCAACTGCTTCAGCTTTATTCGAAGCCATTTTAGTTGAAAGGAGATTGGAACTAGCTATGGAAGGAGAGCGGTTTTTTGATCTGGTTAGAACAGGAAAAGCAGTTTCTGTATTAGGTCCACTAGGATTTGTTGCAGGTAAAAATGAACTATTCCCAATACCTCAATCAGAAATTTCAGTTTCAGGCTTATCACAAAATCCGAATTATCAATAAATTATTAAATTATAAAAATTAACAATTATGAATTCAATAAAATTTATCTACAGCGCTTTTCTGACGATAGCTTTATTTGGCAGCTGTCAGAAAATTAAAACAGATGATATTTCTTTTGTTGACGCAGCTGCTGCACCTACTAATCTTTCAGTGCTTTTTAGTATTACACAAGATAATACAGGATTGGTAAGCATAACGCCTAACGGCGAAGGAGCTATTTTTTATGATGTATATTATGGCGACGCTACAACTATGCCTGCTAATTTATCTGCAGGAAAAAATACATCTCATGTATATGCTGAAGGTATATATAATGTTAAAATTGTAGCACATGCTGTAAATGGAAAAAAAACAGAATTAATTCAAAAATTAACTGTTTCTTTTAGGGCTCCCGAAAATCTAGTCGTTAATGTAGTCATGGATGCAGCAAATAATTTTAAAGTAAATTTGTCTGCTACAGCTTTATATGAAACTTTCTTTAAAGTTTATTATGGTGATGTACCTAATGAAGTAGGGCAATCATTTTTAGAAGGACAAACAGTTTCTCATGTATATGCGGCTGTTGGTACTTATACACTTAGAGTAGTTGCGTTAAGCGGGGGTTTAGCAACAACAACTTTTACCACGCAAATTACTATACTTGATCCTGTTTTGTTGCCAATAACTTTTGAGTCTTTAACAGTAAATTACGACTTTACAAATTTTGGTGGTGGGGTAGTGACTAAAATAGCAAACCCTCAAAGTAATGGTATTAATACAAGTGCAAAGGTAGGACGTATGGTAAAAAATGCTCCTGAAGTATGGGGAGGAAGTTTTATTACATTGGGAGGGCCTATTGATTTTTCTACTAACAAGGTATTTAGAATGAAGGTTTTTTCTCCAAGGGTTGGCGCTAAAGTTTTATTAAAAGTAGAAAATCTAACTAATGGAGGAATTTATTTTGAAAAAGAAGTAGTGACTAATGTTGCTAATACTTGGGAAGATCTTGCTTTTGATTTTAGAGGAATTAATACAGGAAATGCTTATTCAAAAGTGGTTTTAATATTTGATTTTGGAACTGTAGGTAATGGGTCGGCAAATTTTACCTGGCTTTTTGACGATATTCGGTTAGTTAATCAAATGCCAGTAGGGTTATTAACATTGCCGGTAACATTTGATTCTCCTGGTATTAATTACGAGGTAACCGATTTTGGAGATAATCAAACAATAGCAGCAACTGATCCTACTAACGGAGCTAATAATGTAAAGAAAACTACTAAAGTTAATGGAGCTGCAACTTGGGCAGGTACAACAATTGGTGCAGCTTTTACATCTCGTATTCCATTTACTGCCTCTATTACTCAAATGAGCATAAGGGTTTATTCACCTGCTGCAGGTATTCGGGTAAGGTTAAAAGTAGAAGATCGCACAAACAATACCAGGTCTGTAGAAACTGAAGCGATGACTCAGTCAGTAAATACTTGGGAAACTTTGATTTTTGATTTTGCCACACAATCTAATGGAACAGCAGCTATGAACCTGACTTATGATTACGATATGGCATCCGTATTTTTTGATTTTGGAAATGCAGGTACAGGAAAAGTATTTTATTGGGATGATATAAGTTTTTTAGCTACTAATGTTTTGCCAAACTATTTGAGTTTACCTATCACTTTTCAATCTACTACATATACCTATCCTTTTATTAATTTTGGTGGAGCAACTGCCACGGTTGTTAACAACCCAAATCCTTCAGGTATAAATACAAGTACTAAAGTTGGAAAAATGTTAAAGGGCGCACCAGAGGTTTGGGCTGGAAGTTTTTTAGAGCTTGTTAACCCTATTAATTTCTCTACGCTTAGAACATTTAAGGTAAAAGTATATTCACCAAGGGTAGGAGCTAAACTACTTTTAAAAGTTGAGAATGCAACCAATGCAGGCATTAGTTTCGATAAAGAACTAGCTACAACTACAGCTAACACATGGGAAGAATTGACTTTTGACTTTTCAACAATAAATGTGGGTAATTTTTATTCAAAAATCGTTTTAATCTTTGATCTTGGAACTGCTGGAGATGGCTCACCAAACTTTACTTTTTACTTTGACGATATTAAACTTAATTAATTTTTTTAAAAATAAAATTATGCTAAAAAATAAAAAATCCTTCCTAATACTTTTACTAATTACTCTTTTTGGAGTAAGTTCATGTAAAAAGACAGAGTACTCTATTGGTGAAATAAAAACGCCAACTAATCTGACACTTACAACTGTAATACAAGGGTTAGATGCTCCTAATCCATTTGGTAATGGAACAGGTAGAGTGGCCATTACTGCAACAGCAGCCAACGCAATTACTTATAAAATTGATTTTGGAGATGGTACAGCCCCATTAATGGTTCCATCAGGTACAATTAATTACAAATATGGTAATCCAGGTACAACTGAATTTACTATTACTGTTAATGCAATTGGAACAGCCGGAGTAATGTCTACCATTAGCAAAAAAATTAAAGTATTTGTAAATTTCCAAATACCTGCAGCTATTTTGCAAAGTCTTACAAATGGTTCATCTAAAGTTTGGCAAACAGATCATGATGCGCCTGGACATTTTGGGGTAGGACCAAATGATCAGTTTTCTCCTATCTGGTATTCAGCTTCTCCAAATTCAAGAGAAGCCTGTGCATATGATGATGATATTACTTTTTCAAAAGACGCTAATGACAATGTAAAAATGTTAATTGATAATAAAGGGGCATCATTCTCTATTGGAGCTGCTACATCATTTTATGGTTTTAGTGGCGGAGATGGTTGCTATGCTATTCTCACCGGAGGTATCAGGTCGCTTATATTTATGAATGCAACTTCTAATTCAACACCGTCTCAATCAACAAGAATTCAATTTACTGTACCAGGAAATGGTATAATAAATTTTGGAACTGGAGGTACTACTTACGAAATTTTATCTATAACAGATACGCAAATTAATTTGCGTAATATTGGTGCTGATGGAAATTCGTGGTATCAGAAACTTATTAAAAAATAAATAAAATGAGTATGATGAAACATTTAGCTAGCTTATTTTTTTTATTTGTTATCTTTTCTAGTTGTATTAAAGGAAACACAGATATTAAGAATACGCAGACAGTACCATCTAACCTAGTTGTATCTGCAATACCAAGTACAAATGGGAGTGGATTTGTTTCTTTTGTTGCTTCTGCAAATAATGCCGTTACTTTCATTTATCAATTCGGTAACGGCGTTATTGAAACTGTTCCATCAGGAATTATCAATTATCAATACACGCAGATTGGTAATTTAGATTATACGGTTATTATTACGGCCAAAAATGCTTCTGGTTTGTCTGTAAGTAAAACTATTCTGGTAACAATAAATGTCTCAGGTGGAGGCACTCCTGTACTAATTTTTTCAGATGAATTTAATCTAAATGGTGCTCCAGATGTCACCAAATGGGGATATGATATTGGAACTGGAAGCGGTGGCTGGGGAAATAATGAGTTACAATATTATACTAGTCGCCCAGAAAATGTAATAGTACAGAATGGCTTGTTAAAAATAACTGCTATCAAAGAAAATTATAATGGAAGCGCATACACCTCATCTAGATTATTATCAAAAGGGAAGTTTTCATTTAAGTACGGTAGGATAGAGGTTAGAGCTAAAATACCTACTGGTGTTGGTACTTGGCCAGCTATATGGATGTTGGGAGATAATATTAATAATGTAGGATGGCCTGCCTGTGGCGAGACGGATATCATGGAACATAGAGGTAATGAAATAAATAAAATTTTCTGTACGCTACACTATACTGGTCGTTCGGGTGCTAATGGTGTAGGAACTAATTTTAATATTTCTGATGCAACAACCACTTTTCATAATTATATTCTTGAGTGGTCGCCGTCTTCTATGAAATTTTATGTAGATACACAATTGTATTACACTTTTGCTAATAACGCATTATTACCTTATAATCAAAATTTCTTCATTTTATTAAATATGGCTATGGGTGGTAATTTTGGGGGTACAGTTGACCCTGCATTTACCACAGCAATATTAGAAATTGACTATATAAAAGTATATCAATAAAATAATAAATAGTTATAGGTTGGTCAGTAATTGAATGGATTTACTTTTCTCATAAGCAATAGTTATAAAGCAGATTGTATTTACTTGTCTAAGTTTATGCATCTGCTTTTTTAATGCTAATTAATTTAAAATATTATAAATGATTTACAATAAAAAATACCAAAAGATATTTATATTAATTTCTATTTTCAATTTAACAGTAACGAATTTAAATGCCCAAAAAAAGACAATGGGTATTTCTGCTGATACTAAAATAGAGATCCTAATAAAAAAAATGACACTGGAGGAAAAAGTGTATATGATCCATGCAAATTCGTCTTTTACATCAGGAGGTGTAAAACGCCTTGGTATACCCGAGCTAGTAACTTCAGATGGTCCTCATGGTGTAAGGCCTGAATTTGGTAGAGATTGGGAACTAGATAATAATTTACTAGATTCTGGAACTTACTTACCTACAGGAATTTGTTTGGCTGCGACTTGGAATCCAAAGCTAGGATATGCCTTTGGATCGGTATTGGGTAGTGAAGCTAAATATCGGGGCAAGGATGTAATACTTGGCCCTGGCATAAATATTATAAGATCGCCGCTAAATGGAAGAAATTTTGAATATCAAAGTGAAGACCCATTATTGATATCCAAAATGGTAGTAGGCTATATAAAAGGTGTGCAAAATCAGGATGTATCGGCCTGTGTAAAACATTTTGTTGCTAATAATCAAGAAACCAAAAGAACGAGCATTGATGTACACATGAGCGACCGGGCGTTTAGGGAAATATACTTACCAGGGTTTAAAGCTGCTGTTCAGCAAGGTGGAGTTAATGCTGTAATGGGGTCCTATAATAAATTCCGTGGACAATGGGCCTCCGAAAACAATTATTTGCTCACCCAAATACTTAAGAAAGAATGGGGATTTAAGGGGCTGGTAATGAGTGATTGGGATGCAGTGCATAATTCTTTACAAGCATTATTAAGTGGGTTAGACCTTGAAATGGGAACAGATTTACATATGTTACCCAATCCTGATTACAATAAGTTTTTTATGGCTGATACTGCCTTATCATTGGTCAAACAAGGGGTAATTACTGAAGATATTATCAATGAAAAAATAAGAAGAAAATTGTATATAATGTTTAAAACCAATATGATAGATGGAAAAAGATTAAAAGGTGAATATAATACAACTGCACATCAAAAAATCGCTTTAAAAGTTGCAAGTGAAGGCATTGTTTTATTAAAAAACAGAGATAATATTTTACCCATTTTAAAGAATAAAATAAACAAAATTGCTGTAATTGGTTATAATGCTGATAGAGAGCAGTCAATGGGGGGAGGAAGTTCGCAAGTAAGAGCATTTTACGAAATAACACCACTTCAAGGTATAAAAAATATAGCTGTTAATACTATTGTATCCTATGCGCAAGGGTATGATATAAAAAGAAATGCAACCGCCAATGCTGAACTTATAAAATCAGCAGTTAATCTTGCCTCTAATTCCGATTTGGTCATATTTATTGGTGGCTCAACTCACGGTTATGATTATTCTGTGTGGTCGGATAATGCATATGATGCAGAGGATACAGACAAGCCCGATATGAATCTGCCTTTTGGTCAGGATGTGCTCATTAATGCCCTGCTAAAAGTAAATCCAAAACTAGTAGTTGTATTGATGGGAGGTGGAGCATTAGATATGAATGGGTGGCTTGATAAAACACCTGCTGTTCTTCAAAGTTGGTATCCTGGCATGGAGGGAGGAAATGCGTTAGCCCAAATCATATTTGGCGAAGTTAATCCATCGGGCAAATTGCCGGTTACGTTCCCCAAAAAATTGGAGGACCATCCTTCGCAAAAATTGGGTGAATACCCAGGCAATCTAGATAATCTTACTGTTCATTATTATGACGATATATATGTTGGGTATCGTTATTATGATACTTATAATGTACAACCTCAATTTGCTTTTGGACATGGATTATCCTATACAACGTTTGATTATAGTAATCTTAAATTATTGCAATCGGGTAATAAAGTAACATTTAGCTTTACAATAAAAAATACTGGTAATAGAACAGGAGGAGATGTGGCGCAAATTTATGTAAAGCCTATAGCTTCTTTGTTACCACGACCTGAAAAAGAGTTAAAAGATTTTAAAAAGATTTTTTTAAAGCCTGGGCAATCGAAAAAAGTGACTTTTATGTTAGATAAAAATGCTTTTATGTATTACAATGACATAATTAATAGCTGGGTACTTGATAAATCTAATTATGAAATATTGATTGGATCTTCCTCACGAGATATTAAACTAACTGGTAAAATCGAATTATAAATATTGTCTAACAAAGAAAACAGGGTATGTTATTTTATTAATACTACAGGTTAATAAAATTCTATTTAACATAATATTAATTATAGGCAACTCTTGGAAATGAGAAAAGTAATGTGGTATTGAGTTGTAAGTTTTAAATACAAAATCTATGAGGACTGTTGATTAATTTATCATCTATAATTGTTGAGTAATTTATAATAGGTGGCAATTCTAATTGAGTTATGATAACAATTAGCCCATACCCTCAACTAAGCGTATTTTTGCAATTATGCAGCAAATAAATATACCGCTTATTTTAAATTCTCTTGGTTTTCAAGCTCTTAATGAAATACAACAAGCATCATTGGAGACAAATGCAAAAAATGCCAATGTAATCCTCTTATCTGCTACTGGATCTGGCAAAACCCTTGCTTTTTTATTACCAGTGTTAGAAATCCTTAATCCTGAGATTAATAAAGTTCAGGCATTAATTATTGTGCCTAGCAGAGAGCTAGCTATACAGATAGATGATGTGTTTCGTAAAATGCAAACTGGTTTTAAGGTTACACTTTGTTATGGTGGACATAAGCGTGAAACTGAAGAAAACAACTTAAAAGAGGCCCCGTCAGTTATTATAGGAACCGCAGGTCGTTTAGCCGACCATATTAGGCGTAATAATTTTAATCTTGAATATATTACAACCTTAGTGTTGGATGAATTTGACAAATCGTTAGAGCTTGGCTTTACCGAAGAAATGTCGTACATAATAACATCACTTAAAAATATTAAAAAAAGAATTCTTACATCAGCAACTTATGCAGTTCCTGTACCAGATTTTATTGGTCTTAAAGATCCTGTTAGACTTAATTTTTTACCAGACGAAGATGCACAAGTAAATCAAATGTTGGAGATTACAACTATTTTTAGTGAGGATAAAGATAAAATTGAAACTCTTTTTAAATTAATCTGTTTTTTAGGTAATCGTTCTACTGTGGTATTTTGCAATCACCGGGTTTCGGTTGAGCGTACTAGCAAACTACTTTCAGAAAAAGGGGTGTTTAATGTTTTTTATCATGGCGGTATGGAACAGCAGGAAAGAGACAGTGCACTTTGTAAATTTCGTAATGGAACTAGTAATATTTTAGTTACAACTGATCTTGCTTCTCGTGGTTTAGATATACCTAATATTAGATATATTGTACATTATCATTTACCAGATACAGAAGATGTTTTTACACACCGTAATGGTCGTACAGCCCGCATGGATACAAGTGGCACGGCTATTTTAATTTTATCGGAAGAAGAAAAATTACCCTCTTATATTGGTACAGTTGAAGCGATTAAAATTACACAGGATCATCCCATTCCTGAAAAACCAAAATGGAGCACCTTGTTTATTGCTGCAGGTAAAAAAAATAAGGTTAATAAAATTGATATAGTTGGATTTCTCTCTAAAAAAGGTGAATTGAAAAAAGAAGATATTGGTATAATAGAAGTAAAAGATTTTTTTAGTTTTGTTGCTCTTCGTAAAGCTAAAGTGGGTCATGTTTTGGAACTTATAAAAAACGAAAAAATAAAAAATAAAAAGATAAAGATTGAAATAGCTAGATAGTATCCTGCAATATTTATTAAATTATAATGACCGATTGAATTTTGCATCGTTGTTAAATTTTCCTTATGCATTATTAGGCCGTTTTCAATTTATAATCTGTTCGTTATATCTTTCAAGCTTGGAGAGTAATAACCCTTCTATCTATCTCTCTACCAACCACCTGCAGTGGAATTTTTTCAATAATTCCATTATTACTAGAATTAGAGACTATATCAAATTATGGTGCATGCTAAATTTATTGACAAAGGTTGTGATAGCAGTATTGAATTTTTCAGTTTCATTAAACATAAATCTATGCTCAATAGGAATAACATAAATAGGGATTTTTTTTAGTTCTAGTGAAAATTTTTGTAGTCTTACTGCATCTTTTTCTGTGGTTAAAATTATTTTTTTAAGTGTTTTAATTTTATCAAATTGGTGCTTAATTTCTTTTAAATCGTTGCTATGAAAAATATGATGATCAGCATAACGAATCATCTCATAAGTATCTACAAGTTTAGTAAGGTAATCTTTTAACGGTCTCGGATTTGCAATTCCACATACCAATAAAATTTCGCAATCTTGCTCTATAATTAATTCATCTTTTGTAAATAAATGAAAAGGTTTTCCATAAATAAGTGTAGTGAAAAAAATTACCTGATTTGCAAGTGGTCTAATCTCTGTGATTATTGATATTTTTTCAGTTTCGGATAAATCTGCTTTACACTTTGTTATAATAATAATATCAGCACGCTTACTACTAGATTGCACATCGCGCAAATCTCCTGCAGGTAAGATAAAGTCTCGAGTATACAAATTAGCATATTCAGTTAGTAAAATATTCATGCCTGCCCTCACCTGCCTATGTTGAAATGCGTCATCTAAAATAATAACTTCCGTATCTGGTTTTTGTTGTAATAGCTGAGGTACAGCCTCTATCCTTTCTTCGCAAACTGCAATTAAAATATCTTTAAATTTCTGGTGTAATTGCATCGGCTCATCCCCTATATCTAATGCTGTTGTATTTTTATCTGCTATGGCAAATCCCGTTGTTTTTCTTTTATATCCACGGCTTAATGTGGCTATTTTATAATTTGGTTTTAAAAAACGAATTAGGTATTCTACCATCGGTGTTTTACCCGTACCTCCTGTGGCTAAATTCCCAATGCAAATAAGGGGAAAATTGAATGAAACTGATTTTAAAATATTTTTATCATACAATATATTACGCAACCATATTACCCCATTGTAAATAAGTGCTAATGGAAAGAATAAGTATCTGAAGCTTTTTAACAAAATATTTTTTTAATTTTAATATTATTACAAACCTCAAGAATTGATAAAGATAGAAAAGATTGTAGTGCCATAATTTCGTTCTGTTTTATAATGAGGAAATTTTTTATAATTATTTCGGGGTGTGTGTTCTAGCACAAACCAACCTCTAGGCGTTAAAATGTTTTTTTTAAATATTTTTAATGGCAAATCATCTATAGTTGATAAGGCATATGGAGGTCCAGCAAAAATAAAATCAAATTGTTGATTGCTAGTTTCTATAAAAAGAAAAACATCAGACTTGGCAACTTTAAAATTTTTAAATTCCAATTCTTCAGCTGTTTTTTTAATAAAGTCGTACATTTTATTATCTTTTTCTACAATAGTAATATCCAATACTCCCCTACTCGCTAGTTCGTAACTAATGCAGCCTGTACCACCAAATAGATCAAGAATTTTTAATTCTGTAAAGGTTAAATTATTTTGAAGAATATTAAATAGTCCTTCTTTGGCAATATCAGTAGTGGGCCTAGTGTAGGGCATTTTAGCTGGCGGACTAATTCTTCTGCCTCCGTGTATACCGCTTATTATGCGCATGTTGCTAAGGAAAATAAATGACTAAAAAAATGTGGTGGAAGATCTTCAATGGCTTTGTAGTAAGTAAATTCTTTGGGTAATGTATCAAACTTAATATTTAAAAAATATTTATAAATGGCTTCATATAATCCCGATTGTGCATCAATCATTCCGTTAACATGTAAAGTAACTGTGTTTGGATCTACATCAAATCCTTTACATACATTAAGTAAATTAAAAGCAGCTTGATCTAAATTGTAATAAAGAAAATTTTGACAAATTTGTAGTACCCCTTCTTTACATAATAAGATATTGATGCTATTATTATAAAAAATAGTATATAAATGATTATCATTAGAAAAATCTCTACTTACAAGTTTTGTATTTATATGTGTTTGTGTCGCTGATGGTAAATGGGTATAAAATATTTCAAAAATATCCCTGGGTATACGGTAAGTATTTTGCAGATTCTGATTGATTAAAAAATCAGTCTTATTGATACCTGTATTTCCATCGCCAAAAACAAGGTTAAGCATATTTATATTACGGTCATTATTTGATAGTTCGGCAGGAACTAAGATACTTTCGGTAAATGACCAGAAAATATGTGATTTAAGGTATTGTTTCTGTAATAAAACTTCGGTTATTAATATGGTTCTGAGCTTTTCTGATATTTCTTGTTGGGGGAGTCCCAAATCAATAGTATATATTACTACGGCCTTAAAACAATTTGCTTCGTCTAGGATTGACAATAAAAAGCCTGTTGGGCCTACTTCTACAAATAATTGAGCAGTTGAAAAATTAATTTCTGGCGCTTGTATATTAAAAGATAAATTCACATGTTGCATTTCGGTGGCAAAATAAGATATTTTTGCTGACTTTATGGATAGTACTCTTATAACTAAAGATTTAAAAGTAAAGGTAACCAATAAACAAATTCTGTCTATTGCCTTACCTATAACATTCGCAATACTTATTCCCCAGATTAATATGCTTACTAATAGCATTTTTCTGGGTAATTTAAGTACCCAGGCACTAGGTAATGCTGGTATTACAGGTGTATTTTATTTAATTTTTGCTGTTGCAGGTCATGGTTTAAATAATGCCTTACAGTCTGTTTTTTCAAAATATGCAGGAAGTGATCAGCCCGAATTTTTTAAAACGATTCTAGCTCAAGGGATAAGAATAAGCATTCAGTTTGCTGTAGCGGGTATATTAATAACTTGGTTTATAGCACCATACATATTACAGCAGGTTGCTGACCCACATGCATACCCTCAGGAAATTAGTTTTTTAAAGATTAGGATTATTGGACTTCCCTTTTTATTTTTATTTCAGATGGGTAATGCATTTTTGGTTGCCTCACTAAATAGTCGCTATTTAATGATTGGTTTTATTTTTGAAGCAGGAATTAATATTCTTCTCGATTTTTTACTTATTAAAGGTCGGTATGGTTTTCCTGCCATAGGATTTAATGGTGCAGCCGTTGCTTCTGTTATTGCAGAAATTATTGGTATGTTGGTGGTAGTACTTGTGATTTATCGTACTGGCTTGGCAAAACAATTTGGACTATTTAAAAGTAATGTTTACGACAAGTTTATTACTAAACAAATTTTACAGATATCTGCTCCGCTGATGCTACAGTATGTTATTAGTGTTACCACTTGGCTCGTGTTTTTTATTTTGATAGAAGGCCTACATGATGAGACAGCAAAAGCAATCAGTAATACAATGCGTAATATTTTTGGATTAACGGGTGTTTTTGTTTGGGCATTTGCCAGCACAACTAATGTGATGGTAAGTAATTTAATTGGTCAAAAAAGAGAAGATAAAGTATTAGAAGTTATTAATAAAATCATGTTACTTAGTATAAGTTTTTGCTTGATTATGTGCCTACTAGTAAATATATTTCCTTCCTTATTTTTTGGTTTATTTGGGCAGGGGGATGCTTTTGTTGTACAAGGTATTCCGGTATTGCGTGTTGTAAGTATTGGTTTAATGTTTATGAGTATCGCCAATATATGGCTCAATGGAGTTACTGGTACTGCTAAAACAAAGGTTAATTTACTTATTGAAATTATTGCTATTACTGTTTATCTGGTATATACTTGGTATTTTATAAAAATTAATTACATTTCATTGGCTATGAGTTGGAGCAATGAATTAGTTTACTGGTTTGCCATCTTTATTTTTTCTTTTATCTATATGCAGCGTGGTAAGTGGAAGACTAAATAATTTTATTTAAATTAATTTTAGTTCCTCCTTTTATATATAAACACTCTAAATTATTCTGCAAAATGTTGAATTTTTTTTACTAAAATATCTTTATCAGTAATAATTTTTATTTCGTAAACACCTGCAGCTAAATGGCTTAAATTTATTTCATTTATAAGTGCAATGTCATTAAATTGTTTGTCAATTACTAACGACCCATTAGAAGAATATATTTTTACTGCCGCTTTTCCCATAATAGTATAAGAAGATATAAATATTTTATTTCCTGCAGGATTAGGATAAACAAGAATTCCATTAGGAATACCAGTTACCAAATAGGGTACAGATGTATTAATACAGCCATTTAGATCTATTACTTTAACTGTATAGTTATCATTTTTTCTAGCTCGATATGTTTGTTGTGTTGCACCACTAATTAATAGGTTATTCTGATACCATTGATAATTAATGCCAGCTAAAGAACAAGTTAATAAGTTATTGGTATTTGTTATTAAAGGAACTGGCAAAGAGCTTACTTTAATATGTGCAATTTTATTTTTAATTTGGCTACCACTGCCATTTGCAACTGCTAATGTTACATCAAATAGCCCTGTGGTATTATATAAAACGGTAACATTTTGTTGGTTAGAAGTAGCAGGGGTGCCTCCAGAAAAAGACCAATTCCAACTGTTTGCTAAACCGGTGCTTTGATCAGTAAAAACAATACTGGTTGCAACACAAATAGTAGTATCATTTACAGTAAAATTTGCTACTGGATTTAATTGTAAATTAATATTATCAATAAACATCTGTTGACCAAAACGTCCAATATTTTCAAAAGCAATTAGCAAATTATTAGCAGACAAATAATTATTTAAAACAACAGTATCTTTTCTCCATTGGCTAGGTAATGGAACAAAAGTAGAGCCTGTGTTTACAGGTGCCGTAGCTAATGTTGTGCCAAATTTGTTGTACAAATAAGTAAAAGTAGTGCCACAATCCGTTGATACACCTATTCGCAAACTATCTAAATATGAATTAGTACTATAAGGCGCATAAGCCACATCAAAAATTAATTTAGCTGATGAAAATGGAGTTAAGTTTAATACAGGTAATCGGAGCTGATCTTTTTTGCCCTCTGTGTCATTATTGTAATTATCAAAAGCGATTGATTTAGAGCTTGTACCAAAACCACCTGCAGCATTACTTCTGTACCAGTTTAATCCATCATCACCAGCGTCTTGGAGTGACCAGCCGGCAGATGGATAAGTGGGGCCTTGGAACCCTTCGGCAACTAATTGTGGGGTGCCGTTTCCTACTGTTATAAAATTAGTATTAGTTTTTACATTGTTGCCATTTACGTTTGTAACGGTAAGAGCTACATTATACATACCTGCTGTAGCATATGTAACTAATGGATTTTGTAAAATAGAACTGGCTGGGGTACCTCCTGGAAAACTCCAGTTGTATGTAATATTATCTCCATCACTTTCATCGGTAAATTGAATTTGCTGCCCTGGGCAAATATATGTTTTATTGCTAGTGAAATTTGCTACTGGTGCATAAGTAGGATGCAGCGCATACTCCCATACTCCTCGTCCATAATAGCTAACACTAATTTTACTTGCTACGGTTCCATTATTAAAGAGCATAAAATCGGTTACATTGGCTATACTGGGCAAATTTCCAGTAATGTTTGACCAGGTTGTAGCAGCTATATTTTTGTAATAAACTCTATTCCCCGTGCATGCATATACAGATTCATCAACACTAAAGTCATCGTGATAAATTTTTAAAATATTTGTTGTTGGTAAATTATAGGTAATATCAACCCAACTGCCACCCTGATTAGCAGAACGATATATTTTGTTGTTGCAACTTATGTATACCACATTCACATTCGCTTTTACAGTGGCTACAGATCCTTGCGAGGATGTAGAGTTGGGGGTTGTGTAATTTGTAGTTGTAGCAGTGGCTAATAGATTATTAATTCGTACAAAACTGGCATTATTAGAAATTAGGTATGCAATTGTTGAATCTGCAGATGAAATGCAAATGTCTCTAACCGCATTTGTAGTAGCATAAACTCTAGTCCATGTTGGTAAATTATTTGTAAGGTTGGCAGTAAAAAAAACGGAATCCTTTGCTAATATTCCTAAATCAAACTGATTAGGATAAAAACCAATTCTTGAATTATTTGTTGCAACAAAAGGGCTATTATAATACACACTGGAAGCATAAGGGTTAAATGATCGACGTTCGCCATTTTCAAGATAATAAATGGTGCTTTCTGGTGAGTAATCAAAATGTACACGACTACCCCAGTCTCCACCCCTATTTGTTTTCCAGACTCCATCATAAAAGAGTTCTCCGTTATCTTGAGTGCCTATGCTTACTATTTTTTTGTTTACTACACTCTGAGCTGCTTTATAAATTTCAGTTGCTCCAATGCCATCACTTTTAGGATCCCACAAACTATCATTTGTACCTGTACGTTTCCATACACCACCATCATTAGCATTCCAAAGATCATTTACATTATAAGGACTTATTTCTATTTGGTGATGATCGGTATGTAGTTCGTTATACCATTCTGTTTTTTGTTGAAAGCTAACACCTCCATCATTACTTTCCCATAAACAATGTGCTACCATATAAATGTGGTTGGCATCAAATGGATCTGCATTCATCCCTAGATTATAATTACCTTGTCCGGAACTAGAAGGAGCTGCATCGTAACAAACGATACACTGGGTGCTACTGCTATAAACTTGTGTAAAATTTAAGCCTCCATCAATTGATTTAAATAATACTCCATTACTCCCATTTGCTAAAATATAGACAATAGCATTATTAGCTGCACTAACCCCTAATCTTAGTCCATTTGTTCCTGAAGGGATGAATATTCCTGCAGTAATTAGGTTCCAAGTAATTCCAAAATCATTGCTAACGAAATATTGTGATGCAGTTACTGCAAATAAAGAGTTGGTGTTTGGTTTGCGCTTCATATCTTTAAAAGCTCCGCCACTTTTTACATTTGTCCAGCTTGTGCCGCCATCAGTTGTACGCCAAATACCATCGGTGGTAGCTGCTACAAGTATATTATGGTTTGTAGGATCCATCAATATTTCCAATGCCATTCTATTGCCTACTCCTATATTAGCAGGGAGCCAATTTAATCCTCCATCATTAGTTTTGTAAATACCAAAATCGCTTCCATAGTAATTTGCATCTCCTGTAGAGAGATAAATAATATTATCATTGGTATAGTCAATACAAACGGAAGCGCAGGCAGTGGAAGGGAATTTATCGGTGTTCATCAACGACCAACTATTGCCCGTATTATTGCTTACATATAATCCGCCACTTGCACTTACTGCATAAAGTTTATTGGGCAAACTTGGATGAAATTTTATTTGAGAAACCCTTCCAATGCCATTGATTTGGCCGCTAACATTAATTGGAAAATTAACAGGACCAGTTTGTTTCCAGGTTTGTGCAAAGGTTGATTTAATCAACAACAATAAAATTATTGAAAGCAGTTTATAATGGTGCATAATAAATTAGTTGTGTTGGTTGTGGAATTTAAGTTTTTCTTCTGTCGTCATAATATGTCCATTTTCTTTTACAAATGGTTCATTTATTATTTTCCAGTGTTCAAATTTTTTAATTTTAAAACGCATATCAGTTGCCTTGGTAATTTCTTTCATTTCTTTTATAGATACTTTTTTCTTCTTTTCATCACCTTTTCCAATGTATCTATCGCCGTCTTCCTCTGGCATTTGATGATTTTGCCAATAAATTTCAAAGGCTTTAACTGTTTCAATAAAATTTACGCCTTCTATTTGTGAGAGCGTTATCCAATATGGATTTTTTGCATAATCTTTTTCAGATAATTTCTGTTGTTGGGCATTAACAGAAGCAGATATTAAAACCAAAGAAATAAACAAGTATTTTTTAATCATAATAACAATTAAAAGTGTAATAAAATTATTTTCCTTTCCAAGTATTATCCGAGAAATCGATATCTGGAAAAACTTTTGCAGCATCAATTTCTACTATTTTAACTTCTTCCGTTGTTGGCAGTTTTACTTTCCATGTATTGGTATTGTTCCATATTTCAACTGGCAGCTTCAATGATCCTCGTTTGCCGCTTTTAGTTTCGTAAGAAATATTTACGGGTAAAGCCATTTGTTCTAAATTAGCAATGGTTACAATGGCTCCATCCAATATATTATTATTTTCGTAAATAACATCAATTATTGCTTGATTAAATAAATAATTTTCTACAAACCAGCCTTTCCAAAACCAGCTAAGGTCTTCTCCCGAAACATTATCCATCGTTTTAAAAAAGTCCAAAGGTGTTGGATGTTTGTATGCCCACCGTTTAATATATTCTTTAAAAGCGTAGTCAAAACGATCAGATCCTAATATTTCATTACGTAATAATTCTAATCCATAACCAGGCTTATTATACAATGCATTGCCTATATTTTTTTCTCTTAAAGCATCTGGCGTGCTTAAAATGGGTTCGCTATTTTTGCCAAACATATACAAGCTATTAAGTCCTTTATTTTTTTGTTCGTTTTTGTATTCTCCTTTATTAAAATCATCATCGGCCAATGAATTAATAAATGTATTAAAACCTTCGTCCATCCAGCCGTATTTGCGTTCGTTACTACCTACAATCATTGGAAACCAAGTATGGCCAAATTCATGATCAGTAACACCAAATAAATCTTCATTTGTAGCCCTAAATCCGCAAAACACAATACCTGGATATTCCATGCCTCCAACATTACTAGCAACATTTACTGCAACAGGATAAGGATATTCAAACCAACGCTTACTATAATTTTCTATACTACCTTTACTATATTCTGTAGACCTGCTCCATCCCATTTTACCTGTGCTTTCTGCCGAATATACACTCATTGCTAAGGCTGTTTTTCCCGATGGTAAATTAATTTTTGCTGCATCCCAAATAAAACTTTTGCTACTTGCCCATGCTACATCACGTGCATTGTTTATTTTAAAATGCCAGGTAAGATTTTTTTTATTTGGCCTTGATGCAGGATCAGTAACTTCAGATTCTGTACGTATCATTATGGTATTATCGCTTTTTTTTGCTTCTGTCATACGTGCTTGCTGCAAGGGAGTTAATACCTCTAATTCATTTAATAATTCACCGCTACAAACCACAATATGATTTGCTGGCGAGGTAATATTAATATCAAAATCGCCATATTCTAAATAAAATTCACTTGCACCTAAATAAGGTAACGTATTCCATCCTTCTACATCATCAAATACACACATACGGGGGTACCATTGTGCTACAGCAAAAATATTGCCATTCTTTGTTTTTAAAATGCCGCAACGGTCTGCACCATATTCGGGTATGGTAAATGTATAGTCAATTTTTATTTTAATTATATCACCATCTTTTTTTAATGGCTTCGGTAACTTTATCTGCATGCGCGTGTCGTTAATGATATAATCTGCAATCTTATTCTCATTTATTAATTTTACCGAATTAATTTGATAGCCACCATTAAAATCATTTTTACTATTACCATAGCGACTAAGGCTATTTAATGGCATACGTGCTTGCCCCCTACTAGATTTATTAAACAAATTTTGATCTAATTGAAGCCATAAAAAAGGCAATGTATGCGGGCTGTTGTTTTTATACGTAATAGTAACAGAACCGTATATTTGATTGGTTATATCATTTAAGGTAGCGTTAATTTGATAGTCTGCTTTGTTTTGCCAATAGCCGATATTTGGCTCCCCTGTTGCTGATCGAGTTGTTGAATTATTTGCAGGATAAAAATTTGGAGAAAATAATGAATAGGAATTATAACTTGAAACTATTTTAGTTTCTTCTTGTGCATTAGCAGTACCAAGCGCAATAGTTAACACTAATAAAGTGTATATTTTTTTATTCATAAACTAAACTTAATTTTTTTAAATAATTTTTAATTCAAAACGATAATTTTATTAACTAAAAAATAGATAATACATAAATTAAAAGTAATTTTTTATTTCCACTTTATTATTAAAGTCTTACTTTTTTCTTTTATTTCAGGGTCGTCTTCTGTTTGGTTGGGAAGTGTTATTAGTATTTTAAGGTAATCAATGGCCTTTGCAGTGTTATTATTTTTTTGGTAAGCTTTTGCCATTTCAAAATAATTTAAAACAAATTCAGGTCTTAATGCGCGTGATTTTTCAAAAGCATAAATAGATTGTTTTAAACTTGCAGGAGGTAATCCACCGTATAAAATATTAATAATTGATTTTTCAAATGTGTTTAAATTACTAATCTCAAATTGCCACCTCCCCAACACATGCCATGCTTTAAAATTTTGAGGGTCATTGGCAATTGCAGCATCAACATGTCTTTTTAATTCTCTAGCATTTATTATTTTCTCCTTGCCACTTTTACTCATAGTGGATCTGCCTAAGGCAATTGCCATTACACAGTTAGCTTCAGAATTATTAGGGTCTATTTTTAGTGACGTTTCTGCATATATCTTGGCTGCTAAATAATATTCACTTCTTGACTTTATATTATTTATTTCGCGCTGCCCAATGCGACTGCACAATTCGCTGCATTTATTTAATGCATAAATATTAGTAGCGCTAATTTTTAATACTTCTTTAAATTTTCTGAAAGATGCTTTTTCATCGGGAACACGCTCTAATCGATCGCCTTCTTTAATTAGGGCACTAATATCTTGTGCATAAGTAATTATACCTATAAAAAAAGAAAAAAGTATGGTAAATGAAAACTTCAAGGTTCAAAAATCTTTTTTATAATCAATACTTACTGACCCTTGTATTCCTGAAATAGGAGGATTTTTTTTCTCTATGGAAGTTGAAATAGATTTAATACGGTCATCAAAATTAAAAATTAATTGTGCTATTTCCTGGGCTAATATTTCAAGCAAGGGTGTTGGTATTAACATCCGCTGTTTAATTATTTCGTAAACTGCTGCGTAATTAATGGTTTGCTCAATTATAGATATATGCTCATTTCCCAAAAAAGATAAAGAAACATTTACATTAAATGTATTGCCAATAATTTTTTCTTCTTCATATATGCCATGAAACGAATAAAAAATTAAATTATGCAGGCTTATGGTAAACATGTATTTTAAATAGATAATTGTGTGATGGATATTTGATAATGTATTTATTAGGTATTTATATATAGATTAGTGGTTATTAAATTGTATCAAACAAATAAGTATTAATGAAGTCCATTTTCACTTAAATAACGTTCTGCATCTAATGCCGCCATACAACCACTACCTGCAGCTGTTACAGCCTGTCGGTAAATTTTATCCTGCACGTCTCCAGAAGCAAAAACACCTTCTACATTTGTTTTAGAAGTACCTGGTATTGTTTTAATATAGCCTGCTTCATCCATATTAATTAATCCATTAAATATAGCGGAATTAGGCTGGTGGCCAATAGCTACAAAAAATGCATTCACAGGTATTTCTAATAAACTGTCATCTTGTGTATTTTTAATTCTAACACCCTCTACTTTTTTATCACCTAAAATTTCATCAGTAATACTATTCCAATAAATTTTTATGTTAGGGCTTTTAATAACGCGATCAATCATTACTTTACTGGCACGCATTTCATCTCTACGTATGATCATATGTACTTTTGAGCATATCTTAGATAAATAAAGCGCTTCTTCTGCTGCGGTATCACCAGCGCCAACGATTGCTACTTCTTTCCCTTTAAAGAAAAATCCATCACAAACTGCACAGGCGCTTACTCCATAGCCATTAAGACGTTGTTCACTTTCTATACCTAGCCATTTTGCAGAAGCTCCTGTTGAAATAATGATGGCATCTGTTTCAATCCATTTTTCCTCATCAATTTCTACTTTCAATGGTCGAGATGAAAAATCAACTTTTGTCGCCAAGCCATAACGAATATCAGTGCCCATACGCTTAGCCTGATTTTCAAAATGAAGCATCATTTCGGGGCCTTGTATACCATCTGGGTAACCAGGATAATTTTCTACTTCAGTAGTTATTGTTAATTGACCTCCGGGTTGAATGCCTTGATATAAAACAGGATTTAACCCAGCCCTTGATGCATAAATAGCTGCTGTATATCCTGCTGGACCAGATCCTATTATTAAACAATGTACTTTTTCCGATGCCATATATTTATACTGTATTACTTTTTACGAATGTAAAGGAATATTTTAAGTAAAAAATGATTAACGTGCTATAATTGTACCGACTTGCGACGCATAACCACTAAATACACCTAAGGCACCATTGCTGATATTACCAATTACTTTACCAGGTTGAGAAAATGGATTTCCAATGCTTTGCTGGTTAAATTCCCAGGTATTCCAGAAAGTGTAAGTTGCTTTATCAATATTGGAGAATTTAAAAGATAAGGTATCGCCTCTTGCAAAAAATCGATCATCACCTATTGGAGCCGGTATGTTTCTATCAAAACCTTGATCTACTTGTATTTGATAGGTAGTTCCATCAATTACTTGATCTGTAAATACTGAATTGAGGCCGGGTAAAAAATTATCTTTATTTTTTTTGGTATAATAACGAATATAATTACCCAATCCAGGAGGATCTGTTATTCTAGCCATTAAAATTCTTTTAGAGGTGTCCACATTTGCTGGCGGTTTTTTTGTCCAAAGACTATCAAATAATTTTGCGAGTGGCGGGATGGTTGTTTTTGCAGAATAAACTTGGTCGTCAACTTTTATAATTAAGTTATATTGTTTGTTTAACTCTCCTATAAATGCAGTTGAAAGATTGGAAGAGTCTATGCCATAATAATAAATAGAATACCCATTACCTAAGGGTATACTGTATTCTTTAAGGGTATGCGCTAGCGTCCCGTTGCTCATTATAACTTCGGCATGATGCATAAAAGAATTTGATAATATTTCGGTACTTATATTGCTGAAAAAACTAATACTTTTACTAAGAGAAACAATTGGAGGTTGCCCATTTTCTATTTGAGCTTCTACAACTACTACTGGTGGAGCATATTTTAAATTGAAATCAATATTTTTTTCGCATGAAAAAAATATTAAACTAAAAAGTAATAAAAATATAAGCGTCTTCATACATTACAAAAATAAAAAATATTTTTTTTAAATAAACTAAGTAGTTGTTAATATTAATTAAAACATGTAAATAAGAAAAAAGTTTTTAATCTGCCAAAAAAAACCTTCTGTTTTTGCAGAAGGTTTTTTAGTATAAAATAGGTAAATAATTAGCCTAAATATGCTTTTAATGCACCGCTATAACGGGCTTTTTGTAAGCGTTTGATAGCTCTTTCTTTAATTTGACGAATACGCTCCTTGGTTAAATCATATTTTTGTCCAATTTGTTCAATGGTATTACCATTTTCTCCGTCTAAACCAAAGTAAGCATTAACAATTTCAGCTTCTCTTGGGCTTAAAGATTTTAACACCCTACGGATTTCATTTTTCAATGAATCGTGCATAACATCTTCATCCGTTTCATCACCACCTTTAAGTAAATCACCCATTGCTACATCTTCTGCTTCATGCACAGGTGCATCAAGGGAAGTGTGACGGGTATTGCTTTGAAAAATATTGTTGATTTCTGTCTCACTCATCTCCAGTAATTCGGCTAATTCTTCGGTACTTGGCTCTCTTTCATGCTCCTGTTCAAAAGCCATATAGGCTTTATTCGCCTTGTTGTATGTACCAATTTTGTTTTGAGGCAAGCGAACTAATCTGCCCTGCTCTGCCAAAGCCTGTAGTATAGATTGGCGAATCCACCACACAGCATAAGAAATAAATTTAAACCCTTTAGTTTCGTCAAAGCGTTGTGCAGCTTTGATTAATCCAAGATTACCCTCGTTGATTAAATCGCTAAGTGAAAGTCCTTGATGTTGATATTGCTTAGCAACAGATACTACAAAACGAAGATTAGCTTGTACCAATTTATCCAATGCCCTTTGATCACCCGTTTTAATTTTTTGTGCTAAAATGGTCTCCTCTTCAGGTGTAATCATGGAGATTTTAGAAATTTCTTGTAAATATTTCTCAACCGCTTGAGAGTCTCGATTGGTAATTTGCGTTGCGATCTTAAGTTGCCTCATTGTCTTGTATTAATTACTAAAAATAAAACACAGAAAAGTCATTTTTTGTTGTAAAATTTTTACAAATTATTTCTATAAATAACTTCTAAATACAAGTAAAATGTGTGCAAAGTTAGTCATTATTAGCCATATTTCATAATTTAAGCTTCTTAAAATGATTAAAGATGGATAAATTGACAAATTACGTTAATTAATTATTAAATAATAGCACTTGAATGTTTTTTTGTGGCTTTTAAGATTTCTCCCTTGTGGCATGAAACGTGCTGCTTATATTTGACTTATGATAACAGAATTACGCTCAGATACTTTTACTAAACCTTCGCCGGCTATGCTGGAAGCCATGTTTAATGCCCCAGTTGGAGATGATGTTTTTGGCGAAGATCCTACTATTAATAAGTTAGAGGCTCTTTCCGCTGAGATGTTTGGTATGCAGGCAGCTTTATTTTGCCCAAGTGGCACTATGACGAATCAAATAGCAATTAAATGCCATACCCAGCCAGGTGACGAAGTAATTTGTGACAAGGCTAGCCATGTTTATATTTATGAAGGAGGTGGCATTGCTTTTAATAGTGGCTGCCAGGTAAAAACTATTGAAGGAGATAAAGGAAGAGTGACCGCTCTGCAGGTTATAGAAGCCATTAATGCTGATGATATTCATAAGGCAAAATCTAAACTTGTGAGTTTGGAAAATACAGCAAATCGTGGCGGGGGTAGTTGTTATAATTTTATTGATATTCAAGAAATTAAAGAAGTCTGCTCAATTAATAAATTAAGTTTACATTTAGATGGAGCAAGACTTTGGAATGCCCTTATTGCCAATAAAGAAACACCTAAACAGTACGGACAAATATTTGACAGCATATCAGTTTGTTTGAGTAAAGGTATGGGTGCGCCTGTTGGAAGTTTGCTTTTTGGGGGTATAGAATTTATTAAAAAGGCCAGGCGTGTTCGTAAGGTTTTTGGTGGAGGCATGCGCCAGGCAGGTTTTATTGCAGCGGCAAGTATTTACGCAATAGAGCATAATTTTGATCGATTAATAGAAGATCATCAACATGCAAAAAAAATTGCCGAAGCTTTAGCTAAAAAAGATTTTATTGGTAAAATAATGCCTGTGGAAACCAATATTATCTTATTTGAGGTAATAGGTTCTTATACATCTAAAACACTTAGTGAGAAATTAGCGTCCTACAATATTTTATGTTTAGCTATTTCAACAACACATATAAGAATGGTTACCCATCTTGATTTTACTAAAGAAATGTTATCTAATTTATTGTTGATAATTGAAGTTTTGTAATTTTAAGATTATCTAATTTTTGTGTACTTATATTTTGAGTACCGCATTTGTTTTACATACTTTAACTTCGTAACCAGTATCAATAATCATATAACATGTTTCCAAAAGTAAACCCCACTTCTACTTCATCCTGGCAAGCATTAGAACAACATAAAAAATTGTTTGAGAATGTGCAAATGAAGAATCTTTTTTTTAATGACAAGGATAGATTTAACAGATTTTCTATTCAAATAGACAATATACTTTTTGATTATTCTAAAAATTTAATTACAGAAAATACAATTGCTATTTTATTAGAACTAGCACAGGAATGTAAATTAAAAGATGCCATAGATGCCATGTTTTCTGGTGAAAAAATTAATGAAACTGAGCACCGTGCTGTATTACATACTGCCTTAAGAAACTTTAGTGGCAAACCTGTTTTTACCGATGATGTTGATGTAATGCCAGGAATTATGCAAGTACAGGCGCAGATGAAAATATTTTGTACAGCCATACATTCGGGCGAATGGAAAGGTTATACGGGTAAAAAAATAAAATATATTGTAAATATTGGTATTGGTGGCAGCAATTTAGGGCCAGTTATGGTTACCGAGGCTTTAAAACCTTATTGGATAGATGGAATTGAAACCTATTTTGTAAGTAATATAGATGGCGCGCACATTACCGAAACGCTTAAAAAAATTAATGCTGAAGAAACCATGTTTTTAATTGCTAGCAAAACATTTACTACACAAGAAACGATGACCAATGCACATACTGCAAGGGAATGGTTTTTACAGCAAGCAAAAGACAAAAAATATATTTCAAGCCATTTTGTAGCATTAAGCACCAATGATGTTGCTGTTATAAAATTTGGTATTGATCCAAAAAATATGTTTGTTTTTTGGGATTGGGTTGGGGGTAGATATAGTTTATGGAGCGCAATTGGATTATCTATAGCTTTAACTATTGGGTATCATAATTTTGAAGATCTTTTAAAAGGTGCACACGCAAGCGATAAACATTTTAGAGAAACTGATTTTGAAAATAATATTCCGGTAATGATGGCTTTAATTGGCATATGGTACGGCAATTTTTTTGATACTACAACAGAAGCTATTTTACCTTATGATCAATATCTGCATAGATTTTCGGCTTACTTTCAACAGACTAATATGGAAAGTAATGGGAAGTATGTAGATCGCAATAAAGAAGAAGTTAATTATGCAACTGGTCCAGTTATTTGGGGTGAACCTGGCACGAATGGACAACATGCTTTTTATCAACTTATTCATCAAGGCACACAAATTATTCCCTGCGATTTTATTGCATCAGCTACTAGTCACTACAATATAGCTAATCACCACAAAATATTATTATCTAATTTCTTTGCTCAAACTGAGGCATTAATGAATGGCTGCAATAATGAAAATCCATACAAGGTATTTAATGGCAATAGGCCTACCAACTCATTCTTAATAAATCAGATAACTCCTTTTACACTAGGTCAATTGATTGTTATGTATGAGCACAAAATATTTATTCAAGGAGTAATTTGGAATATTTATAGCTTTGACCAGTGTGGTGTTGAACTGGGTAAGGTATTGGCCAATAAAATTTTATCTGAACTAGAAAATGGAATAAAAATAAATGAACACGACGGATCTACAAATGGGTTGATAAATTTATATAAAAACTTAAGGTAATTAAAATCTAGGCATTGTCATTAAATATGGTTCACTCACTAGTTTATACGTGCTTTGTTTTGCGGGCTCCCTTTATTTTGCTATTTTAAAATTATAGTTGATGCGTTAACCTATATAGCAATAACTATAAATTTCATAACTTTTATTTGTAAATTAATTCATTTATATATTTATGGACTTCCTGAATTAAAATTATAATAAATCCTCCCAGGTGGGAGGATTTATTATAATTAGGTTTAGTGTTTTTTTATTACCACTTTTCTACTACCTCTGCACTACTATCACCAATGCTATCGTCGTTATTTGTCTCTGTTGGAGTTTCTGTTTCTGCTATTTCTTCAAGAACTACAGCATCTATGGATTCGGGAATTGGAGTATCTGTTGTATCTAAAAAGGTGTTTTCTGTATTTGTTGTACCCGTATTTTGATTACTTGCACTCTCTTCGCCTTCGTATGGCGTATCGTGGTTAAAGGCATCAAAATCAAAGTCGGGCATTAATTCTGTTTTAACATAATCAATAGCCTCGCCTAAGCCTTTAATAAATTTGTTAAAATCTTCTTTGTATAAAAAAATTTTATGCCTATCATAGCCATCAGAATCAAATCGCTTCCTACTTTCTGTAATAGTTAAATAATAATCATTACCGCGGGTTTCCCTTACATCAAAAAAGTAAGTTCTGCGTTTTCCAGCTCTGATGCGTTTGCTATAAACGCTATCCATTTTTTTTTCGTTGTTCTCGTAGGCCACTCTTTATGTTTTTAATTATTTGACAATCAATTCAATTTGTATATAGCAAAGATAAAATTGTTTTCCAATTTACAAAATATATGAGTGATTATTTGATTTTTATTAAGACAAGGTCCTTAATTAAGCTTTTTTATCCCGTAGTTGTTGTCTATTATACATGTCTTTATAATATCCTTTTTTATCTAGTAATTGCTGATGTGTACCTTGTTCTACAATAGCGCCCTTATCTAAAACGACGATTTTATCAAATTCAAACAATGAAAATATACGATGGGTAATTATTATGGCTGTTTTATTTTGTAAAAATTGCGACAAATTATCTATTATTTCTTTTTCAGTTCTAGCATCTACGGCACTCAAGCAATCATCAAATATTACAATTTTAGGATTTTTTATTAAAGCACGTGCAATTGAAATTCGTTGTTTTTGCCCACCGCTTAAAGTAACTCCCCTTTCGCCTATCGTTGTGTTATACCCTTGTGTAAATTTATCTATTTCCTTATGAATGCTTGCTTGTTTAGCCGCTTGTATCACTTCTTCTTCTGTAGCTTGATTATTTCCAAATTGAATATTATTTTTAACGCTATCACTAAATAAAAATATATCCTGTGGCACATAGCTTATTTGTAATCGAAGCGAACGAATATTAAATTTATTCACAGGGATTCCATCATAGGCAATTAAGCCATTTTGTGGTTCATACATACGTAACAACAATTGTGCTAATGTTGATTTACCTGATCCTGTTCGACCTACAATTGCAATTTTTTCACCTGTATTAATTTGTAAAGAAAAATCTTTTAAAGCATGAATGCCTGTATGCGGATAAACAAAATTTACGTTAGTAATAGTTATTTGACCTTGTAAATTGGGGATTACAAATTCTTTTTTAATATTAATTGTCGGCTCAGTAAATAAAAATTCATTAATTCTTTTTTGCGAGGTTGCAGCCCGCTGTGTCATACTAGCCGTCCATCCAATAGCACTTACTGGAAAAGTTAACATTTGTATATACATCACAAATTCGGCAATTCTACCTACGCTTGCACCTTCTACTTGATTAACAACATCTAAGCTACCAACCATTATAGTTATGAGGGTACTCAATCCTACAAGCAGGGCCATACTTGGAAAATAAATAGATTCTGTTTTTGCTAGACTTAATGCATTATCTCGGTAAGCTTCACTTTTCTTTTTAAAAAATCCCAACATTGCTTTTTCTTGAACAAAAGATTTTATAACTCGTATACCTGAATAAGATTCCTGAGCATTGGTTGTTAGCTCACTTAAAAGCGCTTGGATGCGTTCGCTTTTTTTATTGATTATAGTATTAATCAAATAAATAGTGATGGCTAAAATGGGCAAGGGCGCTAATGCAACTAAAGTAAGTTTTGGGCTAGCTTTTAGCATAAAAAATATACTAAAACTAAGCACAGCAGCAAGGTTTATAAAATACATTATAGCAGGTCCAGTGTACATTCTCACTTTACTTACATCGTCTGATATCCGATTCATTAGATCTCCAGTACTATGAGTTTTATAAAAATTGGTATCTAATTGTTGGTAATGAGAAAAAATTTCATTTTTTTGATCATACTCAATATGTCGACTCATAACAATTATTGTTTGCCGCATTAAGAACATAAAAAAACCACTTATAATAGCAATAGCAAATAAGGTAATACCTGTAAATAGAATTTTATTTGCCGGGTACTTATCGAATTGGGATATTACTTGACGTACAGCAAAATCATATTTTTTTTCATTTTTTTTAAATAAATTTTCATTCGTGGGATGAATGGTTTGAACAACATGATTAACCACATAGCCGGTAAGTTGCGGAGCAAGAATGCGAAAATAATTAGTGAGTACAACAAAAATAAACCCTAGGATAAAATGCCAACGATATTTCCAAAAGTATTTTTTTAGCGTAGAGAGATGTTTCATTATTGGTCAAATATATAATAAATAAATTCTGCGTATTTATATATATTCGAATTAGTTTAAATAATTAATCTTCTACTAACATTAAATATATCTGTGGAGGTAGCTTTGCACACTGTTAATTAGTGCATTACAAGCTATAAATAATGGGGATACGAGAAAATATAATACTAGTTTTTTTATTATTAATTAAATAAGATTTTATCATTCCTCTATAAGTTTTATAAAATGGGTCCTAATTATTTATTTTAAAATAATTCGATATCTCAATTAAGCGTTTGTAAAATTCATTAACTGATAAAAACATTCGTATCTACCAATTGCGCTGCTTGTAAATACCATTTTCTTTATTCTAAAAATCATCAAATCTGCCATTGCCATTTGGAAAGCAATGAATAGATACTAAACGATGTTTAAAACGAATTCCTATTTCTTCGTGTTTAAGTGTAAAATTGCGTAAAAATACCTGCTTCATTTGAAGCAGGCTAATTGGCTTTTGCGGAGAGCTAGGGATTCGAACCCCAGGACCTGTAACAGTCAACAGTTTTCAAGACTGCCGCAATCGACCACTCTGCCAGCTCTCCAAGGCAAAAATACGGTTACAGTTTGTATAACCCAAAAAAAAGATGAAGATTACAATTTAAGAGAGGTATATACATTTTTTTATGGCTAAATATATTTTTAAAATTATAATTTATTAAACATTTAATATCATAAATTGTTACTCTTATTAAGAGTTTATCAGTTAAAATTTAAATCATGTTAAAATATTTGTTACTTTCTATTGTAAGTTTTACAAAATTAAGTTCCTGTGCACAAAAAGATTATAATATAAATATTGAAAAAGTAAATAAAAAAATGAATAATTCTAACTCAATTAAAATGGAAACAGCAACATTTGGAACTGGCTGTTTCTGGTGTACCGAAGCTATTTTTCAACAACTAGAAGGCGTTGAAGAAGTTACTAGTGGTTATAGTGGAGGCTCTGTACCTAACCCAACATACGAAGAGGTTTGTAGCAAAACTACTGGTCATGCAGAGTGCTTAAATATTAAGTATAACCCTGCAAAAATTAGTTTTGATGAACTACTAGAAGTTTTTTGGCAAACGCACGATCCTACAACATTAAATCGCCAAGGTGCTGATGTGGGTACACAATACCGTAGTGTAGTTTTTTATCATGATGAGGATCAAAAAATGAAGACCGAAAAATACAAAGCAGCTTTAAATAAAACAGGTGCTTTTAGTAGCCCCATTGTAACTAATTTAGAACCATTTACTATATTTTATGCTGCAGAAGAATTACATCAAAATTATTATATAAGTAATTCCAGTCAATCTTATTGCCAGTTTGTAATAAGGCCTAAAGTAGAAAAATTTGAAAAAGTTTTTAAAACCAAACTTAAAAAAAATAAATAAATAAGTATTTATAATATATTCTAACCCAGCTAATTCAATTTTATTTAAATTATGATTATTAGATTAGTATTTATTATAAATTATATTCTTCATTTATAAGAGCTGAAGGTATTTTTAGTACAACTGTAGTTACTTTTTAAATCTACTTCTTCATTTAGTATATTTTTAAACTATCAAGAATTTAAATAATCATTACCTTGTATCGATACTGTTCACCATTAATATATGTCGTCATTGTAAAGTATTTTTTTTGTCCTTCTTAATTCTAACAGATTTAAGCTATTAGGCGTAAAGTCTTTAATATTTAAATGTACTAGATGAATGGCCATATCATACCAAAGCGGCACAACTGGGGCATCATTAATAATAATTTGATCCATACGTTGGTACAGCTTATACCTTATACTATCGTTGGATTCAGCTACTGCCTTTTCATAAAGTAAATCAAATGCTGCATTTTTATAGCGAGTATAGTTTGGAGGGGCAGGGTTCTTACTATAAAAAACACTAAGATAATTTTCTGCATCAGGATAATCTGCAATCCAGCTCCCCCTAAAAAATAAAGCCTGCGATTTAGCTGTCTGCTCCATTAGCAAACTTTTTTGTAAAATTTCTACCTGCACTTTAATCCCTACTTGTAAAAGCTCATTAGCAATATAAGTTCCTAAGTCGCTATAAATTGGAACAGTTAATAATTTTATTTCTGGTAAATTTTTTCCTTCTGGATAACCCGCCTCCGCTAATAATTTTTTTGCCATTATAATATCATAATGATAACCCTTTACTGCAATCGTATCAAATGATGGAAGACCTGCGGGAACAAATCCACTTTCTGCAGCTATGCCTATACTATTACGTAAGTACAGCATCATTTTTTTTCTATCAAACCCATAATTTATTGCTTGTCTAATTTTTTGTAATCGCAATGGCGATTTTTTAACAAATTCATTATTGCTATCAACCAAAATACCCAAATACTCAATATTTAGATAAGGTTTCTTTTGTAAATGAATGGTATTATGCCATATATTTTTTAAACTCCCTGTTTTGGTTAAAACTTCATCTTTAAAAGATGGGTCAATATCATCAATAAAATCTAAATTATTTTGTTGAAACGCTAAAAATTCGGTGGCCTTACTATCGTAAAATGAAACCTTAATACCATCTAAATAGGGCAATGATTTTCCTTCTGCATCTTTTTCAAAATAGGTTTGATTTTTTTTTAAAATAAGTGCCTGCCCCTCTTCCCAGGCAACAAAACTAAAAGGTCCGCTACCTACTGGATGGCGACGAAAATCATTTTTATATTTATCTACCGCTTCTTTGGGAATGATAGAACAATACTGCATACTTAATATGCCAAGAATAGATTGAAATGGCCTTAGTAAATTAAGTTGAAAAGTTGTATCATTAATAGCTATAAATCCATTTACAGAATCTACTCGGTTATTAAAGATCCATGCACCTGGACTCGCTGTATTTTTATCAATAATTCTTTTGTAACTATATAGTACATCGTAGGCAGTAAGTTTTCGTCCTATGCCTTTAACAAAACAAGCATCATTTGTAAAAAAAACATCATTTCTTAAATGAAAAGTAAAAGTTAAGTTATTATTAGAACTACTCCAGCTGTTTGCCAGAGAGGGCTGTAATTGCATATTACTGTCTATTTCAACAAGCGTATTGTAAATTTGATGTGTAGCCCACATCACTTGTTTATTTTTTGCAAAAGCAGGATCTAGCGATGCAAGGCCACTGCTCTCGTTGTAACGAAATATTTTTTTATATTTGTGTCGATGGTTATAACAGGAAGATAATGTAACTATTCCCCAAAACGCAAATCCACAAATAAAAAGGATGAACGGCTTATTGTATAGGTGTTGTAATGACATAAAAAAACTAAATTAGCATTTATATACAAATTCACATGAAACAACTTTTTAAAATTTGCTCAACTGTTGCTTTTTGCTTGTTGCTTTTTACTATGGCACAATCTCAGCCCTTAAAACCCTTAAAGTCATTTACCCATGCGGATACGCTAAGAGGCACTTATGGACCTACAAGAGATTGGTGGGAAGTATTGAAATATGACTTGTATGTAAAGTTTAATCTTGAAGACAGCTCAATTAATGGATATAATGTAATTCAGTTTAAAGCATTAAAAAAAGGCACAGTGATGCAGATTGATTTGCAAGAGCCCTTGATTTTAGACTCATTTAGATTTGCCATAGCTAATCTAGAATACGCTCCAGTTGCTTTAAATTTTACTAAAGATGGGGATGCTTATTTTATCAATTTTCCTAAATTTTTTAATTATTTAAAAAACGATACAAAAAATACATTATTATTAACTATTTACTATCATGGAAAACCGCGTATCGCTATTCGTCCACCTTGGGATGGGGGTCTTATTATGAAGAAGGATAAAAACAACAATCCCTTTGTAAGTATTGCCTGCCAAGGTTTAGGAGCAAGTGTATGGTATCCCTGCAAAGATCACCAAAGCGATGAGCCGGATAGTGCCGAAATGCATATTACTATACCAGATACATTAACCTGTGTGGGTAATGGACGATTTAGGGGCAAAATAAATAATAGTGATGGTACGGCTACTTATCATTGGGCAGTTGTAAATCCCATTAATAATTACAACCTGATACCTTATATAGGTAAGTACACCAATTTTAATGAGTTGTATGATGGCGAAAATGGTAAGTTAGACATGGATTATTGGGTATTGGATTATAATTTGGAAAAAGCTAAAGAACATTTTAAGGATGCCCCTCGTATGATGAAAGCATTTGAATACTGGTTTGGTCCCTACCCTTTTTATACTGATGGATATAAATTAGTTGATGCCCCTCATTTAGGTATGGAGCACCAGAGCGCTACAGCTTATGGCAATAAATATCTTAAAGGTTATTTAGGTAAGGATCAATCTGGTAGTGGTTGGGGTTTACAATGGGATTTTATTATTATACATGAGAGTGGTCACGAGTGGTTTGCTAATAATATTACTACTAAAGACATTGCAGATATGTGGGTACATGAAGGCTTTACCAATTACAGCGAAACCTTATTTACAGATTATTGGTATGGCAAAGCGGCTGGTGATGCCTATTGTATTGGTACAAGAAAGGGAATTAGAAATGATATACCCATAATTGGTACTTATCAAGTAAACCAGGAAGGTAGTGGTGATATGTATCCCAAAAGTGGGAATATGTTGCATAGCATTAGACAGGTAATTAACGACGATGAAAAATTTAGACAAATATTGCGGGGATTGAATAAACAATTTTACCACCAAACAGTTACTACGGAGCAGATTGAAGATTATATAAACAAACAAAGTAAAATTAATTTTAGTACCGTATTTGATCAGTATTTAAGAACAATTCAAATACCTATATTAGAATATAAAATTGATGGCAAAACACTATCCTACCGGTATATCAATTGTGTAAAAGGATTTGATTTACCCTTAAAAATTACTTTTAAAAAAGAACAATGGATAAAGCCAACTGAGCAATGGAAAACGATTAATTTATCAGTTGAAGGGGATAATAATTTTTCTGTAGACCCAAATTTTTATATTAAAACAAAAAAGGTAGAGTAATTTAGCAACAAATAAATTCATGTCGCAAATACGTAAGCAAAGTATTATTTCTTCCATGGTGGTATACATTGGCTTTGCTATCGGTTTTTTTAACACTTACTTATTTACTAGAGAAGGTGGTTTTACACAAGCTGAGTATGGTCTTACAGGGATATTTATGGCTGTAGCGAATATTATGTTCTCATTTGCCAACTTTGGCATGGTTTCCTATGTTCATAAATTTTATCCTTATTACAACGAAAACTTACCTGAAAAGAAAAATGATCAACTCAGTTGGGCAATATTTTTTTCTTTGTTTGGATTTAGTTTGGTAGTTATTGGGGGTATTCTATTCAAAGATTTGGTTATTAAAAAATATGGAACTAATGCCCCTGATTTGATTAAATATTATTATTACATTTTCCCTTTTGGCTTGGGGTTAACTTTATTTGCTATTTTAGAATCCTACGCATGGCAAGTAAAAAAATCTGTTTTTTCTAATTTTTTACGCGAAATACAGTTTAGAATTTTAACAACTCTACTTATTTTATTGAGTTTAACTGGTATCATATCATCATTTGATCTGTTTATCAAAATTTATTCTTTTACCTTTCTCGCAATCGCATTGGCACTATTAGTATATCTTCTCTACAATAAACTTATTTGCTTTACATTTTCTGTAAGTACGGTTTCTAAAAAGTTTTTTAAAAAAATAATTGCCCTTGTTTCATTTGTTTATGGTGGTGGCCTAGTATTTACCATTTCTATGGTAATTGATACCATTATAATTGCGGCTGTATTACCTAACGGACTTGCATTAGCAGGCATTTATACCCTAGCACAAAATATTGCTAGTTTAATACAAGCACCACAACGAGGCATTATTTCTTCATCGCTAGGGGCCTTGTCAAAAGCATGGAAAGATAAAGACATGATAAAAATAAATAGAATTTATCACAGCTCTTCTATTAACCAGTTAATTTTTTCTGTAGGCATGTTTGCATTAATATGGCTAAATTTTGCTGATGGTGTTTTTATATTTCATTTGCAGGCAGGTTATATTGATGCAAAATGGGTTTTCTTTTTTATTGGATTAATGCGCATTGTTGATATGGGCACTGGCGTAAATAGTCAAATTATAGGCACATCAACTTTTTGGAAATTCGATTTCTTAACTGGAATTATTTTACTTTCTTTAACCCTCCCACTTAATTATATTTTAACTAAACATTATTATGGTGTAATGGGGCCCGCTATTGCTAATTTAATAACCTTTTCTATTTATAATCTTATCAGGTATGTATTTTTAATTAATAAATTTAAATTACAGCCTTTTACTTTAAAAACAGTTTACACCTTAATAATTGGAGCAACTTCTTTTTATTGTTGTTATTTTTTATTTAACGATGTACATGGATTTTTAGGTATAATAATTAGAAGTATCGTTTTTATGATAATATTTATAGCAGCTTCTATTGCATTAAAATTATCGCCTGATATATCGCCACTTTGGCTTACCTTAAAAAAACGACTAGGAATAATAAAAAAAATCGTTCGCGATATTAAGATTGTATAAAGCTATTTATTGCCATGTTGTAGTTGAGTTAATTCTGCCTGAACCTACATATTTACTGCTCCAATAGGATTCAGAAAAATTGCTAATGGTTACTCCAATGCTGGTACTTGCATGTGTAAAGTATCCGTTTCCTAAATACAACCCAACATGACTAACCCCTCTTCTTGTTTTAAAGAAAACTAAATCTCCTTGCAATATGTCCTCTTTGGCAAGTTTTACACAATCCTTATATTGATCACGTGAAGTTCGGGCAATTATCAATCCATAGGCCTGACTAATTAAAGCACTTGTATAGGCACTACAATCAATGCCATTGGCCGTTGCACCACCATATCGGTAAGGGGTACCCCACCATTTCACCATTTCGTTAAATAATGTTATGTTTGTTATTAGTTCAACCTCAATATTAAGTAACTGAGCATATTTAAAATGTAAACAAGTAAAATTTTCAATGGTAGAAAATTCATCATTAATTAAAATGTTTAGATAAGTTTTGTCTTTATTTGTTTTAGATAAAGACGTTTTCCTATTTAATCCTCCCCTTTTTTCTGATTCTTCAATAAATTTTATTGTTTTTTTATTATCAATAGTAATATTGTCCCGTTCATTATTAACAGATGGTTGTGCCTTTGCCGTAAAAGATATTACTGTATAAATGCATAAGAGTAAAGGAATAAAAAAGAAATTTTTCATGTGTAACCTTTGGGACTTAAAACGTATGTTAAACTTAGGATTATGTTATTTATCCTTGCATTCTTATCAATTCGCTGTAAGGGTATTAAAAATCAAGAACCATTACGATAAAATATGAATAAACTGTTTTACAAAGGTAACTTTCATTACTGGTAAATACAAGTTACGAATAAAGTATTAACTTTTAATATAATATATTAAAAATTTGTGGAAAAACGAATTAGAGTTCAAAGTTTTAGTTAACGATATTTGTATTTATTTTTTATGATTTAACCATTCATTATACTATAATAAGTATTGTTAATATATCATAAGAATAAATAGTAATAGAATAAATAAGTATATGAATTTCTCGCATTTACACGTACATACGCAGTTTTCCTTATTAGATGGTGCTGCTTCTATAAAAGGGTTGTACAAAAAAGCAATAAATGAGGGTATGCCGGCTCTTGCTATAAGTGATCATGGTAATATGTTTGGGGCTTTTGAATTTGTAAAAGAGGCCTATAATCATCAAAATGCAGATGGCTCTTTAAAAGTTAAGCCAATTGTTGGATGTGAGTTTTATATAACTCAAGATAGACACCGTAAAACATTTAGCAAGGAAGAAAAAGACCCTCGGCACCACCAGATTTTGCTTGCAAAAAATGCACAAGGGTATAAGAATTTAGTTAAGCTTACCTCACTTGGTTACATTGAAGGTCTGTATTCTAAATACCCCCGTATTGATAAAGAACTAATTCATAAATACCACGAAGGACTTATAGCCACCACCTGCTGCTTGGGTGCTTTAGTGCCTCAATCTATTTTAAAAAAAGGAGAAGCTGAAGGAGAAAATGAATTTAAATGGTGGCTTAATATTTTTCAGGAGGATTATTATGTAGAATTACAACGTCATGGAATACCTGATCAGGATAAAGTAAATGAAGTTTTACTGAGGTTTGCAAAAAAATACGATGTAAAAGTTATTGCCAGCAACGATTCGCATTATGTAGATCAAAAAGATTTTAATGCCCATGACATTTTGCTTTGCATAAATACCGGTGAGAAACTGAGTACCCCTGCCTTACGGGAATTTACCGATGATGATGTTTTTGATAAAAACAAACGCTTTGCTTTTCCTAACGATCAGTTTTATTTGAAAACTGGTGTCGAAATGAGCAAAATTTTTGAAGATTTACCTGAAGCTATTGATAATACTAATGAAATTGTAGATAAGGTTGAACTTCTAAACTTAAAAAGAGATGTACTACTACCTCATTTTACAGTGCCAGTAAATTTTAAAACACAGGATGAATACTTGGCCAATTTAACTTGGGCAGGTGCAAAAAATAGGTATAAAATTCTGACTCCCGAAACAGAAGAACGAATAAGATTTGAATTGGGTATTATTGAAAAAATGGGTTTTGCAGGTTACTTTTTAATTGTTGAGGATTTTATTAAAGCTGGACGCGAAATGGATGTTTTTATCGGTCCTGGGCGTGGTTCTGCAGCTGGAAGTGCGGTTGCTTATTGTATTGGAATAACTAACATTGACCCGATTAAATATAATTTACTTTTTGAGCGATTTTTAAATCCAGAACGTAAATCTATGCCGGATATAGACACGGATTTTGATGACGAAGGCAGGCAGAAAGTTTTGGATTATGTGGTTAAAAAATATGGAAAAAATCAGGTAGCACAAATCATTACTTATGGTACCATGGCTGCAAAATCAAGTATAGCCGATGTTTCAAGAGTAATGGATTTACCTTTGACCGAAAGTAGGGCTATATCAAAACTAGTTCCAGAAAAACCAGGTATTAATCTTAAAAGATTATTGCACGCCCCCTTCACCATTAAAGATGCTAAAGAAGGTGAAATTTCACTAGAAGAAAAAGAACAACTTCAGTCAGCAGATTTTGAAAATGTAAAAAAATTAAGAGAGATATATAAAGGAAATGATTTACCCAGTAAGATATTACATGAGGCAGAAACTTTAGAAGGATCAGTTCGTAATACAGGCATTCATGCATCTGCAATTATTATTGCACCTAAGGATTTGACCGAATTATTGCCAGTAGCTACGTCTAAAGAATCAGATCTTTGGCTTACTCAAATTGAAGGAAACTCTATAGAAGAGGCAGGTGTAATTAAAATGGACTTTTTGGGATTAAAAACATTGAGTATTTTAAAAACTTCTCTTCTTCTTATTAAAGAAATTCATGGAATTAAGATTGACATCAATACTATTCCTTTAGATGATGAAAAAACATACAAGCTATACCAGCAAGGTAATACCAATGCTACATTTATGTTTGAAAGTACAGGTATGCAAAAAAATTTACGTGAATTAAAGCCTGATAAATTTGAAGATCTAATTGCCATGAACGCATTGTATCGACCTGGTCCAATGGCCTATTTATCCGAATATATAGATCGCAAACATGGTAAAAAACAAGTAGTATTTGATTTGGCTGATATGGAAGAATATCTAAAAGAAACTTATGGTATTACTGTTTACCAAGAACAGGTTATGTTACTCTCACAAAAACTAGCTGGCTTTAGTAAAGGAGATGCTGATGTTTTGCGTAAAGCCATGGGTAAGAAACAGAAAGGCGTATTGGATAAAATGAAAGTTCAATTTTTAGATGGCGCCACAGCAAAAGGATATGCGAAAGAAATTTTGGAAAAAGTATGGACAGATTGGGAGGCCTTTGCAGAATACGCTTTTAACAAATCACATTCTACTTGTTATGCTTTTGTAGCTTACCAAACTGCTTATTTAAAAGCACACTTTCCAAGCGAATATATGGCAGCTGTATTAAATCATGCTGGCAGTATTGATAAAATTACCTTCTTTATGGAAGAATGTAAGCGAATGGGATTAACAGTGCTGGGGCCTGATATTAATGAATCCAACAATGGATTCGCCATAAATAAAAAAGGAGAAATACGTTTTGGCTTTAGTGGATTAAAAGGTGTAGGTGAGAATGCTATTATAAATATAATAGATGAAAGAAATAAGCATGGCAAATTTATTTCCATATATGATCTGGCAAAACGGGTTAATCATCGAAATGCGAATAAAAAATCGCTAGAGAGTTTGGTTTACTCAGGTGCTTTTGACTGCTTTAAAGATATTACCCGGGCTCAATATTTTTTTCAGCCACCCGGTGATATGCAAGGGTTAGAAAAAATATTAAAATTCGGTTCTGTATTTCAATCTCAAAGTGCAAACACTGCTAATACACTTTTTGGCGATTTGCAAATGCCTGATATTATCCCACCTAAATTAGCTATTTGCGAGCCATGGCCACTAATTGTACAACTAGATTTTGAGAAGGATGTTACTGGTATGTACATAAGTGGCCACCCACTTGATAATTATAAGTTTGAGATTCAACATTATAATATTTCACCACTAGCCGATTTTAATGAGTTTAAACTTACTGTTAATACACACGCAAACCCAGCTATGGGATTTAGACTAGCAGGTCTTATTGTAGATATACAACACAGGTTAACAAAAAAAGGCAAGAAATTTGCCGTTTTAAGTGTTGAAGATTACAGCGGCAAAACTGAATTTATGCTATGGAGCGAAGACTGTGTTAAATACAATAATTATCTAGAGAAAGGTTTAATTGTGATGATTGAAGGTGCATTTAGACAACGCTATGATGGTCAGCCTTTTGAGTTTGGGTTAAACAAATTACACCTATTGGATACCGTTAAATCTATACTAACCAAGCAAGTAATTATTGATGTAGAACCGCAGTTTATAAACAAAGAAATGGTTGAATTTATTGATGCGAATATAAAAGCTAACCCAGGTAAAACTTCTTTAAAATTTAATATTATTGATAAGCGAAATAACTTAAAAGTAGGTATGTATAGTTTAGAGAAAAGTATGACAATGAATGACGACTTAGCCTTTTACTTAAATGAGAATAAAGATATAGAGGTTTATGTAGTGACGGGGTAGATTAAACAATATACGCTTTTAAAATGAAGTTTAAAATTGGTTATGAATTTTAGAAAGGTTAATCGATTATTTTTTGTCAGATTCACACCATGTGGATATATACTTACAACATATTTACATAAATGGAATTAACTTTGTACTTTAATATATACTAAATTTTAAATAAAATAAATATTATGGCTTTAGAATTCACAGACGCAAACTTCAAGGTAGATGTATTAGATTCCGATAAATTATCAGTTATTGATTTTTGGGCAGAATGGTGCGGCCCCTGCCGTGCAATAGGCCCGGTAATTGAAGAATTGGCTAAAGACTACGAGGGTAAGGTAAATATAGGTAAGGTAAATGTTGATAATAATCCACAGATATCGATGAACTATGGTATTACCAGTATCCCGGCGATTCTTTTTGTAAAAGGCGGACAGGTAGTTGATAAATTAGTGGGTGCACAACCTAAGGCTAATTTTGTTAAAATGATTGAGCAGCATAAATAGTGTTCACAGATTAGTTGTTTACACAGATTTGTCAGATAATAAGAATCCCCTGTTTTAGCAGGGGATTTTTAATGTAACAATAGTTGAGTTGACTAATTAATGTTGCACGCTCTCTAATGCTTTTGGGTCGTGTTTGTGTTTGAAGAAGATGAGGAATAAGATACCTATAATTAGTGCATAAATTGCAAAAACCAGCCAGATACCATGCCAATCCGTTACACCATCAGTTGAAACATAATATTTTCCAATTACGTAACCACTTATCTTACTTCCAAGATAAGCTCCTATACCATTTGTCATCATCATAAATAATCCCTGAGCACTTGACCTTATTGAGGAATCTGTAGTTGTTTCTACAAATAATGAACCGGAAATATTGAAGAAGTCGAATGCCATTCCGTATATGATACAGGAAAGTACGATCATCCATAATCCTTCTCCCGGATTGCCGTATGCAAAAAGTCCAAAACGCAATACCCAGGCCAGCATGGAAAACAACATGACTTTTTTTATACCAAATCTTTTAAGAAAAAAAGGAATCGTGATAATAAAAATAGTCTCCGATATCTGTGAAATAGACATCACAATTGTAGAGTACTTTACAACGAGGGAATCTGCATATTGCGCCATAGACCCAAAACTGTAAATAAATTGATCCCCGTACATATTAGTCAATTGTAGTGCGGCACCTAGAAACATAGCGAAAATGAAAAATAATGCCATCTTATAATTGGTAAACAATTTAAAAGCATTCAATCCTAGTTTTTCAAGTAAAGAGGCATTCTCTGAAATACTTTTTGGAGGAGGGCATTTAGGCAAAGTGAAAGAATACATACCAAGAAGTATTGCAGCCGCACCTCCAATCATGAATTGAGTTGCATTTATATTACTATTAGTCAGATTCGTTATCCACATAGCTACAATAAACCCTATAGTTCCCCATACACGGATTGGCGGAAATACTTTGACAACATCATATTTATTATTTTTAAGGATGGTATAGGCTATAGAATTTGAAAGCGAAATGGTAGGCATATAAAAGGTCATTGCACTTAAAATAATATAATACAAAGTGTCTGGATCATTAACACTTGGAACATAAAATAGTACTGCCCCGTAAAGGATATGTAAAATGCCATACAATTTTTCTGCATTGATCCATTTATCAGCAATAATACCAGTAATAGCAGGCATGAAAATAGAGGCAATTGCAAGTGTAGAGAAAATAGCACCAAATTCAGGAAACGTCCAGCCTTTGGCATTAACACAGTAAGTGCCAATAGTAATTAGCCACGCACCCCAAACAAAAAACTGCAAAAAACTCATTATGGTAAGACGAAACTTAATATTCATATAGCTTGGTTTAGTTTGAGACTTGGAAGATATACATTTATTGAACACACAAAACAATCGTGGCCTATTTTTTACTAAGCAGTATTCAACAAAAAATTAGCACTACAACAACCATTATCAACGTAAATTTGTAAAAATTTTTGTGATGAATGAGTCTATTGATATTTTGATTGATGCTCTAGCAGATGAGGGTCTTAAAAGCATTGCCAGAAAAGTAAAAGATGGCAAGCGTATTACCGATGAAGAGTGTCTGTTGCTTTTTGAAAAAGGCAGCTTGGCCTTTGTTGGCTCTTTGGCCAATTTTATTAGAGAAAGATTACATGGTGATAAAACCTATTTTAACCGCAATTTTCATATAGAGCCAACCAACGTGTGTGTGTTTAGTTGCGAATTTTGTTCCTACTCCCGTTTATATGCCCATAAAGAAGAAGGCTGGGAAATGAGTATTGATCAGATGTTGGATATGGTGAAGGCCTATGATGGTAAACCGATAACCGAAGTGCATATTGTTGGAGGGGTACATCCTAAAATGAATATGGCTTATTTTATTGATTTGATGCAAAAAATAAAAGCACATCGTCCAGATCTGCATGTAAAAGCTTTTACTGCTGTTGAACTGGATTATATGTTTCGTAAAGCAAAACTTACTACAGAAGAAGGCATGAAGCAATTGCATGATGGGGGGCTAGATAGTTTACCCGGTGGCGGAGCAGAAATTTTTCATCCAGAAATAAGAGCGCAAATTTGCGCAGATAAAGTAGATGCAATTGGTTGGCTGGCCATACATGAAGCAGCACATCATTTGGGTATGTACAGTAATGCCACAATGTTATATGGGCACATAGAAAAATACGAACATCGAATTGACCATATGAGTAGGTTAAGAGAGTTACAAGATAAAACCGGCGGCTTTAACACCTTCATCCCATTAAAATTCCGTAATCAAGATAATGCTATGAGTTATGTTGTAGAATCTACAATTACAGAAGATATGCGCCTATATGCTATTGCTAGAATTTATTTAGATAATTTTCCTCACCTTAAGGCATATTGGCCTATGCTAGGACGCCAAAATGCGCAATTGAGTTTATCTTTTGGCGTAAACGATATTGACGGAACTATTGATGATTCTACAAAAATTTATAGTATGGCTGGTAGTGAAGAACAAACACCAAAAATGAGTACTGAAGAATTAGTTAGATTGATAAAACAGGCAAATCGCAAACCTATTGAAAGAGACACTTTATACAATATAGTAAAGGATTACAGCGATTTTAATTTTTAAAAAAGAAATACGGGTAGTGTACAAAACTAATAAGTTACTATTACTTACAAAAAAGCAGAGTAACAATTTATCCTACTTTTTTAATTCATAAATATTAAGATTAAATACTGTTTTATTATTATACAAATAAAACAGCAACCATAATTAGTGAAATATATAAAAGTGTAAGATAACTAACTGCTAGGTAGGCAATGGTTTTAATATGGGTACAGTTTAATAATATCAGTTAAGCAAGTATGATAACAAACTATAAAAATGCTTAAAATTAAGAAGTAAGGAAAAAAAATTGACATATCTGCAAATCACATAACGTATTTAAAAGTTATCATTTAGTGCAAATACAGGCTTTCGGTAAATCCACTGGCCAGCAGTAAAATCGGGAAAATCTACCGTTTCGTTTCCCATAATAATTGATTGTTCACTTAATGGAGTTATCGCACTCCAAGTTGCTGCATCATATACATCAAGTGGTGTGGGTATATTTTGTTTAGCCGATTCTATAAAGGCATGAATAACATAAAAATCCATTCCACCGTGTCCAGATCCAGCGGCTTCTTTACTCCATCTAACCCATAAGGGATGATCATATTTATCTAACCAACTCTGTGCATTTTCCCATTGATGGGGCTTTGGAGATTTACCTTCAATATAAATAGCTTTATTTACATCCATCCATAGTCCTTCTGTGCCTTGTACCCTAAAGCCCAATGAGTAAGGCCTTGGTAAACTAGTATCATGTTGCAATAATATTGTTTCCCCATTGGCACAACCAATAGATGTAGTGACTACATCGCCAAGTTTAAAATTAATTTTAGCATTAGGGTGATTTTCTCCGCAAGTTTTTAATACATGCTTATGCAGTCCTCGTGATTTAGAAGAAAATGAACAAAGATTAGTAAATCGATTTCCACGATTAATATTAATATAATTAGCAATTGGGCCAATGCCATGTGTAGGATAAACATCTCCATTGCGTCGAATAGTATGTTCCGTACGCCATTTAGCTTCCGAATATCCTTTTTGATTTATTTCGCAACCCCCACCATAAGGATGAATGCCGTCATTAAATTTAACTTCACGTAAATCGTGTTGATAACCGCCTTGAAGGTGTATAATTTCACCAAACAGCCCTTGTCTAACCATATTTAACACCGCCATTACATCTCTGCGATAGCAAACATTTTCTAACATCATTACATTTGCCTTACATTTTTCGGCAGCCTTTACCACATCCCAATGCTCTTGTAATGTAATGCCCAGTACTACTTCGCAACCTACATATTTAATACCCGCTTCTAACGAGCCAATAACCATTTCTTTATGCCATTCCCAAGGTGTAGCGATAATGATGGCATCAATTTCATTTATTTCCAACATTTTTTTCCATGCATACTTATCACTAGAAAAAATTTGAGGCATTTTTTTTCCACTTTTTGTTATAGTTTCTTTTGAAGAAGCTATCATCTGATCATCAATATCGCAAATGGCAACAACTTCTACATCATTACGTATTAACAAAAGCTCTAGGTGATCCTGACCTCTAAGACCAACACCTATAACGGCCATTTTTAATAGGTTACTATTACTACGAGAAAATAAATTAGTGCTAGGCATTAAAGCTATAGAAGTAGCAGCTATGCTACTATTTTTAATAAAGTTTTTTCTGTTCATGATAAATAAATAGGTATTATGTAATTGTAAAAATAACTAAGTTAAATACTTTTTATGTAACATAAATTATTTTAAAGGTATTCTTTATGAAATCCAATGACATGAATAAATTTTTCATACCTAGGGCTTTTTATTTAAGTGTAAATAAACCTTTTAATTCCTTTTTAATGGTCAATTTTTTGCTTCATTAAAAAAAATTGACCAACTTTATATTCGCGATATTTTGGCACTGTATAATTTATTTTTACAATTGCATCTTCGTTTATATCAATTGTTATAATAAAAATATTAGCCACCAAAATATCTCGTAATAGAACAAATTTTATTTCATTACCATTATCATCTAAACTTAGGGGAATAAAAATAAATATCTTTTTTATAAAAAGAAATAAATTTAAAAATTAGCATAGAATCCGTCACAAACTCTACAATTTCAAATTTTTCGTACTTATGATAAATTTTGTATAAAAAATATTGATTATTAGTAAAAAACCATTGGTTAAAACCACTGGGAATGCGTTAATTAAAATGCCACATAAAATAAATAAAAAACAACCAAAACTGTTTATCCATTTAAATTTAATATTATTATTAAACCCAAAGAGATATTCCTAAAAAAATAAATGCCAAATAACCTAGCAATTGAGTCAGTATATTAATCATAGTTAAAAAATTATAATTATAAAAGTATTTAATTATTCTTAAATTTGTTAACTATTGAAAATTTAGATATAATGACTACACATTCTATAATACAACTATTCATTTATACATTATCGGGGTTTTTATTTGGCCTTTTTTTACATAAAATTATAATGCCCAAATTGAGTAAAATAATTGCAAAAACTTCTTTTAAATACGATGATTTGATTGTTTTAACTATACGAAAATGGGTAATTCCTTGGTTTTTAGTCTTAGGTTTATTTTTTGGATTAAAACAGCTGAATCTAGATCTCCGGTTCTATTTCTGGATTCAAAATGGGCTTTTAATTTTTTATATTTTTTCTAGTACTATAATTATTTCGAAGGTAGTATCAGGATTAATAAAAATTAAAGCCTCCGACTCTGATACATTTATTTCTTCTTCATCTATTATTAGCAATATTGTAATTGTAACTATTTACAGTATTGGGATATTAATTATTTTACAAACACAAGGTATTTCTATTACGCCGGTGCTAACTGCTTTAGGTGTAGGTGGATTGGCAGTTGCCTTAGCATTACAAAATACACTTTCTAATTTATTTGCCGGTTTGCAAATTATTTCTTCAGGTAATTTTATAAAAGGTAGTTTTATAAAAATAGCTTCGGGAGAAGATGGTTGTATAGAAGATATAACTTGGCGCTCTACTACCATTAGAACTTTAACCGATCATGTTATCATTGTCCCCAACGCTAAGTTAGCAGATATGATTGTTAGTAATTTTAATTTGCCGAAAACCGAATTATCTTTTATTGTAGAAATTGGAGTGAGTTATGATAGTGATTTAACTCATGTTGAACTAGTTACTAAACAAGTAATTAAACAAATAATGGAGGAAGTTGAAGGAGGTGTTTCAGATTTTGAACCCGTTATTCGTTATTTCTCCTTTGGAGATAGTAGTATACAAATGAAAGCGACTTTAAGAGTAAAAGATTATGTAGCTCAGTTTGATGTAAAAAGTGCGTTTATTAAAAAATTACATATAAAATTTATTGAACAAGGCATAAACATTCCTTTTCCTACGCGCACTGTTTATAGTAAAAAAGAAGATTAAATTGCATTAGTTTTTCTTAACCCTTTTTTCTTCTAGCAATATTTTAATATAAGATATTTTTAATCTATTTTCTAATAGTTCTATCTGTATTTTGGCATTACGATTTGCATTACACATACTATCCGATAAATGAGCATCCCCTAATCTATTAATATTAACACCATCAGTATATAATAGGCAGTACTATCAATTCATTAACCCATATCACAGGATTTATGAGGCAAACCTAATTTACATTAGAATTTTGACCTATAGATGATAAAATGAAAAAAAACTTAAAATTCGATTAATAATTTCATGATATTTATGTTTAAAAATGAAATTTTTTTTAAAGTATAACAATTAAATTTAAATACATGAATTCCTTAACATTTTCATATAAATTAGTCCTTTATTCCTAGCAAAATCTATATTGTTATCTGGAATGTCTCTTGGATTATCGTAAAGCTCCAAAGCTTTATTAATACTATTTTCCCTAAGCAAATGAATCATGGGATAAATTGAACGATTAGTGTAATTGGCCGCATCCTCCTCCGTTGTGCCAGCAAATATATAATAAGGATGAAAACTAGCTACTTGATAAATTCCATCATAGCCCTTTTCTGTTATCAATTTTTCTGCAGCAGAAACCATATTAAGATAATCATTAAATAGAGTCAACGCATTTGGAAAGATCAAGAAACCTGTTTCAAAGGTGTCGTCATTATCAAGTTGAGTAAGTTCTTGTAAAAAAGATTCTAAACAAATTTCAGCTTTTGTTGAATTTTCAACTTTATAAAAAACTGACTTTTGTTTTATTACACGGGCAGCAAAAGGACAAAAATTGCAACCAATAACTACTTCTATTATCCATTTTTTTGTTTGATCTATAATATCTTGCGCCGTAACCATTTTTAATTATAATCTTATATAACAAAGCTAATGTTATTTATGATTATGATGGTTCTATTTTCATTTTTTTATTACTGCAAACTTTTGTTTTTCTTTGTAATTAATATGTCACTTTACATCACTTCATTAAACTCGGGCAGTAATGGTAATTGTTATTATGTTGGCAATAATACAGAGGCTGTTTTAATTGATGCAGGACTATCCTGTCGTGAAACAGAAAAGCGCATGAAAAAGTTAGGACTGGATATAAAAATGATTAAGGCTATTTTTATATCTCATGAGCACGGTGATCATATTAAAGGATTAAGTACTATAGCCAATAAGTATAGTTTACCTGTTTACATCACTAATAAAACAGGTAAAAATGGGCCTAGATTAATTACTCATCTTTCAAAAACATTTGAAGCTAATAAAACAATATTTATAGGGAGCTTAAAAATTATTCCATTTTCTAAAAGTCATGATGCAATAGATCCGCATAGTTTTATTATCAGTTTTAAAGATATAACTGTTGGGGTTTTAACTGATATAGGAAATGTTTGTAAAGAAGTAATCCAATACTTTAATAAATGTCATGCTGTTTTTTTAGAATCTAATTATGATGATCAAATGCTTGAGAACGGGAAATACCCAATTCATTTAAAAAACAGGATACGTGGCGGATTGGGGCATTTGTCAAATAGAGAAGCTCTAAACTTATTTATAGAGCATCGCTCCCCTTCTTTATCGCATCTTTTATTGGCCCATTTATCAAAGGAAAATAATTCGCCAGAAACGGTTAAACACTTATTTGAACAACATGCTAATGAAACAAAGATTATCATTGCTTCCAGGCACAAGGAATCTGAAATTTATCAGATTAATAATTCCTACTTTTCAGAAGAAAAAAAAGGGTTACAAAGCACATAAAATTAGGGACGTTTAAATTATATATGGGGTGTGTGTTATTCAATACTTTCTATATAGTACTCGATATTATTTACTATTACTTTATTGTATATTTTTAAGCCCATTAATTTTTTACCTAAAGGCGATTGTGGAGATAGTGCATATACAACCATCCCATCAATAAGAGCTTTTCGCATGGCTATACTAATAAAAAAATAACCCTTATTAGTTCTAATTAAGCTACCATTCATAATTATTGATGAAGATAATGTCGGGTTTATTTTATCTAACAAGTTTTTTTGTGTTAATACCACTTGTAATTGTTCTCGAGCATTAGATTGTTCAATTTGAAGCATAGCTAATGCGGTTTCGTATTTATCTCCTGCGGTACTTTTCGTTTCATTGCTACTACTTTCCTTTAAGTCGACCAAAGACTTTTGTAATATGGAAATATTAGTATTAAGCATTTTTAAAAAATGGGTATATATTTTTTGTTTTATGCTCATTTTTATATGTGTAAAAATAAAGATTCAATAGGTATTAATATGTATCATTTTACACTTAAATAAGTTTTAATCTAATAAGTGTCGTATTAATTACTTTTGCAGTAAAATTTAAGTGTTTATGCACTTAAAGCTAGGCTACAGAAAATTTAGATAGCTATTTTAAAAATAGTATTACAATACACATTGATAATGAATGAACAATTTGATCTTTTAATAGACAGCTATCTGCTAAATGATATCGGCATTGCTCCCCTTTTTTTAACTCCGGAACTATCAGCTGGTCTGCAGCAAAATATTATACAGTTACAACAAGATAACTTGATGACGCCTGCTGGAATTGGAAATGATAAACAAAAGCATATTAATAATAACATACGAACAGATAAAATTTACTGGCTTGATAAAAAGCATGACAATGTTTTTGAAAAAGAATTCTTACAACACGCAGAAAATTTCATTGAACACCTTAATAGAAGCTGTTATACCGGTATTAATGCTTATGAATTTCACTATGCAGTATATGAACAAGGCAGTTTTTATAAACCCCATAAAGATCAATTTAAAAATAACAGTAATCGAAAATTTTCACTTATTTCTTATTTAAATGATAATTGGGAGGTTAAAGATGGAGGGCAATTGCAGATTTATAAAAATGAAATTATACAGCAAATTATTCCTCATTCGCGAACGGCCGTTCTTTTTAAAAGTGATGAAATTGAGCATGAAGTAATAGTTGCTAACCGCCAAAGAATGAGCATTACTGGGTGGTTAAAAACACTTTAATTTACAAGTATAACATTATGTTTTTATTTTTTTTAAAACCATAAATTCCAATTTTTTTAAATGGTTACCTGTTAATCCGTCTTCATTAAAAGGTTTTCTTTCCCCTGTATCCATATAGCCACATCGATTATACCAATCTATTAGCTCTGTACGTAAGGAAATTACTGACATATAAATAGCATTAATATTAATATGCTGTGCAAATTCTTCTGCAGCCAATAATAGCTGCTTTCCAATACCAGCTCCTTGTAAATGTGGTAAAACACTAAACATACCCAGATTAATACTGGAGTTAAGTTGTTGTATGTTGATACAGCCTATAATTTTTTGCTGATTACTTTTGTAAATTAAAAATATGCTCCCTGTTTGCTGCATTACTTCCTGTACAGTTTTCTCATCTGCTCTTGTATCGCCTGCTATAAGATCAGCTTCTGATGTCCAGCCCTGTTTAGATGTTTCGCCACGGTAAGCCATATTTAATAAATCTTTTATAGGCACAACATCTTTGTTAACAGCAACGCATATATTAAGGTTTGAGCAATACCACATTAAATATTATTTAAGTTTTTCAATTATATCAAGTTTAAATTTTCTAGCATAATCTTTTGCGACATCATATCCTGCATCTGCATGTCTGATAACGCCCATGCCTGGGTCATTGCGTAAAACTCTTTTTAATCTTTGTTCAGCTTCATCTGTACCATCAGCAACAATCACCATACCTGCATGTATGCTGTACCCCATGCCAACACCACCTCCATGATGTAGGCTCACCCAACTGGCGCCTCCGGCAGTGTTTATAAGCGCATTTAAAATTGGCCAGTCGGCAACAGCATCACTGCCATCAAGCATACTTTCTGTTTCTCGGTTTGGTGATGCCACACTACCTGTATCTAGATGATCACGCCCTATAACAATTGGTGCTTTCACTTTTCCTGTTCTTACTAGTTCATTAAAAGCAAGTCCAGCTTTTTCTCTTTCGCCTTGTCCAAGCCAGCAAATTCTTGCTGGCAATCCCTGAAAAGCGATTTTTTCTTTTGCCATCTGCATCCACCTTAGCAATCCTTTATTATCAGGAAACATATTGATGATGAGCTCATCTGTTACTGCAATATCATTTGGGTCGCCACTAAGTGCAGCCCAACGAAAAGGACCTTTACCTTCACAAAATAAGGGACGAATATAAGCTGGTACAAAACCTGGAAAATCGAAATTGTGATTTAATTGAAAATGGTCACCTGCGTTTTCAATTTTCAATTTTTCAGTTATCATTTTTGTTTCATATTCCTGAGCCCTTGCTCTTATATTATTACCATAATCAAAAGTGATGGCCCCTTTATGCATCAGTTGCAACATTAGTTGTACGTGTCGGTGCATACTTTCATAACTCAGCTCGGTATAATGTTCTGGATTATTTTTTCTTAACAGTGTAGCGTCTTCATTGTTGAGGGTATGCGGAATATAACCAATAAGTGGGTCATGGGCACTAGTTTGGTCAGTAAGTGTATCTGGTATAATTTCTCTTTTTATCAGTCTATCTAACAAATGAATAGCATTACACAATACACCAATACTTTTTGCAATACCTTCTTTACGGTAATAAACGGCAGCGTTGATTGCTTCATCAATAGTAGTATGTTTTTCATCTAGGTACTTTGTTTCTATGCGTTTGTCAATACGCCACTCTTCCACTTCTGCAATTAATGCAACTCCTTCATTCATGGTAATTGCTAAAGGTTGTGCACCACCCATGCCACCGAGTCCTGCTGTTACATTTAGCGTATTTTTTAATGTGCCTCCAAAATGTTTATCAGCGATGGCTCCATAGGTTTCGTAAGTGCCTTGTACAATACCTTGTGAGCCGATATATATCCAGCTTCCCGCAGTCATCTGTCCATACATCATCAGGCCTTTTTTTTCTAGCTCGTCAAATTGTTTCCAGTTGGCCCAATTAGGTACCAATTGGCTATTACTTATTAAAACCCTTGGTGCATCTTTATGTGTTTGCAAAATACCTACAGGCTTTCCACTTTGTATTAAAAGGGTTTCATCGGATTCTAAAATTTTTAATGCCTTGATGATATTATCCAGTGCTTCAAAATTTCGTGCAGCTTTACCACGCCCACCATATACGATCAGATCTTCGGGACGTTCGGCTACTTCCGGATCAAGATTATTCAATAACATTCTTAATGCAGCTTCTTGTATCCAACCCTTACACTGTAGTTTGTTTCCGATTGGGGTTTTATATTTTACCGGATCGTATTTATTTATTTCGTTTAGCATATTTATTTATTATAAAAGCGTGCTATAATTAACTAAGCACTTTCGCATATTATTATTAGTTTTTATTAAAAAAGATATGACTTTATTAGTTTATCAGTTAACTGTAAAATTAGTCAAAATTGGTTCTCTTGCCTAAATTGGATTTAATTAAATATCTTCAATTTTATTAAACTTTATTTATGAGTATTCATATAAGTGCTCTACCTAGTGAAATTGCCAAAATAGTTTTGCTTGCAGGCGATCCATTACGTGCAAAAAATATAGCAGATAACATGTTACAAGATGTTAAACAGGTAAACAGCACCCGTAATGCATTTTATTTTACAGGGACCTATAAAAAAGTTCTAATAACTATTGGGGCTAGTGGCATGGGGTGTCCTTCAATAGGCATATATTCTTATGAACTTTTTAATGATTATGATGTAGCTTGTATTATTCGTATTGGTACTGCAGGAGCTTATTGTGAAACAACTGCACTATATGATGTGATTAATGCAAATAAAGCATTCAGCGAATCAACCTATGCCAAAGAAGCGTTTAATATAAATACTAATTACCAATGCCACCAGGGCATTGCCTACGAATTAATTAATACGACTGCTAAAAAATTGCAGATACCGGTTAAAGCATCCAACATTCATTCCAGCGACGTTTTTTATAGAAGCGAAAAGGGTATCCCTACTATTGCAGTAGAGAATAATTGTGTGTGTGTAGAGATGGAAGCTTTTGCACTATTTGCAAATGCTCAATATCTGAATAAAATGGCAGCTACCATTCTAACAATTTCTGATATTATTCCAACACAAGAGGCCATGTCGGCAGATCAACGACAGAATTCTTTAGATAAGATGTCGGAATTAGCTTTAGAGTCGGCTTTAGCTATAAATAGCTGGCTTAAAAAGAATGAAACTACCTAATTTATTTTATAAGTCTTTAAAAAATAAACGGCCTTAATCATATCCACATGTAAAATTCTGTCGGCCTCATTAAAGCTAACTTCCTTTCTAAATGCGGTAACAATTTCTTCAAGCACTGCCGATGTTTTTAATGGTCTGCGAAATTCCAATGCTTGTATAGCAGTTAATAATTCTATTGCTAATACTTTTTCTACATTATCCACTACCCTTTTACATTTGGTAGCAGCATTAGCACCCATACTTACGTGGTCTTCCTGGTTATTGCTGGATGGTATAGAGTCTACCGAGGATGGTGTACAGAGTTGTTTGTTCTCGCTAACAATTCCTGCAGCAGTGTATTGAGGTATCATTAATCCAGAATTTAACCCGGGGTTTGAAATTAAAAATGCTGGCAATCCTCTTTGTCCGCTAATAAGTTGGTAGGTTCTTCTCTCAGAAATACTAGCCAGTTCGCTCATCGCAATTGCTAAAAAATCTAATGTTATGGCTAAAGGTTGACCATGAAAATTACCCCCGCTTATAATTAAATCATCATCGGGAAAAATATTTGGATTATCTGTTACTGAATTAACTTCTTTTATGAATACGCTTAAAATATAATTAAAACTATCTTTAGTAGCACCATGTACTTGTGGTATGCATCGGAAAGAATAAGGATCTTGCACCTGTATTTTTTTTTGTGCATTAATTTCGCTATCAATTAATAATTTTCTCATGGTTGCTGCAGTCTCCACTTGACCATCATGTGCACGGATGGCATGAATATTTTCATGTAGAGGTTCAGGCACACAATCAAACGCATCGTAGCTGAGTGCAGCAATTATATTAGCCCATTTTATTAAACGATCGCATTCAACTAAATTATATAAACCATAGGCACTCATAAACTGAGTGCCATTTATTAGCGCTAGTCCTTCTTTACTTTTGAGCTCAATAGGTTTCCAGTTAAATTTTTGTAGCATTTGCAATGCAGGCATTTTTATATTTTGATGCCTAACTTCTCCTAACCCAATTAATGGTAAACTTAAATGACTTAGTGGAGCCAAATCACCAGAGGCACCTAAAGAACCCTGTGTATAAATAACTGGAATTACATCGTTGTTGTACATTTCTATCAATCTTACAACTGTGCTTATTTTCACACCGGAATAACCAAAGCTAAGAGACTTTATTTTAAAGGCAATCATTAGTTTTACTATTTCTTTTGGCACTTCCTCTCCCATACCGCAGGCATGAGATTTAATAAGATTATTTTGTAACTCCTGCAGTTTATTTTTTTCTATTTGTACATTTTGTAAAAAGCCAAAGCCAGTATTAATGCCATAAAAAATAGCATCAGAATTAAGCATTTTGTCATCTAAGTATTTACGACAATTGTTTATAGATTCATGGGCATCAGGGGATATTGATATCAGTTGTGAGCGATGCAGCAAATCTTTTATTTGCTGAAAGTTGTTAAAATTCTTATCTAATAGTAAATATTTATCGCTCATATAGATATATAAATTATTTTGTTCAATCAGGTTTAAAAATATAACTTAGTCAAAAGTAATACAAAAACTGCTTTTAAATATAGGAGAATTAGACAATGCCTCAACCCTATAAAATTAAAAACAATTTTAATGCAAAAAATATTTTTTAAAATTAATATAGGATTATTCACTTGTTTTTTATCAGTAGTAAGTACAGCACAAACGGTTAAACTATTTAATTCGGGTAGTAAAGCTTCTTTACGGGGCTTAAGTGTTGTAACAGACAATATTATTTGGGTAAGTGGCAGTGATGGTACTGTAGGACGTTCGTTAGATGGTGGTAATAGTTGGAACTGGACAATTGTAAAAGGTTTTGAGAAAACAGATTTTAGGGATATAGAAGCTTTTGATAAAAATACAGCTATTATAATGGGTATTGCTGATCCTGCTTATATTTTAAAAACTATTGACGGGGGAGTAAATTGGCGTATTGTGTTCACCGACACAACAAAGGGTATGTTTTTAGATGCTATGGAATTTTGGAATGATAAAACTGGCATTGTAATAGGTGATCCCATAGGTGATAAAATATTTGTAGCCAAAACATTTGATACTGGAGAAACTTGGCATAGAATATCAACAACAAAAAATATTGTCGTAGATATTGGGGAGGCTTTTTTTGCAAGTAGTGGAACAAATGTACGTAAGCTAAATAAACAGGAAGTAGTTTTTGTAAGTGGCGGTTTGCGTTCGCATTTATTCATTGGGAGCACAAAAATTGGGTTACCTATTTTACAAGGAACAGAAAGTACGGGAGCAAATTCTATAGCTATTAAAAATAAACGTTGTTTTATTATTGTTGGTGGAGATTTTAATAAAAAGGATGACACAACAAAAAATTGTACAATTACTACAGATGGAGGGAAAACCTTTATCTCTCCAACTATCACACCACATGGCTATCGTAGTTGCGTTGAGTATTTTGGTAAAAGAACATGGATAAGTTGCGGACTTAATGGGGTTGATTACAGTAATGATGAAGGCAAAATTTGGAGATGGATAAGCAAACTTAGTTTTCATTCGGTGCGTAAAGCAAAGAAAGGAAGTGTCGTTTATTTTTCAGGTAACGGAGGTAAGATAGGGAAATTAATTATAGAATAGTCTTTTTTATTAAATAAAATTTATAATTGCGATTTAAAAGTTAAAATATTTTTTTGAATTATGATAACAAATATCTTGAATCATATCTCCTATTAATTTTTTTTCATTGGGTAAAGTACCATTCTCCATTTCCTCTCCAAAAAGGTTACATAATATAGACGATGATATGAGCAGTATTGAAAAAGTACTTAAAACTAAATTATTCGTTAGAGAATCTTCCTTAAGAACTATACCGAAATAAACGCTATTAATAATTTAAAGCATTAAAATTATATTAATACGCAATGTGCGCATATATAGTCAAAAAAAATCAACCTTAATCTTAAAATTATTTGAGCAAAATTCTGCTTAATTCAAACTCCTAAAATCAACGGGAACTAATTTACTAACCCCGGGCTCCTGCATAGTAACCCCGTAAATTACATCTACAGCACTCATGGTCATTTTGTTATGAGTAACAATGATAAACTGACTATTCTCGCTAAACTTTTTTATCATCTGGGTAAATTTACCCACGTTAGCATCATCTAATGGTGCATCTACCTCATCTAATATACAGAATGGAGCAGGTTTAATTAAATAGATAGCAAATAATAAAGCGGTAGCAGTTAATGTTTTTTCTCCACCACTTAACTGACCTATTGAAGATGGACGTTTTCCCTTTGGTTTAGCAACAATATCAATAGCTGTATCTGCTAAATTTTCAGGGTCAACCATAATCATATCTGCTGTATCATCTTCGGTAAATAAAGCTTGAAAGACTTTTTGAAAATTTTCTCTTACTTTATTAAATGTATCTAGAAACTGTTGATTGGCTGTAGCTTCTACTTCCTTTATAGTTAGCATTAAACTTTCTCTCGCAGTTACTAAATCATTTTTTTGTTCTAGTATGAAGTCGTAACGCTTTTTCATTTCCGTATACGCTTCAATTGCAGTGGGATTAATCTCTCCAATATTTTCTAGTCGCTTACGCTGTCTTTCATTTTTTTCTCTTAGCTCTTCTAATGGAGTATCTGTTGTTCTAGGCTCAATAATGATTACGTCTAAATCTACTTTAAATTCCACATTTAACCTCTCTTTCATTCCCGCAAGCTGCAGTTTCAAATCGGTAAGATTATCTTTTATTTCATTAAGTAAGGTGTCTATACCCTCCTTAGACTTATGTTTGCTTTTAATTTCAGTTTCTTTTTCAGATAATGCATTACGTAAATTATAATACAACTGATCTGCCTGATTTAATGCGTTTTCATCCGTTTCTTTAAGATGAAGCATTGTAATTACAATGGCTTCCAATTCCTTTAGCTGTTCTGCTGTTATTGTAATATTAGCAGATGCTTCATTTAATTGAGAATCACTACTCTCTATTTGAACTTTAAGATCATTAAGCTGATTGGTTTTAAATTCAAACTCCTGTTTTAAAGAATTTATCTTGCTTTGTTGTTTAATAAACTGAAGATTACTGTCGTTAAAAGTTGCTGTTGCCAGGTTATAATCTACTTCTGCAGTAGTATAATCCTGTTCAATCAACTGCATTTTCTCTATAAGTTCTTTAATTTGTATGTTAAACTCATTTAAAATTTCTCTTGTACTCGAAATATCAGTATGATTTTTTTCAAGCTGCTTCTGTAATTCTATAATCCTTGCAGTACTTATTTCTTCCAAATGATTTAAATTCTCAATTTTATTTTGCAAAGAGAACACATGGTTGGTTAAATTATTTATATTCTGCTGAATTAACTTGATTGCATTTTCTTTTAATTGCTCATTAAAAGTAATTACTTCGTTGTGATGTGTTTGGATAGTTAATTTTAATTTGCCTACAACCTCTTCTTGTGTAATAATTTCTTCAATTAATTTTTCTAGATTTTTAGCACGTCCTATTTTCTTTCCTTCAAATAAACCAACGCTTCCTCCGGTTAGTGAATATTTTCCTTTAACGTACTTTCCTGTTTTTTCAAGCACTACTGCCCCATTACTGTTTTTTAATGCGTCTTCGTTTTCTGCAATAAAAACATTGCCTAACAAATGTTTAGCGAGATTGGCATATTTACTGTCTATTTCCACAACACTTAATGCAGGAATGGTTCCTACTGGCTGATGTTGCATTTCAAAATTTGTTAACTTGTCCTGTAAAAAGAAATTAGCCTTTCCTTTTTTATTATCATCCAACAAATGAATAGCTTGTAAACCCTCTTCAAAATTGTTAACTACATAATAATTAAGATAAGGCTCTAACACATTTTCTACAGCAGCTCTAAATTCTTCTTTAACATAAATAATATCACTTAAAAGCGGAGCTGTATAATTCCAGTTAGGATTATTGTGTAAAAATTTTACACTCTCTGGATACCCTTCCATCGAGTCTATTAAACTCTTAAGTAAATCATGTTCGTTCTTTTTGCTATCTAGCGTACGACTTTCTAGTGCAAGATCATTTCGCAAGCTTTCCATTTTATTTTGCGTTTGCAAAATTTGTTCTTTGGTAAATTCGTGATGGTCTTGTAATTGCTGCAGGTCTGTTTTATTTTGCTCCAGTTCTGTTTGCTTTTGTATCTTTTCAGGCTCCAATTGCTGCAGCTGATTTTGACGTTGCGCCTTTTCCTCTTCTATTTGTGTAATAGCCCGATGTAAATTTTGAATTGAAGTATCAGCAACTGCTACTTTTTTCTCCGCTTCAAACTGCTCCCTCTGTATGGATTGATTCTGTTTGCGTAACTCATCAATATGGCTACGTTTATCATCAAAAATTTTACGCTTTTCTTCTACTTCATTTTTAAGACCAGCTAATTTGGTTTCAAACTGCGTTAATTGAGTTTCATCTTCACCAATCTGGTTTCCAGTAAACTGAATACTTTCATCCAATCCTTTTAATTGACCAGCAGCTTTTTGTAAAAAATCATTTAGTCCTGTTTCTTTTTCTTTTAAATATTGAAGTCGTTGACTACTCAAACTCTTTTCACTTTCTTTACTACGCAAAGCATCCAGCATATCATTAAATGCATGCTGCATGGTTTGCAAGGCCTTCTCTTTTTGAATCAGATCTAACTTTTCTTTCTCCAGTATAGCTTCTTCTTTGGCAATAATTATTTCTAGCTCAATGCGCTTATCTACTTCAGCTTTCTGCTTTTCATTTAAATCCTGATAGGTTATATTAAAGCCCTCCAAAGCAGCTTTAGCTAATTCAATACTAACCTCTTTGTATTCTGTTTTAATTTCAAAATATTTCTCCGCTTTTTTTGCTTGGCTTTCAAGATTTTTAAGTTGGTTATATATTTCAAACAAAAGGTCTTCAATACGAGCCAGATCCTGCTCAGTTGCATCTAGCTTGAGCTTAGCTTCTTTTTTACGAGTTTTATAAATGCTGATACCCGCTGCCTGTTCTAACATTTTACGGCGACTAAAATCCTTATCCTTTATGATATCATCTACCATGCCCAACTCAATAATAGCATAGCTGTCATTGCTAATTCCAGTATCCATGAACAAATTATGTATATCCTTTAAACGGCATGCTACATCATTGAGGCGATACTCACTCTCCCCACTTTTATAATATTTACGAGTTACTGTTACTGTACTAAACTCGGTTGGAAGTAAATTTTTTGTATTATCAAAAGTTAAACTAACCTCGGCAACTCCACTAGCGCTGCGTGTTTTACTACCATTAAAAACTAAACTCTCAAGGTTTTCACTACGTAAATTGCTTATTTTATGTTCACCTATTACCCAACGAATACTATCTACTATATTGCTTTTACCACATCCATTTGGCCCTATTACTCCGGTAATACCTTCGTCAAAATTAAGTATTGTTTTATCGGCAAAACTCTTAAATCCTTTAATTTGTAGACTCTTTAAACGCACAGCTTTATCTTTATTTAAGTATGTGGGCAAATATAATGGAATACAGCAATAGAAAGTATTGATTTTTTACAGCTATTTTACCTAGTTATACACAGTTAAGGTTATAGCATATATTTCGTTATATATTATATTATATAATTACTACGTATAAAACTGATTATTTCTAAGCGTAAATCCCCTATTTTATGGTGGTAATTACTTATTTGAAAATATATTTATATTAAAAGCTAATAATATTTTCTGTTAAACTCTACTTGATAATCTAAAATACTACTTTTATTGAAAGTTATCAGTAAATTTGATCCTAAATTATTTATTTATGAAGCAATTATTTATTACTTTTTTATTAGCATTTTCCTTTACTGTTTATGCCCAGCCCAAAGTTTTAACTCAAGCTACCATTACTACAAAAACTACAGTTGAAGCACCTGAAGGGGATGAACTTGTACAAACAGTAACTTCTGCCGAACATGGCGAAGTTAGAATGATGCGGAGTAGTGGAGATGGCGTTACCAAATCAACTACTTGGTTAAAAAATAATCTAATTAAAACATTCTCTAACAATGAAATGGGCGAAACAACAGTAATTAGAGACAATGAAAAAAAAATAACCACCACTATTATTGAAATGATGGGACGTAAATCTGGATTCTATGTAACGGATAAAGACCAAGAAGAAATGCGTAAAAGTATGGATAGTATGATGAAAGGCCGCGGACAAAATATGTCTATTGGAGGTTCAATTCCCCCTTCTATTTTTGACATTCTATATATTAATGAAAATAAAATAATATCAGGATTCACTTGTAAAAAAGCATATGTAATCGGCACCAATTCAAAAATCAAATCTGATACCACTACAGTTTGGTATTGTCCTGATTTTAAATTGAAAAATTTACCCAGTACAGGTGGTGCTTTGGGAGGATTTGGGGGATTTAATGTGACAGCCAGCAAAGATGGCTTGGAAGATTTAGCTGGTTTTCCTATGCAGTATGAAAAGAATATGAGCCGCGGCAGAAAAATGACCGTACAGGTAAGTAAAATTACAATTGATAAAGAAATTGCAGACAAGGAGTTTGAGGTATCAAAAGATATTGAAATTAAACCCATGAAAGATATGCAAGGTGGCGGTATTAGAGGCGAAGGTGTTCAGATTAGGATAGCTCACTAATAAGGAAGTGCCAATAAATAACAATCCCGACTATCATAGGTAACCGGGATATTTTTTTTGTAATTGAAATTATATTTTGAATATTAAATTTTATAGCTTTTCAACTTCAATTTTTTTCTTTTCAGCTTCGGCAACTTTAACTGAATTGCCATTCAATTTATACGCATTACTTAATATTTCTAAAGCTAGTTTGTAATTGGTTTTATCTGCAAATTTAAATTCTTTTAATAAAGCCAAAAGCCTAACTGATTCCTCGGCAAATGGAATAGCTTCATTCATAGTTGATTTTACAGAAGTCAGCAAATCATTCTTTAATTTAATTTCTATGGGTTTAACTCCTTTTATTTTAGCTGCCTGCTCCTGCAATTCAAAAGTTTTACTATAATAAATATTAGCTAATTGCAAATTAGCCTCAATAGTAGAATTTATTGAAACTGCTTTTTTAAATAAGTCTTCTATTTTTTTTCTGTACCCCACAATATCTTTCCCATTAGAATCTGAACTAGCAAGAAATTTATCAATTTCTAAAGCATAATTATAAACTAATGGATAATTATTAGGAAAATTTTTAGTTAATTCCTCGTATTTATTAAGCAAGAATTCGTTTTCAAGATTAGCAAGGGCGAATTCAATTTCCTGAGCTTCCCAATATGGAATGTCAATGGGGTAATGCTTTTTAGCAACTGCTAAGTACTTATAAAATAATTCTACATTTTTTTCTTTTTTATACTTCGTAATTAAATAATCGTAAGCACCAGCATATTTTTCTTCACCTAAATTAGCATCAGCAATTTTTTTATAAAAAATTAATACGTCTTCTTTTTTCTTAAGTTCATTTGCAAGGACGGCCAAGTTCCATACAATATCTGTATCATGAGATGAAAATTTTAGTTCGTTTGGTCCGATTATATTTTTTTCAAAAATATAATCGTGTATTTCCAATGTACTTATAAAAAAATCATATGATTCAGCAAAATTCTTATCATTATATGATCTTACACCTAAATCGTAAATTCCATAATATATGTTGAATACAGTAGAGTTTTTCTCCTCCCCCGTTAGTGTTAATTTTGAATCTAGTAAGACATATTTTTTAATGGCATCAAATGCTACTTGAAATAATATTTTACTGTCAGAAACTGTTTTGGTTGTTAACTTAGCCAAAGAGTTATAGACAAAAGCTTTATAGTACCAACCTTCGGCTTTAATTGCGTTTTTTTCAACACTTAAGTACTTATCAATTTCAGTCTTCGCTTTTTCAAATTGATTTAAGAAGACTTGTTTTTTAATATTTTCTAAGTCCTGACCATTACTGTAAAATGCGCCTAACAATAAGATTATAATAAATATCAATTTATTCATGTTATAAATTTAGATATTAAAGGTATTAATTCTAGAGTTTAAATTTAGTGAAATATTTCAAAAAAATTCTTTTCTTAATATAATACAATTATTTTATAGCGTTTTATCTTTAAATTGTATAAAAACTAATGTAAATTGCATGTTAATTAATTAATTTTTGATTAGTCAGGATAGCATACAGCAAATTCTCAGCCGCATAGATATTGTGGAAATAGTTGGTTCTTTTATCAAACTAAAGAAAAGAGGCGCCAATTATTTAGGCCTTTGTCCTTTTCATAATGAAAAAACACCTTCTTTTACTGTTTCGCCTGCCAAAGAAATATATAAATGCTTTGGATGTGGCCGCAGTGGTAATAGTATCAGTTTTTTAATGGAAGCTGAAAAGTATAGTTATGTAGAATCATTACGTTGGTTAGCTGCTAAGTATAATGTAGAAATTGAAGAAAGTGAAACTAGTCCCGAATACAAACAACAACAGCAAGTTTCTGATAGTTTATACATCATTAACAGTTTTGCTCAAAAGTTTTTTTCTAATGAATTATTTAATTCCGAAGAAGGACAGGATATTGCATTAAGTTATTTAAAAGAAAGGGGGTTTAGAGAAGACATTATTAAAAAATTTGAACTAGGCTATAATGCCGAAACGAAAGACGGCTTTACCAAATTAGCATTAGCAGAACAATACAATTTAGATTATTTACAAAAAACTGGATTAGTTAATTTACGTGATGGAAATGCATTCGATAATTATCGAGGTCGAATTATTTTTCCCATTCACAATCAAAGTGGAAAAGTGTTAGGCTTTGGTGCTAGAATTATAAAAAAAAACGACAAAGCACCAAAATATATTAATAGCCCAGAAAATGAAATTTATGTTAAAAGTAAAATTTTATATGGCTCCTATTTTGCCAGACAAGCGATTGATAAAGCCGATGAATGCTTACTTGTTGAAGGATATACAGACGTAGTAAGCTTACATCAGGCAGGTATAGAAAATGTTGTGGCTAGCGGTGGTACTTCTTTAACACCAGACCAATTGCGACTGATTAAAAAATACACCAACAACCTTACCATTATTTATGATGGTGATGGTGCCGGTATTAAAGCTGCCCTTCGTGGCCTTGATTTAGCATTAGAAGAAAGCCTGAACGTTAAATTAGTTTTAATCCCTGACAATGAAGACCCTGATAGCTATGTAAACAATTTAGGTACAGCAGCATTTATTGAGTTTGTTAATAATAATAAAAAGGATTTTATTTTATTTCAATTAGGCATTGCTTTAAAAGATGTGGGTAACGACAACACAAAAAAAGCAATTGTAGTTAACCAGATTGCCGAAACCATTTCTAAGATTAATAAAACGGAAGACTTTACTAAACAACAAGATTATATAAAACAATGTTCCGAAATATTAAAGATTGAAGAAATTGGTTTACATGCGTTAGTAAATAAATTTATTAGAGAAAAAATTGGCAAAGAAGAAATTCGGGGAAGTCGTGATCAACGATTTACTGATGTTTTTAGTCTAGATAATAAAGGTCTTGTTGATAATGAAGTAACTGCCCTTTTTAATAAAGATGAGATACATGAGCAGGCCATGATTAGAAGCTTATTAGAATTTGGTTTAAAAAACTGGGATGAGAGTCAAAAAGTAGCAGATTATATTTTTAAAGAAATTGAAGAAAATCAATTAGAGGAATTAATTGATAATAAAGAGTTGATTAAAATATTACACACGTATAAAATATGGTATAATGCAGGTATTGAACCAACGTCAAAGAATTTTTTGTATCATGAGGACTTGTCTATGAGTACTTTGGTATTAAGTATAATGGATTTTGATTACGAAATAAGTGTAAATTGGAAAACACGTTTTGAAGGACATATACCCACTAGAGAAGAATTGTTTTCTGAAGAAGTATTTTCGACTCTTAACTATCTTAAGTTACGCAAAATAAAAAGATTGATGAATGAAAATCAACGCGATTTGGAAAAATCAACGACTACAGAAGATCAAATGATACTGGTACAAACACACCAGCACCTTAAGGAAATAGAAATAGAATTAACGAAGCAACTAGGTACAGTAATTTTTAGATAGCTTATTTAGCTTTATTCTACAAAGTTCTAAACGAAAATTTTATTTTCTTTCTGACAATTCTATTACCCTGTCCCACTCTTCTGGCTTTACGACTTGTACACTCAATCTTCCTAATCTTACTAGATCCATATTTACAAATTGTTTTTCTGCTTTAATTTGTGAAAGCATAACGGCATTTTTTAATTTTTTTTTGGGTTTTATATCTACAGCTACCCAAGCAGGATTATCTATTGTTGGATCTTGATAAGCTTCCTTAATAACTTTTGCAATACCTACAATTTCTACTCCTTCATTACTATGATAATAAAAAACTAGGTCGCCTTTTTTCATCGCTTTTAAATTATTTCTTGCAGAATAATTACGCACTCCACTCCAACAAGTTTTTTTTTCATTTACCAATTGTGTCCAACTATATACTGAAGGTTCAGATTTAACTAACCAATAAGCCATATAAAGAAATTTTTAAAGTGTAATATTACATCCATCCATTAGCCAATACATCGGCTATATGCATAGTTTTTAAGGAAAAATTTTTATTTTTAATAACCCCATCTAATTGCAGTAAGCAACTTAAATCAGTAGATATAATATATTCTGCGCCAGTTTCTAGTGCATTTATTATTTTTTGATCGGCCATGCTAGAAGAGATTGCGTCATATTTAATTGCAAAAGTTCCCCCAAAGCCACAGCAGGTTTCCACATCGTTCATTTCTACCAACTCTAAACCTTTAACAAAGCTTAATAATTTTCGAGGACCTCTTTTTATTTTACACTCCCTTAAAGCTGCACAACTATCGTGGTAAGTTGCTTTAACATTTAATTCAGCTCCAAAATTTTCAATCTTTATTATATCAGTTAAAAATTCCGAAAATTCAAAAATGCGTTTACTTAAATCTTTAACAAGATTATGTTGTGCTGAGTTTTCAAATATCTTACTGTAATAATTGCGTACAAAGCCAACACAACTTGCACTGGGTGCAACAATAAAATCAGCCCCTTCAAAATCTTTAATAAATTTGTAGCAAACATCTCTCGATTCATCCCAAAATCCAGCATTAAAAGCAGGTTGTCCGCAACAGGTTTGATTGATATTATAAATAACTTCGCATCCAGCTTTTTCAAGAACTTTAATCATATTAAAAGCAGTTTGCGGATAAAGTTGATCGACAAAACAAGGTATAAATAATTGAACTTTCATGCTCTATTACTATTTTAAATTATGATTTCAGTTTTTAAACATAATGATAATATTATTTTACATAATACTATTTCATTTATAAGCAACATTGTATCTGCCGTCCAATAATTAACCTAATTTTTCTATTGTATAATTACAACACAGGCATCCATTGGTATTAGGATGCCTGTGTTGTAATTTATTTTGATGAGCCCGACATATCTTGATTTTAGATCCATGAAATGTACTGCAATTCTCCAATCGTTATTTATTTAGTAAATCCCCAGCTAGCAAGGTATTTATCTACGTCGCCAGAACTTACTTTTGAACTTGTAGGATATTTATCCTTTAGATCTTGAAATATTTCAATAGCTTCTTTAGTATTGCCAATTGCATCAGCATATCGGCCAGCAATAAATAAAGCTTCAGATCCCATACCCTCATCTAAGTTGGAAATAGAACCAGCTTTTTTATAATAATCTAATGCATCGTCTGTTTTCTTTTGCTCAGCAAATGCATGACCTAATAAAAGAAAAGCTTTGCTCTGTATCTGCGTTGCATCATTGCCATCAAAATCCTTTAAATGATTAATGGCTTTATCAAACTGTTTTAATTGCAAATAACAAGCGCCAATAATATATTGAGCCCTATTTGCTGACATAGTACCACCAAAGGTATTAGCGATTTTTAATAAGCCAGTAACCCCTGCTGCTTTATCTCCATTTAATACCATATTAACAGTATCCTTGTTATAAGATGAAGATGCTGCCATTAATCCAAATAATTTTTCAGCAGGAAAAATTAGGTCATCTGCTTTTTTCTCATTGGGGATGGTCACTAAATATTTATATCCAATATAGGAACCTAATAATAGAATTACTACAGATCCAATAATGATTATTTTTTTACTGTATGCTGACCAAAATCCTTTAGCTTTTTCCACTATTTCTGACGCATCCATTTGTTCTGATTTAATTTGCTTATCTGCCATTTAAATTGTTTATGTATTATAAAATTAAAAAAATATTAATTAGTCCATAATAAAAGGGTAATCCTCCTGAAGGTATACATCTTTAAGTAATTCATTATCATCTGGCCAAGGACTCTCTTCAGCAAATTTTACAGATTCCTCTACTTCAAATTTTACTCGCTCAATAATTACTTCAAATTCGGCATCTGTTACCTTATATTTCTCAATTAAAACTTTCATCACATGCTCAATTGGATCTCTATCTTTATATTGTTCTAGTTCATCTTTAGTACGATATTTTTGCGGATCACTCATGCTATGACCTTTATAACGATAGGTTTTTATCTCTAATAAAGTTGGTCCACCTTTCTCTCTTGCACGATTAACAGCTCTTAATACCCCATTATGCACATCTTCGGGACTCATGCCATCAATACTATCGCTCGGCATTTCATACGCATCAGCTAATTTATAAATATCTAATGTTTTACTAGTACGGGCAACAGAAGTTCCCATGGCGTAATGATTATTTTCACATATAAAAACAATGGGTAAATCCCAAAGCATAGCCATATTAAAGGTTTCATGCAACATTCCTTGCCTAGCAGCACCATCACCAAAAAAGCAAAGTACTACACTGTTAGAATTGCGATATTTTTCTGCAAAAGCTAATCCTGCTCCTGTTCCTATTTGAGCTCCAACAATACCATGACCACCAAAGAAATTTTCTTTTAATCCAAAAAAATGCATGCTGCCACCCTTCCCTTTACTGCATCCAGTTGCTTTACCATATAATTCAGCCATGCATGCTTTTGGTGTAATACCCTTGGCAATAGCTAAGGCATGATCGCGGTAAGCAGTTATAAACTTATCATCGGGTACTGTTGCGGTTAAACAACCAGCAGCAACTGCTTCCTGACCAATATAAAGGTGACAAAAACCACGAATTTTTTGCATGCCATACAACTGACCTGTTTTTTCCTCAAACCGTCGTAAAAGCAGCATCAATTCATACCAATATAAATAGGTTTCTTTAGAAAATTTGGTGACCAATGGGTTTAATTTTAGTGGGCAAAGATAAGGGAGAAAATGGAATTTTGAAGCAGGAATTTATTAATGGTTAAGCAAGTGGAGATTTGACTTTCGTTGTATATAAAAATATAAAATATTAACCCCTATTTCACTACTGCCTAAATTATAAAAATGAGTTTATAGTAACTAAATTTAATCTATATCTACATTACGTATCTTGCAGTTTATGTTATTTTTAAACAAAATATCCCTAACGCAGTTTAAAAACTATTCATTAACAAGTTTTAATTTTACTGAGCGAGTAATTGGCATTTGCGGACTTAATGGAAAAGGTAAGACAAATTTACTTGATGCGGTTTATTATTGCTGTTTTACAAAAAGTTATTTTTCAAAAATTGACTCCCTTAATACACAATTTGGAAAAGATGGTTTTAGAATTGAGGCATCCCCTAGCAACCCTTATGTAGAGGCTAAAAAAAATATACAAAAAAAAACAGATGAAATTGTTTGTATTTATAGAGGAACTGCCAAAAAAGAAATTTTAATAAATGGCGTGTCATATAGTAGATTATCGGAACATATAGGAAAATTTCCGGCAGTTATGATAGCTCCAGATGATATAAGTTTAATAACAGATGGTAGTGAAGAACGACGCAGATATATGGATATGGTACTAAGCCAAATGGATACTGAATATTTACAGCAGTTAATAATTTATAATAAAATTCTTTTGCAAAGAAATAGCTTACTAAAACGTTTTGCAGAACAAGGTAAAAACGACTTGCAGTTATTAGAAGTATTAGATGAGCAGTTAACCCCTCTTGGTAATTTTATTTATGAAAAAAGGAAAATATTTACAGAATTACTTATCCCATTAGTGGAAAAATTTTATCATCTTATTGCCAATAACAAGGAAGCCATTACTTTACAATACAATAGCAGTTTGAATCTAAGCAATTTTCAAGAATTATTATTGGCCAGCAGAGAAAAAGATTTAATGCTGCAACGCAGTAATATAGGTATTCATAAAGATGATATTAGTTTTCAACTAAACGAACAATTATTTAAAACTACCGCCTCACAAGGACAACGAAAAAGTTTATTGTTTGCTTTAAAACTTGCAGAGTTTGAATTATTAAAACACAATAAGGGGTTTGCTCCAATTCTGCTTTTGGATGATGTATTCGAAAAATTAGATGACCAACGCATACAGCAACTTTTACATTGGGTTTGCAACGAAAATGACGGACAGGTTTTGATTACAGATACCCATAAAGAAAGATTACAAGAAGCATTTGTAAAATTAAATACCGCTTACCAGATTATTGAATTATAAAACAAAATATTGGCATAAGATTGTATATAATTAAATTTCATTTAAACCAGTATTAATCAACTCCAGTATTACAAATCATATCTTTACACAATGGGAGAAATTTCTATACAAGATGCCATCAACCAGTTTTTACAAAAAAGCCGTTTAAAAAGTGGTATACAGGCCTTGCGTATTGAAGAAGTGTGGGAAGTATTAATGGGGAAAACTATTGCTAAATACACCGATAAAATACAAATAATTAACGCTACATTATTCATTACCACAACTGTAGCCCCTTTAAAAAACGAACTGCTTTACCAAAAAGAACAAATAATAGAAAGGGTAAACGAAGCTTTGGGAGAAAAAATAATTAAGGAAGTAGTAATTAAATAAGAAAAGATTTTTTATTTTTTAATGATTGAATAAGCTTCCTCCCTTTTCAAAAAAACGATTTATATTTTTTTCAACAATTGCCTCTTTTTCAACTGGTGGCGCGTGGTGCGGTTTAATACGTGCATCAAATATCAGCGGGCCATTACAGCCCCAGTGTTTGTTTTGGGTAAAGCTACTAATCCCGTACAAATCATGCGAGGGATTGCAGCGGGTAAAAGTTGTCCACAAAAAATTATCAAGAGTATCACTTATAAAATTTGAGTTATCACAAACAATTATAAATGGATAATTTAATAATGAATCATTAATAGGCGATAATTGTGTATTCAGTTTATCTATTTCTTTATTTGCATTTTCGTAATTGGTAAATTTTTTTGTTTGCAATGCTATTACGCCAGGCATGATCAATTTGGGATTTTCAAACTCATTTAAATTGTTAAACTTGTCTGGAATTAAAGTTGCTAATTCTCTTATAGCATCTCCATAAGCTGCTAGCACTACTTTGCTTCCACTATTTAAAGACGTACCTGAATAATCAAGTGTATCAATGCTGGTATTTGTATAAAAATGAATATCTCTTTTTAAATTAATACGCTGTAGAATATAAGATAGATATTCTACAATTTTATGGGTACTTAATTTAGCATTGTCATCAGCAGTAATAAATATAAATTTTGCTAAACTTAATTGACCGGTACCTAAAATATGATTTGCAATGGTTAAAATTTCGGATGGCTGTTTTGTTTGCGTATAAGGTGTGTATCTTTCACTACCAATTGCAAGCAACAAAGGATGAACGCCAGCTGCATCAACGGCATGTACTTCTTTAAGACCGGGTATATCTTTTTGAATGGCCCTGTTAGTCATTTTATGAATAAGCTTACCAAAACTGGTGTCCTCTTGAGGAGGTCTACCAACAACTGTAAAAGCCCAGATTGCATTTTTACGGGCGTAAACCTTATGAACTTTCATTACCGGAAAACTATGGGTAAGACTATAATATCCCAAGTGATCGCCAAAAGGGCCTTCTGGTTTATTTTCATTAGGATATACTTCTCCGGTTATTACAAAATCAGCATCAGTACTTATGCAAAAGCCATCTTTATAAACATATCTAAATCTTCTTTCGCCTAAAATACCAGCAAAAGTTATTTCGCTCATGCCTTCAGGTAATGGCATTACTGCTGCTACACTATGTGCAGGTGGGCCACCAATAAAAACACTTATTTTAAGTGGTAACCCTTTTTTGTTTGCTTTATTTTGATGCACGCCAATGCCACGATGTAATTGGTAATGCAACCCAATTTCTTTGTTTAATTTATAATCATTTCCAGATAGTTGAATACGATACATACCCAAATTTGAATTCATGATACCAGGATTTTCAATGTCTTCTGTATACACCTGTGGCAGAGTAACAAAAGCTCCTCCATCCATAGGCCAGTGCTGTATTAGGGGAAGATCTGAAATTTTTATTTCTTCAAATAAAACTGGTTTTTGTATTGGATTTTTTTTAGGCAAAGCTTTTAACGCAGCTAATCCTAGACGAAAATTTTTAATAGGGTTTTTTATTGCTTTTACAGGATTCTCTTTAAATTCAATTAATTGCTGTACATTTTTTAAAGTATTTCTAAATATAAACTCGCTTCGTTCAAGTGTGCCAAAAACATTAGATACAGCTCTAAATCTACTACCGATCACATTTTCAAACAACAATGCAGGCCCTCCTGCTTTATGAACACGAAGGTGAATGGCGGCCATTTCGAGATAAGGATTTACTTCTTCTTTAACACGAATAAGCTGCCCGTTTTTTTCCAGGTCTAGTAAACAATCTTCTAAAGATTTGTAAGACATGCGTAATTTTTATAAGGCAAATGTAAAGTAGAATAAAAAACTAAAGTGATTAAGTTGAAGGTTAGTCTCTAACAACTCAACTCCTAATAAACATTAAAACAAACTTCATTTCTTAAAAAATACACTGATTGTTATTTTTTCATATACATTACTTCTTTTACCAGTTTAACTGTACGAGGGATATCGGGTAAATAAAGTGCAACCAAATTGGGCGCGTAATGCATGGGTGCATCAGCAGAAGTTATTCTGCGTATGGGTGCATCTAAATAATCAAAACCTTCTTTTTGTATACGATAGGTAATTTCCGATGATACGGAAGCAAAAGGCCATTGTTCTTCTACTATAACCAGCCGATTAGTCTTTTTTACACTTTCCAATATGGTATACCAATCTAATGGACGAATAGTTGCTAGATCAATCACTTCAGCTTCTATGCCTTCTTTAGCTAATTCTTCAGCAGCACCTAGCGCTACTTTCATCATTTTATTAAATGAAACGATGGTTACATCTTTACCCTCTCTTTTAATAAAAGCCTTGCCAATGGGTAACAAATATTCTTCTTCTGGGACTTCCCCTTTTTCGCCATACATTACCTCGCTCTCCATAAAAATAATTGGATCATCGTCCCGAATGGCACTTTTTAATAAACCTTTTGCATCGTATGGATTAGAAACAGAGATAACTTTTAATCCGGGAATGTTTGCATAAAGTGACTCAAAAGCAGTTGAATGTTGAGCACCTAGCTGACCAGCACTTCCATTTGCACCTCTAAAAACAATTGGGCAACCAACTTGTCCTCCACTCATTGCCAGCATTTTAGAAGCAGTATTTAATATTTGATCTAAGGATAAAACTGCAAAATTCCAAGTCATAAATTCTACAATAGGTCGAAGTCCGTTTTGCGCTGCGCCTACTGCAATAGCCGTAAATCCAAGTTCGGCTATGGGAGTATCAATGATTCTTTTTTCGCCAAACTCTTCCAACATACCCTGACTTACTTTGTAAGCTCCATTATATTCAGCTACTTCTTCACCCATTAAAAAAACACGTTCATCTCTGCGCATTTCTTCTTGCATGGCTTCTCTTAAGGCTTCTCTAAAGGCAATTTGTCGCATTTGTGTATTTTAATTATGAGGATGCAAATTTATCTTATAAGAGGCAGATAAGCAAATTCATATTTATTTAAAATTTAGGAAATAAAAAACGACTTAAAAAGAGTCGGCTAAAGTATTTAATTTTGTAAGATTTAATTGAGTAACTCCTTTAATTTATCAATTAATTTATCACCAAATAAATTTTTTGCAATAATTCTGCCTTCTTTATCTAATAATAAATTAGAAGGAATTGCTTTTATATAATACTGCTCAGAAGTAGAATTTTTCCACCCCTGCAAATCACTTACTTGCTTCCATATTAAACCATCATCAATGATGGCTTTTTTCCATTTAGCAGCACCTTTTTCATTATCGTAGGAAACCCCAAAAATTTCAAACCCTTTTGTATTATATACCTGGTAAGCCTTTACAATATTTGGATTTTCTTTACGGCAAGGGGCACACCAGCTTGCCCAAAAATCTACCAATACATATTTTCCTCTTAAAGAGCTTAAACTTAATTTAACTGTATTTGTATCTAATTGAGTAATTTCTGGTGCTATTTGTCCAATGGCAATAGTCTTATAAATATCCAACATTTTTTTTACCTGCTCGCCAATGGCAGTATTTTTAATAGACGCGTGAAGTGCATTATATAATGGCTCTACCTCTATAGCTTCGGCATAATATCCAAAATTTTCGGTAATTGCCATTGCACTACGATAAGATTTTGGATTATTTAAAACAAATGATTTTATAAAACTTCTTTTCCTTTCTGTCATTAAAGACTCTAATTTATCAAGACTATCCAAAGCCGCCTTGTCCTTTTTTTTATTGGCTATATCATAAGCTGCATAGTATTTTTCTTCTTCTGTATTTACAGGTTTAAGAAAATCAGACAATTTCTTGTCATCCAAATTAAGGGCAGATCCGCTAATTACAAGATCTTTTAATTTATCACCGTCGCCGCTTACATATAAATTGCCTGGCTCTACAAAAAATCTTAAGTTATCATCTTTATGGTCTTTCATGGTTATAAAAGCAGTTGCGGGTTTTTCCACATTGCCATTAAAAAGGAAAACGCCATTATCTATATTGGCAGAATCTTTTACAGTTGTGCTACTGCCATATACTGTTAAGAAAATTTTACCTGTTTTAACTTTATTAAATTTACCTGAAATGGTAAAAGCTGAATCTTGCTTTTGTGCATACGTGCTAAACGACAGTAACAAAAAAAGATATAAAAATATTTGTTTCATAAAAATTATTGATTGATTAAATAAGGTTAAATTTTAAACACTTTCAATAACAATCGCCGATGCTCCACCTCCTCCATTACAAATGCCTGCCGCACCATACTTTGCATTATTTTGTTTTAAAACATTAAGCAAGGTTACAATAATTCTTGCGCCACTGCAACCTAAAGGATGACCAAGTGATACTGCACCACCATTTACATTTACTCTAGTAGGATCTAGTTTCATACGTTTACTATTTTCAATTCCTACAACCGAAAATGCTTCATTAAGTTCCCAATAAGCAATGTCTTCCATCTTTAACCCTGCTTTGGCAACTGCTTTAGGCAAGGCTAATGACGGGCTAGTGGTAAACCACTCTGGAGCTTGCTCTACATCGGCATAGCTTAGTATTTTTCCAATTGGTTTTAAGCCCAGCTCATTTGCTTTTTCTTTACTCATTAATACCAAAGCTGCAGCGCCATCATTCATCGTAGATGCGTTGGCGGCAGTAACAGTTCCGTCCTTTTGAAAAGCCCCTTTTAATGTGGCTATCTTATCAAATTTTACATTAAAAGGCTCTTCGTCTTTAGCAAATAAAATGGTATCTCCGTTTCGTTGTGAAATTGATACGGGCACAATTTCAGTATCAAATTTACCAGATTCAATAGCAGCTTGACTACGTTTGTAGCTTTCTATGGCAAATGCATCCTGTTCTTCGCGACTAATACTACAAGTAGATGCACACATATCTGCTGCAATACCCATTGCTTTGTCATCATACACATCTGTAAGCCCGTCTTTGGCTAACCCATCTATGAAACTGGCGTTGCCGTATTTATTTCCCCAGCGCATAGTATCTACATAAAAAGGAACATTACTCATACTCTCCATTCCACCTGCAACAACAATATCTGCATCGCCTAATAATATACTTTGTGTTGCCTGAGCAATCGCTTTCATACCACTAGCACAAACTTTATTTATGGTAGTGCAATTTACTTCATTGGGTAAGCCTGCAAATTTTGCTGCCTGCCTTGCAGGTGCTTGTCCTAAGTTTGCTTGCATTACAGCGCCCATCAATACCTCGTTTACTAACACTGGATTTACATCTGCTTTTTCTAATGCGCCCTTTATAGCAAATGCGCCCAACTGCGTGGCAGTAAAATTTTTTAATGAGCCACCAAAACTTCCAATTGGCGTACGAACAGCCGAAATAATAAATACTTCTTTCATATAACTTTTTATTTAATTTACAAAGGTAAGAATTATCAATTTAGATGTTAATTATTTGCTTAATTAAGCTTCCTTAAACTCAAGTAAAAAATGTGAATTTTAAAAAATTTAATCAAAAAAATTAAGAAAAATCAATAACTACTGTAATTTAATGCGTGGATCCACAACTCTGTATAGTACATCAGCAAAAAAGTTAATGAGAATAAAAATACAAGCACTTAATAAAACAGACCCCATAACTACTGGGTAGTCTAATTTTTCTAATGCATCTACTGTTATTTTACCAATACCTTTCCATCCAAAAATATACTCTACAAAAAAAGCACCTGCTAATAGCTCAGCAAACCAACCTGTAATAGCTGTTATTAGCGGGTTTAATGCATTGCGTAAAGCATGTGTATAAAGGATTTTATTTTTACTTAATCCCTTTGCATAAGCGGTACGAATATAATCCTGACTTAACACATCTAACATAGCACTTCGAGTTAGTTGAGTAATAATAGCAAGTGGCCTAATTCCTAAGGTAAATGCGGGAAGTATTAGGTTTTTAAGACTTAAATATTTTTCGCCGGTTATTTCATCCAAATCAAACCAGCTACCAGTTAAATTTAATCCAGTATAGGAATGAAGAACTACTCCAAAAATATAGGCAATGATAATTCCCATAAAAAAAGAAGGTGCTGATATACCAGCAATGCTAGAAAAAACAGCCGTTGTATCCAACCATGTTCCTTTTTTAACAGCAGCCGTTAATCCTAATAAAATACCAATAACAGTTGCACAAAACATGGCAGTAAAGGCTAAAATTAAAGTTCCTGGTAATGCTTCCATTAATACTTTGCCTACTTCTTTTTTGGTTTGATAACTTTTTCGCAGATAGGGAATCTTAATGCCAGCTTGATAAAATGCAGAGGTAATGCCTCCAATAAAAAAACCTTTAAGTTGTTTCTCTTCTATATCTATTTTAGTATGCACACATATCGGGGATACATCATTTATATATAATATAAACTGTTTCCATTTGGGCTGATCTAAATATAAATCCTTGCGAATATTATCCATTGTTTTTTTATCGCCAGTTTGGCCTACAATCATTCTTGCAGGATCACCAAACCCTTGAAACATAATAAAAACAAGTACTACGACGCCTAGCAGCACCAAAAGTGAATAAATGATTTTATTAAAAAAATAATTCAACAGTTAATATTTAAATGTTAAATATTATCAATTATTTAATTTAAAATAATCGATGGCAGAATGTTTACTTTTAATAACGGCTCCATTCATTAAAAATAAAGTTGGGTTAACTCTCGCAGCAGTTTTAATAGCTGTAACATCGCAGGCTAAAATAATTAACCCCTTTATAGAAAATATTTTTTTTGCTGTTGTAGGATCAGAGGTGACTAAATAAACAGGCTCCTTTGTGTTGTAATAAAATTTATTAAAAGTAGCATACCAGGCATCTTTTGATTTATTAAAATCATTTGCTAAAATTAAAAAATAATCTCCCGAATTATTTAAAATCGCTTCGGTTGTATCATTCCCATTTTCAGTTTTTAAAATAAAATCATTTATAAGGGGTGTATTATTTTTACCTTTTTCTATCAGAATTTGTTTTCTATCTACAAATTCCCAACTACTATCCGGTAGTGCAGTAACATTAAAATCTTTATTAACTCCATTTTTTTTATAAACGAATGAATAATCAAATTTATCAGGTATAGCATCTTTTGGCATTTTGCGAAGTTCCAAAATATTATTACCTACTTTAAAAGGCAGGCAATCTTTAACTGGTAAATGTTTTAATACATACCATTGCAAGCCCAAAACAGTGATAAGTGAAAATAAAAAAAATAAAATATTTAATGTATTTGAAAAAACAGGTTTTAGGTATTTATTACCATATAAGATTAAAATAACCAACGCCAATAGTACAATATCTTTTATAAAAGTTTGTATAGGTGTGAGTGGAATACAATCTCCAAAGCATCCGCAGGACCTTATTTTATCACTAAATAAAACATAACTAGTAAGAAAAGTGAAAAATAAAGTTAATAATAATAATAGCCAGGAAATCATTTTAGTTCTCCAGCCCAACAAGAGGGAAATGCCTAATATAACTTCAAGCGTAATTATTAAAATTGAAAATAATAAGGCCTGCTCATTTAGATAAATCATCAAGTTTTTAATTATTGTAATTGATGACCATACTTCAAAAAACTCTTGCATTTTATAGGCAAGACCTAATGGATCAATAGCTTTTACCAATCCTGAAAAAACAAATAAGCCCCCTACTAAAATACGGGCTGAGTTCACTAATAATTTCATGCCGATATTATTTATTTATTCATTTTTTATTGACCCTGCTTATTATATAAACGCTAAAACAGTTAATGAATTTTTTCCTCTATTAATATTAACCCAAAAGCAGCATAATTTATAATGTCGTAAAAATTGGCATCAATACCTTCACTTACGAGTGTCTTGCCGCTATTAAGCAATATTTGTTTTATACGCAAAATTTTGGCCAAAGTAAGGTCTATAAAACTTTCCTGACTCATCTCCCGCCAGGCCTCACCATAGTCGTGATTTTTATCTAGCATCAATTGCTTAGCAATTGCAATTTTTTCATTGTACAATTGTTCAACTATTTCATAAGACAATTCCTCTTGTTCCTCATCTTTAATATCAAGCTGAATTAATCCAATAATTCCATAATTTAATATGCCTTTAAGTTCACTTCTAATATCATCTTCTATTTTTTGCACTCCCGTTTGCTGAATAGTACGTATTCGCTTTGCTTTTATATAAATTTGGTCGGCTACAGAAATGGTTCTGTATACCCGCCAAGATGTGCCGTAATCTTTTGTTTTTTGCAAAAAGGTAATCTTACAGTCTTTTACTGCCTGATCGTATTGTTGGTTTGTACTCATTTGTCGTTGTGCATTTGTAACTTAGTGCGATTTTAGACCAAAAATAATTGAAAAAGATTTGATGAACAGCATAAACTGTAAAGGAAAATTAATTAATGTGTCACAGCCAATGGTTATGGGCATTATTAATGCCACACCCGACTCATTTTATGAAGGGCATCTAAAATTAAATAACGAGCAACTTATTCAATTTGCAGGACAAATGATTAATTCGGGTGCAGGCATTTTAGATATTGGAGGCATTAGTACTAAACCAGGCAGTAATTCTATTTCAATTGAAGAGGAAATAGATCGAGTTTTACCGGCTATAGAATCCATTCATTCAGTATTTCCCGAAATGGTTTTATCCATAGACACCCACAGCAGCAAAGTGGCTAAGGAAGCTGTAAAAGCTGGGGCTTCTATAATAAACGACATTAGTGCTGGAAATTTAGATGAGCAAATGATAGAAACTGTTGCCAGTTTACAAGTTCCCTATATTATTATGCACATGCAAGGCGTACCTTCAGAAATGCAAAAAAACCCTGTTTATAAAGAGGTAGTAAAAGAAGTTTTAGATTTTTTTATTTTAAAAATTGAATCTTGCAGTAAAGCAGGTATTAAAGATTTAATTATTGACCCAGGTTTTGGTTTTGGCAAGACTATTGAACATAATTTTCAGTTATTAAAAGAACTGTCTGCCTTAACTATTTTAAACAAGCCCATTTTGGTTGGACTATCTAGAAAGAGCATTATTTATAAAACCCTTAACGTTGCTGCGATAGAAGCTTTAAATGGCACTACTGTATTAAACACCATAGCTTTATTAAATGGGGCTAGAATACTGCGGGTACATGATGTTAAAGAAGCAACAGAAGCTGTAAGGCTCTTTAATGCATATAAAAAAGCACCCTGAATAAATTCAGGACGCATATAGATTAAATAAGTTATTATATTATTTCTCAGCTTTTTTTTGGGTACTATCTAAATTTTGTCCTTGTTTCATTTTATCCATCATTTCTTCCTGCATAGCTTTTTGTTTAGCAGCATAAGCTTCTTCCGTAGTAACATCAATAACTTCAATATCAAAAATTAAATTTTCATTAGGCTTAATTTCACTGCCATTACCACTAGCCCCATAAGCCAGTACAGATGGGATATATATGGTTGCTTTAGTGCCTTTTTGCAGTTGCATTAAAGCATCTGTCCAACCTAATATTACACTACCAATTTCCATCATATTAACGCTATAAGGCTGTACATGATTAAATTTAGGATCTATATTCGAATCAAAAACACGAGAGCTATCTAAAGTTTTTCCAGTGTAATTAACAACAACAATACTGTTGTTATTAATTTTTTCTCCGGTACCAGCTGCATTAATAGCTACATAAGTGCCCCATTTATTTGGTGTGGCTTTAATATTGTTTTTTAATAGATAATCGTTAATAATTTTTTTATCCATAACCAGTTGGTCTTTTTTACTAAGAAGCATTTTTTCAATCTCTACCATTTGCTTTTTGTACATTTTTGGCTTAGCTATAATTATTTCAGCTGCATTAGCACTATCAGCTTGTTCTTTCGTTTCAAAAATATTAAGCAATGAAACATGGGTATATAGATATTTCCCTTTTTGCATAAAAGGAGGCATTTCACTTGGAGAATTTTTAAATGCGGAGTCGCTTAGCAATCTTAGAACCAGACTATCGCCTTTTTTCATCTGGATTAAAATTTTAAAATAAGCAATAGGTGTACTCACTGAATCTAAAATTTGAATACGCGGCATTCCATCATGAGTATTCATCAAGATACTGTCTTTAGTGCCCCCATATACCTGCTTAATATGTATTTGCATAAAGTTACCATATCCAATAGTTTTACCACTTCCCGAAGAAATGATTTTATACTCAAGCCCATTGTCACTTTTTTTAAAAGTACCTGTACAAGCCGATAAAGAAATTATACAAATTGCAGACAAATAAATAAATTGTTTCATTTTTTTTATTTTTTTAATATTTAAAATTGATAAGTACTTAATTGAGATTTATTTTCTTTTATAGCCTCTTTAAATTTTAATAACACTTCTTCTAGTGATTCTTTATTAAACCCTCCTGCTGCATTAAAATGGCCACCACCATTAAAATATCTACGTGCAAAAGTATTTACATCAAACCCGTCTTTACTTCTGAAGGAACTTTTACGTTCTTCCCCTCTATCAATAATGACCACAGCCAACTTTATTCCTTGTATGCTTAAAGCATAGTTCACTAATCCTTCTGTATCACCTGTTTTAATATTAAATTTAAGTAAATCTGCCTGTGTTATAGTAATTAATGCCGTATTATATTCATAAAATACTTCCAATTTATTTAACAAAGCATGTCCAATAAAACGAAAACGATTTTCTAAAAAATTATCAAAAAGGGCCTCGTGTACAGGACTATGTTCAAGACCTCTTGTCATTAATTCGGCAACCATTTTATGTACACTTGCTTTTGTAGAAGGAAAACGAAAGGAACCAGTGTCAGTCATCACACCTGCATATAAACATGCACCAATGGATGTGTCAATTTTTTCTATATTACCAGAGTCAACAATAAAATCATATACCATCTCTGCTGTTGAACTTTTTTCAATATCGCTATTACCATATTCAAATACTTCGGTTTGAGGCTCACGGTGATGATCAATTAAAATTCTGTGCGCTTTAGCTGATTTTAATTTTTCTTCCATTCGTTTAGCCCTACTCAGGATATTGAAGTCGAGACAAAAAATCCAGTCTGCATCTGCAATAATAATATCCGATTTGTTACCTTGCGATTCATAATCAAGTACTTTATCGCAACCAGGCATCCAATTTAAAAAAGACGCCCAATTAGTAGGAGATATTACCGTGCAGCTATGGCCTAATTTATTTAAAAAATGAAAAAGAGCTAATGTTGATCCCATAGCATCTCCATCCGGTTTTTGATGCATAGTTATTACAACCTGTTTAGGTTGATTAAGTAAAGGGAATATGTTTTTAATTACTTGCATAAAGCGGCGCAAAAGTAGGATAAAACGGCTTATAAACCTATAGTGTGTTTAATATAATTACTTTAAAATGGCCTGTTATAATTAAGTATTATTTATAAAAATTTTAATCTAAGCTAGTTTAATCTAAGCTAGTTAAATCTTAAATGTAAAATCCTTTCTTATCTTTGATCCTCAAAAAATAAAAAAATGAGTAACAGAACATTTACAATTATTAAGCCAGATGCTACACGTAAAGGAAATACTGGCGCTATTTTACAAATGATAAATGATGCAGGATTTCGTATTGCAGCAATGAAAATGACCAAGTTAAGCAAAGAAAAAGCAGGTGAATTTTATGCTGTACATGCCGAAAGGCCTTTTTATGGCGAGCTAGTAGAATTTATGAGCAGCGGCACTATAACAGCAGCAGTTCTTGAAAAAGACAATGCTGTTGAAGATTTTCGAAAATTAATTGGAGCTACCAACCCATCTGAAGCTGCTGATGGTACAATTCGTAAACTTTTTGCAGCTAGCATAGGAGAAAACGCTGTGCATGGTAGCGATAGCAATGAAAATGCTTTAATAGAAGGCGATTTCTTTTTTAGTAAACTTGAGCAATTTTAATTAAGTAACTATACTATAATTGGCAATGCCCCTGATAAATCAGGGGCATTTATTTTTAATCAAGTGCAAATAATAGACTTTGAGATTGATTTGGTCTATTATTACATCGGCTATTGATCTTTTTTATTGTTTTATTTTAAAATAAATCAATATATAAACCTTTTTTTACTGTAATTAATACTAGCAAACTGATCACTAAAAAAAGTAAACACGTAAATTTGTAAATTAACAGATGTATCAAAAAACGCCCAAGTGAATATGAAAAATATTAAACTTATAGAAATACCTTCAGAAATAGGTGCTGGTACCCGTGGTGCTAGTTTGGGTATTGATGCTATAAAAATAGCCGCACTTGATTTTATGAGCAATTTCTTTGTTCAATTTCCATCTGAAAAATTACCTGTAGAAAATCAATTATTATACGAACCCATTGAATCGCAATATGCAAAACGTATGCAAGGGGTATTAACCATGCATAATAGAATAAGCAAAGCGGTTTCTGATTCAATAAATGCCGATTTTTTTCCTGTTGTACTTAGCGGCGATCATAGTAATGCAGCTGGCACTATTGCTGGTATTAAAATAGCAAAACCAAAAAGCAAGTTGGGGGTTATTTGGATTGATGCGCATGCAGATTTACACACACCTTACACAACACCTTCTGGAAATATTCACGGCATGCCTATGGCGGCATCTATTGGTGAAGATAATCAAGAAATGAAAGTGCATAACCTAGATGAAAAAACAGCTAACCAATGGGAGCAATTCAAAGGTATTGGCAAAACAAATCCAAAAGTTTTACCTGAAGATGTAGTGTTTATTTCGTTACGCGATTTTGAAAAAGAAGAAAAACACCTTCTTGATAAACATGGCATGAAAGTTATTACAACTTCAGAAGTGAGACGCAATGGAGCAGAAAATGTATGCAGAAAAGTGTTCCGATATTTAAGTAATTGTACAGATATCTATATTAGTTTTGATGTAGATAGCCTAGATTCATCTATTTCAAAAGGTACCGGAACCCCCGTTAGTAATGGACTGCGAGAAAGAGAAGTAGAAGATTTGATTAGTAAATTTATGCAAAACCGTAAAATATGCTGCTTCGAAATTACGGAAGTAAACCCTACCCTAGATAAAGAAAACCTAATGGCAGAAATTGCTTTTAACATTTTACAAAGAAGTGTAAATGTATTGATGATGAACTAAATAAAAGATTGCTATTATTAATTTTATTCATCACATTGTAAGTTATGAAAAAAATATTTTTACTTTTAAGTAGTCTATTCTTTTTAAACCTTGGGTTTACTCAAATAAATGATGACTATGTTAAACAAATAAAAGTCTATCAAAAAAATTATATTAAAACGCATGAAGTGGTTCTTAAAAAAAATCATAAATATTTTAATTTCTTCCCCATTAATCAAGCATACCTAATAACCTGTATTTTTCAAAAGATTATCGACACGGTTGGTTTTAACATGACCACATCGGCCAATACCTTGAAATATTTTTTTAAATACGGCAGGTTAGATTTTATTCTTTTAGGTAAAGAATATGTTTTGTTTGTTTACCAAAGTAGAGAACTAAAACAAGTTGAAAAATATAAAAACTATTTATTTGTTCCCTTTACAGATGCTACAACAGGTGATGATAGTTATGGTAGTGGGAGATATCTTGAATTTTCTATTAAAGATATACAAAATAATAAATTAGAACTAGATTTTAATAAAGCCTATAACCCATATTGCGCTTATTCTCCAAATTATAAATGCCCAATACCTCCAAAAGAAAACAGACTAAATTTAGAAGTTGAAGCTGGAGAAATGAATTTTGGTAAAGGACATTAATTATTCACATTGACTCTCATATTTTAATGATTAAAATCATTAATTATGATTTAATACTTAAACAGCACTTTGCGTCCAGCTGATTCTGTAGAAACTAGCTTGGCTTGATTTTTCCAATTTAATGGAGTACTATAGCTCCTATCGAAGGAAGGTTTAGATTTATTTCATAAATCTTCTTTTTTTTGTCAACAACTTTAACCATAGACGATGGATTAAACACAATTCCAGTGCCCCAATACAACCTACTATCGCTATTGAACCTTTCTTTCCAAATGCCTTTACCCTCTACCTTTATCTTCAAATCTATACGTACAACAGTTAATATATTTTAAAATAACTAGTATGTCATTTTTTTTATTTTTACCTTTTAGTCTTTAAGCAATAATCAATTCGGCATCATCATCATAACTATAAATATTTTCGCGATATAATAATCCGATTATATCAACACAAAAAAAATCAAAATGTAGTTTATTGTTTTTTTCTTTGATAATAGTATAATCATAATGCCTGTCTTCCATTTTAATATCGCCCTTCTACTTTACTGTACATTTGTTTTCCAATAAAAATTTTGTTTTATGCATTGGCACAAGAACTTTGGCAATATGTCCAAGTTATTGCTGATATTTAGGTAAACTACCAACAATATTTGCTAGTCCTCCAGCCTTTGCGTAAGGGTAACATTCGGCACTAACGTGTAAAATTTTCATACATTTTTTATTGCTCTTCAATTTACCAATCATTTTGATGTTAACCAATTTGAAACGAAATATTTTTCGCAATGATAATTTTATTCTATTTTCATCGGCTTAAAACCAATTATATGCCAACTGAACAAAATGATTTAATTACTCCAATGGAAAATCAATCTTTAAAAGAAACAAATTATGGTGCATTGGGTACTTTAGTTACAGTTTTCTTTTTCTGGGGATTTATTGCTGCAGGAAACAGTGTATTTATCCCTTTTTGTAAACATTATTTTCACCTGGATCAGTTTCAAAGCCAGTTAATTGATTTTGCCTTTTATACTGCTTACTACCTGGGTGCATTGGTACTTTTTGCCTATGGTGCATTTGGTGGTAAAGACCTGGTAGGCAAATGGGGGTACAAAAAAAGTATTGTGTATGGTTTGCTTTTTTCTGCTTTGGGCGCTGCCGCCATGATCATTGCAGTTAATGCAAATACGTTTGCAGGTATGTTGGTGGGCTTATTTATTGTAGCCCTGGGTTTTTCACTGCAGCAAACAGCTGCACAGCCTTTTGCCATTTCATTGGGCGACCCTGCAACCGGTACAAGCCGTGTTAACCTCGGCGGGGGCATTAACTCTTTTGGTACAACTATTGGGCCTATTTTGGTTGCTATTGCCTTATTTGGTAGTACAGCCTCAATAACGGATACAGATATTGCTACTTTAAGCTTAAGTAAAGTAATTGTTCTATATAGTTGCGTGGGTGCTTTATTTATTGCTGCTGCTGCCTTATTCTTTTTTTCTAAAAAAGTTCCTGCTGGTATTTCGTTGGAGAAAGTAGAAAGTGGCACTAAAGCTTTGTATACTTTACTAATAATGACCGGACTATTAATAATTATGTTTGTTCCTGTTTTTAGTAGTTATAAAACAGACCCTTCAACCTTAACTAATGTTGAAAAACATGCCTTAGAATCTTTTCGTTTAAACTGGTTATTTGGAGCATTAGGAGTTATAGTTTTTGGATTGCTGTTTGCAAAATGGAGCGCTACAAAAAAGTCACAGGGTTGGGGTGCTATGCAATATCCACAACTAGTATTGGGTATGCTGGCTATTTTTGTTTATGTGGGTGTAGAAGTTGCCATTGGAAGTAATTTAAGTGAATTGCTGAAACAAAAGGATTTTGGCGGCTTTCAATCATCTGAAGCAGCTCCCTATATTTCAATGTACTGGGGAAGTCTAATGATAGGCCGTTGGGCTGGTGCCGTAACTGCATTTAAGTTATCAGATAAATCTAAATTATTATTACAAATAATAGTCCCATTAATTGCTTTTGGGGTTATCATTGGGGTTAATACCATTGCTAAATACGATATGAAGCCGCTGTATTATTATGTAGTATGTGTGTTAATACAAATTGTAGCTTTTTATTTTAGTAAAAACAAACCAGCAAGAACCATGCTGATATTTAGTTTACTAGCTGTAATTGCTATGATTATTGGAACTATAACAACAGGTACTATAGCAGTATATGCATTTTTAAGTGGTGGATTATTTTGCTCTATCATGTGGCCATGTATTTTCTCTTTATCTATTGCAGGACTGGGAAAATATACAACAGAAGGATCTGCTTTTTTAATTATGATGATTTTAGGTGGTGGTATTATTCCTCCTATACAGGGCAAGCTAGCTGATGTTATTGGTATTCATCAATCTTATTGGGTGCCTGTAATTTGTTTTGCTTACCTAGCATTCTTTGCTGTTGCAGTAAAAGGAATTTTGAAAAAACAAGGAATTGATTATGACACACAGGTAGATGGAGGGGGACATTAAACAACTAATCAAAAATAATTTTTATAATTTTTTAGATTACAAAAATGGTAAAAGAAGAAATATTTGCAATAGGCATTGATGTGGGTGGTACCACCACAAAATTTGGCGTGGTGAACAGCGAAGGTAAAATACTAGAACAGGATCGTATCTCCAGCAATGAACATGAAGTGGTAGAAGATTTTATTGATGATCTTTACCATAAGTTAATGCCTATGATTGAACGAGCCGGCGGTGTTAAAAATTTTATTGGCATAGGTATTGGTGCACCTAATGGTAATATTTATTCCGGCACAATAGAATATGCACCCAATCTAAAATGGAAAGGCATTATTCCTATTGCCAATTTGATGGAAAAGAAGTTTAATCTAAAAACTAAACTTACCAATGATGCCAATGCTGCAGCTCTTGGCGAAATGATGTATGGGGGCTGCAAGAATATGAAACATTTTATTACCATTACTTTGGGTACAGGTGTAGGTAGTGGCATAGTAATAGATGGTAAAATTGTAGTAGGCCATGATGGATTTGCAGGCGAGCTAGGACATACCATAATACGCCCAGGAGGTAGATTGCATAAAAGCACGGGAATGCTCGGTAGTTTAGAATCATATGCATCTGCAACGGGTGTACGCGAAACGGCTATTGAATTACTTACTCAACATCCCGAAAAATATAGTCTCTTGCGCAATTACAGCATAAATGAACTTACTAGCGAAACTGTATACGCATGCGCGTTGCAAGGAGATACAATCGCTAATGATATATTTGAATTTACCGGACAAATATTAGGCGAATCACTTGCTAACTTTATCATGTTTTCCTCGCCATCAGCTATTGTTTTATTTGGCGGATTAACTAAGTCAGGTAATTTATTATTGAACCCCACCCGAAAATATATGGAAGCAAATCTATTGCCCATTTTTAAAAATAAAGTAGAACTAATCTTTAGCGAATTAAAAGAATCTGATGCAGCTATTTTGGGCGCAAGCGCATTGGTATGGGAGTTAAATAATTAATTATTGTAGGTGATTTATTTTTTATTTATAATAAATACAGCAGGCACTGGCCTTTGGCCTATTTTATCGCTAGGTTTGATGGTTTCTTTTCCATTTATTAGCATACAACTGCTTCCTCCACCATCTAAATTTAAAGCTTCTACACAACCAAGTTCAACTAAAAATTGAGATTCCTCTGTTAGTGTAGCACCTTCCGCAATGCCTGGAAAACGGCCTTGAATAGCCATTATAATTAACCAGCCATCTTTTGTATATCCCATGCTAGTTCGCGGATGCTTATCGTTAATGGCATTCCCAATAAATTTTAATTCTTCATTATTGGTGACTTTTATTTGGCTATTTTGAACAAGTACTGGCCCTCCACCAATGGCTGTTGCCATATGCCATTTTTTCATTACAACAGCTTGCAAATGATTATCAATGGCACTTGATTTTAAATAATAATCAAGTGCGTGAGTAGGTATAGAATCTTTTAAAGGAATCATTTCTGTTTGACTTGCATAGGCATAAGCCGATGCAGAATCGGTATATAGCCATGCAATATCTGCATTGCCTTTTTTATCAATCCCTATTGCACTACCCAATGGGTGTTTAAATTGAAAAGTATCTTTCCCTTTTAATGGTACAGAATGAACATTATAAGATAATAATTTACCCCCTTTAATAACAATGTTTAAATTTTGATTAGTGGCAAATGAAAAAAAAGTTCCGTTAACTACTAATAACGGTTTTGCATTTTTATTGTAAAACTCTAATGGAGTTAATCTTCTTTTAAATGTGGTATCTGTAGTAAAATCAATTTCTTTATCTTTCAATTTTGCTTTTGCATAATAGGCAATAAATGGTTTGCCATTAAACCTATTTTCTGTTTTATACACATGAAAATTAGGTGGCAAAGGCTGAAAATCAGCGTCCACATTTACCCATTTTAATTGCCCATTTGAAGATATTGGTATAAAAAAACAAATAGCCAGTATTAAAATAGCTATTAATAATATATAATTTTTAACATAATAAAGTATTTCAATTTTTAACATACTAAAGGTTTAAAATCTTAAGTTTAATTAAATTGATAATGAGATTATATCTTTTATAATTAATAACCCTTCTCCTCCATCCACTTTTTTTTGCCATATCCAGGTATTACATGTTTTTCCGAATGGTAGGATGATCTAACTAATGGGCCACTCTCCACATAATCTAATCCAAGATTATAACCTATGTCTCTGTACTCGGCAAACTCATCAGGATGAACAAAACGTGCTACAGCTAAATGTTTTTTGGTGGGCTGTAAGTACTGGCCAATGGTCACTACATCAACAGCATTAGCTTTTAAATCCTGCAGAGTTTGTATTACGTCATTCCTTTTTTCGCCAAGGCCAAGCATTATACCACTTTTAGTACGCATCCCCCCCTCTTTTAAAATCCTTAGTGTTTCTAAACTCTGCCTATATTTAGCTTGTATACGAACCTGACGAGTTAAACGCTCTGTGGTTTCAATATTATGACTCACCACTTCGGGTGCTGCATCAACAATACGTTGTAAATTTTCTCTATTGCCTTTAAAATCTGGTATCAGGGTTTCTAAAGTAGTTGTCGGATTTAAAGTTTTTATTGCTTTTATAGTGTTATACCAAATAATGCTACCTCCGTCTTTTAATTCATCTCTATCTACCGAAGTAATTACAGCATGTTTTACTTTCATTAGGTTTATTGCTTCGGCTACACGTTGTGGCTCATCCCAATCCACTTCTAAGGGCCTGCCAGTTGCTACATTACAAAATCCGCAACTACGGGTGCAAATATTCCCTAAAATCATAAAGGTTGCTGTGCCTTCTCCCCAGCATTCGCCCATATTTGGACAGTTTCCACTTTCGCATATGGTGTGTAGCTTATGGCTATCAACTAATTTTCTTACATGGCGATATTCTTCTCCAATGGGCAGTTTAACCCTTAGCCAATCAGGTTTTTTAATGCCTTTAACAATTTGGGCATTTTCTGTTATTACGTCATTTGTAGTCAATTCAATCATTAATTTTGATTGTAAATATATAAAAAGGTAAACCTATTTTCTTTTTCCAAAAAGAACAGTAAAGTAGGCAGAAAAGAAAAACTTGTTTTCTTTATTGTACAACATTTGTGGAATTTTTTTTGAATAGTATTCTGCAATTAAACCTACTTCAATTGCAGCTAATAAATCATTATATCTACCATAATCAAACCGCAAAGCTGGTTTAATGTAAAGTCCGGGTGTCATTTTTATACGATTCCAACCTTTACTAAAGTTGGGTCCCCCATAATAAGGCCCATTCTTAAAAAGCAAACTATCTGGCGAATCATACCTCACAAATGTTTTTTTACCTGCTTTATTTACTTCTACCTCATAAGCTCTTAATAAACCAAGACTAAGGCCTCCGCCAATGTTACCCGAGATGCTAACTCCATTTTTATTGCTTTTATTACCCAATAAAAATTGTTTTTGCACACCTAGTTTTACTGGATAAAAAAAATTTAACTTCCCATATATAATAGATGCTGATGGGGCATTTGGGTTACTTTGCTTTTCCTCTTTTTGGTGTTTACGCTCTGTTATTTCTAGCTGAAATAAGGTTGCCTTAGCTATAGATTTAGCGTATCCTTTTTCAATTAAACAACCAAATCCATCCGACGTGAGCATAAATCCAAATGCCATATGCTTTTTGTAAGCAATAATACCTTCCTCTGCGGCTCTTATACCTGCGTTAATTTTAGCTAATTTGTCTTCTTTACGGAATTTAGTTGCCAACTTATTACTTTCCTGCGCTAAGGAAGAAACGGAAGAAATGAGTAAGGTTAAAAAAAATAATAATCTCTTCATGTAATGTGTTTACTAACGTAAATTTATGCAAAAATACTATCTACTATTTAAAGATGATACATTTATACAAAGAACTACTAATTTTAATCACAAATTTTTTCATATCTATACAAAATTAACAAATGACACTGACTATTGTTTACCAAGGACAACTAAGGTGCGAATGTACACACGTGCAAAGCGCAACAGTAATTGAAACAGATGCCCCTTCAGATAACCGTGGTAAAGGTGAACGCTTTAGTCCTACAGATACTTTGTGTGTAGCATTGTCTACCTGCGCTATTACTACCATGGCAATAAAAGCTACCGATATGGGAATTGATTTGTCTAACACTAATGTTGAAGTTACCAAACACATGCTTAGCGATCCCAGAAGAATTGGTAAGATTGAAATAATATTTAAGTTTCCCGCTACTTTGCAGTTGAATGAAAAAGACAGGATTATTCTGCAACGAATTGGAAATACTTGCCCAGTAGCTAAAAGTTTACATCCAGATTTGAATGTACTTATTGAATACCGCTGGTAGATTCAACTAAATATCTTTATAAATAGGGATAAAAAAATGTGTTATTTTATTTAAAGCAAATTTGTATGTGGCATTGTTCTTATCAATGTATTTCCTACACTGCAATCTAAGCATCGCTTATTATTACAATATATTTTTTTTAACTGCATTAATGCCTGCGTATCATAAGCGTTTTTTATTTCAATTTTTAAAATAGCAAAACCATTGATAATACTATTTTTTTCGGCCTTAATTTGCTCTAGCCATAACATGGCTTTTTCTTTATAAATATATTCGTTATTATAATGTCCATAAGCAAATAATAGTGGAACAACTGTATTGATAATAATATTATCTAACATCTGGGCACCAATATTTTTCTTTTTAAAAGATGACAGCTCATCAAAAGTATAATGATAATGCCAATAATCATTTGCTGTTAGATTAAGTAATTTCTTAACACTTTTAAGGTTTGTGCTTTCTTTAATTTTTGAAAACAGATGCATACTATTATGTACTAACATAGCCAATTGAGCCATTCTTATAGTCGGAAAATTTGATGGGCGCATGCGTAAAAAAAGCATTCCCCCTTCCACTTTTTGCAAATTGTATTTCTTTTTTAAATATTGATACTCCCTTTGCAATAGCTTTGGATAGTTATCCGTAAATTTATTATTTAGTAAGCCGGCCTGACCAAATAGCAGTGCTTCTGTTTGATGAATTTTATTTTTATACTTAGCTAATATACTTATAGGTATTGACTGAGCAGTTTTTTCAAATGCACCACTATTAAGTTTAATTCCAAAGTTTTTTGCCATCAGCCACCAGCAGGTTTCTTCCCAATGGTTATTATTTTTTTGAAGATATTGATATATATCTGAAGTTTTATTTTCTAATCTTTCAACTAGCATTCTCTCTTTCCAGCTTTGCCAGATGATATTATTTATTAAATGAATATTTTTTTCGCAAGGTATAAATGAATTTGTATTCATTAATTCATTATACTTATTTAATAATATTTTAGGCACTTTATTCTGTAGTACTAAAGTAGAAAAAGGAAGATTAAAATCAATGTCATTATTCCAAACTACATGTAGAATTACATTTTTATAATTTTTATCGGCGCTATGTTTATGTTTGTTCCAATCTGTTGCATTAATATGAAGTTCGATACTGCCAGCCCAAACGGTATTGTCTATTTTAATTTTAGCATCAGAGAAATCAGCACCTTGGTTTGTATTTATTGTACCTGGATGAATTATTTGTAATAGCTCCCCTTCTTCCGTAATTAATTCATTAGGATTAAAATATTGAAATTGCCAAATGTATTGTAGCAACTTTTCAGTCATGGGGGGGGTATGGATAACTAAAACAATGTACGTAAAAATATGAATATTACAAATTCTCTAATATTTGCACCACTTTGCTTACCGGCAATCCCATTACGTTGTAAAAATCACCATGTATATATTTTATACCAACAACGCCAATCCATTCTTGTATGGCATAAGCACCTGCTTTATCATAGGGCTTATACGCATCTACATAAAATTCAATTTGCGATAAACTTATTTCATGGAAATGCACCTCGGTTGTTTCGGCAAAGGATATTTCATTGTTGTTATGTATAATAACAACTCCGGTAATTACCTTGTGTAGCTTGCCAGAAAGATTTGATAAAATTTGAATAGCATCTGTTTTATCCTTTGGTTTACCAATTACCTTGTTATCTAAAACTACAATGGTATCTGCAGCAAGCACAGGCATTTTTTTTTTTGCTGTTTGTTTAATAACCAATGCTTTATTTCTGGCTATATGTATAGCAATTTCCTCTATCGTTAAATTTTCGGGATAGCTTTCATCCGTTTCTTCTACCATAATCACAAATGGCACTTCGGCCCATTCTAACAATTGTTTTCGGCGGGGCGATTGAGAGGCTAGTATAATTTTTTGCATAAATAATTTAACAGCGTTATTAGGAATAAATTTTAAAGAACACCAACGATATTAAACCAGCCAACATTACAAATTTGATGACTTTACTTAGCAAATGATAATCTTTTGCATTTTGTGCTTTAAACAGTTTTTTAAATGTATAAACCAAAGGGACAAGAAGTAAGGAAACACAATAGAACATACTCCATAACCATCCAAATTGTAAAACATATATTTGAACAATCACAATTATCACAAATAATACAACCAGCCAAACGGCTACAAAAACCTTAGTCGCAGGCACCCCCCATGTTATGGGCATTGTTTTGCAGGCAAAACGCATATCCCCGACCATATCTTCTAAATCTTTTACTACTTCACGTATTAACGATATTACAAAAGCAAAAACTGCGTATAAAAAGGATATACGCATAAACCGATTATGAAATAATTGAAAAAGTGAACTATCACAATTATCACAAAAAAAACTGTTGTAATAAATTAAAAAACATACAATAACCACCCATGCTGTAAGTGAAGAGATTAAAATATTACCCCACAATAATTTCTTTTTTAAACTTACAGAATATCCAAATAATAAAAAAATGCAGATGACATTTGAAAAGGTTAGCCAATTTGTTGCTGATTTCAAATCAATATATATACTTATAAGTATAGCAGTAAATGAAAAAAAAAGATGCATAACAATAGCCCACCTTCTTTTTATTATTTTGTCAATAATGGCAGTATCTGGTTTATTAACTAAGTCAATATTTAAATCAAAATAATCGTTAATAATATATCCTGCGGCAGCAATTAACAAAGAAGAAATGACAAATAAAATAAAATAAAAAGTATCAAAATGGGTAAAAATACCATTTTGATTTACTGGCTCTACTAGTGAATAATAAAATAACCCCTGAGTTATTAAGATCATCAACAGGTTTGGCCATCGTATTAGTCTAAAAAATGCGGATATTAATTTCATGAAATTTTTATACAGTGAAAATAAGCATTGAAAAGGTAACATCCTTATCTACCTTGAAGTAACATTAATATCTAGATCCCAATGACCATTAAGTTTTAATACTTTTTCAATAATATCTCTTGCGCAACCTTTGCCTCCCTCCAAAGGAGAAATATAAAGTGATATTTGTTTTATTTCTGAAGCTGCATCTGCAGGGCAACAGGGCAAGCCGGTTAGCTGCATAGGAAAATAATCTGGTATATCATCTCCCATAAATGATATCTCATCCCAATTTAATTTATGCTTGGCAACATATTCTATAAGTTTTTCTTTTTTATTCTCAATTTTTAAAAAACATTCTGTTACGCCGAGACTTTCCAATCTATCTTTTACTGAATCAGATGTACCTCCCGAAATTATTACCACCCTATACTCTTTTTTAATGGCTAATTGTAATGCATACCCATCTTTAATATTCATTTGCCTGGCCATTTGGCCATCATTAAGAATTAATAGATTGCCGTTAGTAAGCACACCATCAATATCAAAAACAAATGTTTTTATAGGTTTAAATTTTTCTAGAACGTTCATTTAAATAGGTTTAGAAAGGTAGAAATTCAGCATAAAAATAGTCTAAATATAAACAGATGAATTATTTTTGGTTATCCCGCCACTCATAAACCCAACTACTTTGTATCATTTCTAAATGTCCTTCATTACTATCTTCTGCTTTGCCTTCAAATTTAGGTATTTCTAACACCCATTTAAGCAAATCGGTAAATCTTATGCGATAAATTTTACTTTCAGAAAAATCATCACCAAAACGGTCATAGAGTTTCATCGCGATATCTTCGTAATCATTCCAGTTTATAGGAGGTTCAAAAATCATAATTATCTTTCTTTGCTGAAGTGCTGATTTGCAAATTAGCCAATTTTTTAAGGTTAAGTATTTGAATATTTTTAAAACCGATTTCTTGCAACCCAATGGCATAATTACATTTTATTCACCTAAAAACTGTGTTTGGTCGGGTAATGTTACAATTATATCGCCAGTTCCATGTTTTAAAACGCATTGACAGCCTAATCTTGAATTTATACGAGGATTTACGGCACGATCAATAAAATCTTCCTCTTTATCACTAAGTTCTTCCACAAATTTATCGCCCTGTTCCACATATATATGACAGGTGCTACATGCACATACCCCACCACAATTATGATGTAATTCAATATTATTTTTTAAAGCTACTTCTAACAGTGATTGATCTGCTTCAACACCTGATAAGACTATTTGCTCAAGCCCCTTTTGTTCAAATTTAAATATTATATTATACATAAGTTGCAAATTTCGGTTTGCAAACCTAGTTTAAATTACTAAATAGGGAAAAAATTACTTCTTTGCCGCTTGATGATTAAATTTGTTTAATCAAATTCTTCGATTATATTTATTTAAAATCAATCAAAACCTAATGAGTTCAAATTTAAAAATATTCATTCAATTTAGTTTATTTCTTTTAAGTATATACTCACTTTCCTGTAGTGGTAATGATGATGACAATAAATATAAAAAAGACAGTTTAACTACTTTTATACGAAAAGAAACAAAAAAAGAACCTGACGAAAAATACCAGCGACCGCCCATTGTAAATATTGTAGATACCGTTACGGCCAAAATGATTATTATATATACTAAGGATAGCGCAGCAAACTTTGAACGTATAAGTTTAAAGTTGGGCAAAATATATGGTGCAAAACTGCCTGCGTATTTAAAAAAGAACAAACTAAAAATAATAGGCCCACCAATGGCCTGGTATAAAAAACAAAAAGCCCCCTACTTTTTTGAAGCGGGTATTCCAATTAACAAAAAAGGGACTAAATCAATTGCGGGTGTTCAAATAAGAGAAATTAAGGCTGGAAAAGCAGTGATTGCTCATTTTTACGGCCCATTTCAACAACTTCCTTTAGGTTACGATGCTGTTAAAGAATGGATAAAAGACAATAATAAAACACTTGCAGGTTCTCCATACGAAACTTATGTTACGGATCCTGTAGATAAAAATGGTAAACAGGTAGACCCCTATAAAATAAAAACAGATATTATTTTTCCCATAAAATAAGCATTAATCCTATCCTAAAAAGGAAAAATGGAAATATTTTTTTATACCGTATAGCCAATTACAATTACACATTACTTATGATAATTTAGTTTTAATATGAACCCCGCACACACATTTAAAGTATTTTACCTGAGAACAAAAATTAAATTAATAGCTACACTTTCAATAAGAAAAGCCGCTAAAATAATATTTAAAAGTTTTGTAACCCCTTTTTATAAAGTGATAAGCAAACAGCCTATTAAAAATGCAGAACCTATTCAATTTCTTTTAAATAAAAAAATAATAAATGGCTACCAGTGGAACACCCCACAAACTAAAAAAATATTAATTTTACATGGATTTGGATCTGCCGCCTATAAATTTAAAGATTACGCTACAATGCTAGCAGATAAAGGATTTGAAGTGCTAGCTTTTGACGCTCCTGCACATGGCAAAAGTGACGGTAAAACTACTAATGCTGTTGAATATAGTGAAATGATAAAAATGGTTATAGATAAATTTGGACCAATACCTATTTTCTTAGCCCATTCTTTTGGAGGTATGGCTTTAAGTCTGGCTCTAGAGAATGTACCCCATAATAAGAACACAAAAGTAATTTTTATTGCCCCTGCTACCGAAACAACCACTGCAATAGATGGAGCTTTCAACTTATTAAAATTAAAAAATAAAGTATTGAGGATGGAGTTTGAAAAAATAATTTTTGAAATAAGTGGTCAACAAACTGAATGGTTTTCAATACGTAGAGCTATGCATAATATTAAAGCATCTGTACTTTGGATACATGACGAGGATGATGATACTACACCTTGGGCTGATGCATTAAAAGTGAAGGAAGACAACCACAATAATATAAAATTTGTACTAACAAAAGGACTAGGGCATCGTAAAATATACCACCATAAAGAGACTAAAAATAAAGTGTTAGAATTTATCGAAAATGATTAAAATTTATACCTAATTCATAAGAATTATTTTGATTTTTCAATTTTAAAGTAATATTGCAGTAAATATTGTTGTTAAAAAAAAAGACAATTGTAGAGATAAATTAACAGTAACCACTATTAATGTATTTTTAATAATAAGCTTTACCATAGAAGGGTATAAAGAAAAACACGACTAAAAAATATGGCTAAAAATCTATTAATAGTAGAGTCTCCAGCAAAAGCTAAAACCATTGAAGCAATACTTGGAAAAGACTTTGAAGTAAAAAGTTGCTTTGGTCATATACGCGATTTAATAAAGAATGATATGGGTATAGATGTGCACAATAATTTTAAACCTACTTATATAATTCCACCAGAAAAAGCAAAAGTTGTAAGTGATTTAAAAAGTATCGCTAAAAAAAGTGAAGTTGTTTGGTTAGCTTCCGATGAGGATCGTGAGGGAGAAAGCATTAGTTGGCATTTGGCCGAAGTGTTGGGTTTAGATACGAAAACAACTAAGCGTATCGTTTTTCATGAAATAACAAAACCAGCTATTCAAAAAGCTGTTTTAAATCCACGAATTATTGATATGAACTTGGTAGATGCGCAACAAGCAAGAAGAATAGTTGATCGTATCGTAGGTTTTGAACTTAGCCCCGTATTGTGGCGCAAGATTGGTATGTCGGGAGGTTTAAGTGCGGGTAGAGTACAAAGTGTTGCCGTAAAATTAATAGTAGAAAAAGAAAGAGAAATTAACCAATTTACTGCTGTAAGTAGTTTTAAATTAGAAGCCACTTTAACGGCAACCAATTTAAATAATAAGTCACTATCTTTTAAAGCAGAGGGAGATAAATTTAATAAGGAAGAAGATGCAGATCATTTTTTACAAAGTTGTATTGGAGCCAATTACACCGTTAAAGATATTCAAGTAAGGCCTGGAAAACGAACACCTGCGGCACCATTTACTACTTCCACCCTGCAACAAGAAGCTAGTCGTAAATTAGGTTATGGCGTAACCAAAACAATGTTGTTGGCACAAAAATTGTACGAAAGTGGTAAGATAACTTATATGCGTACCGATAGCGTAAATCTTGGTGATACAGCTATGGATGCAATTAAAGCAGAGATAAAAAGTAGTTTCGGAGATAAATATTTACAAGTTCGTAAATACAAAAATAAAAATGAAAATGCGCAAGAAGCCCATGAAGCTATACGCCCAACATACATGGAAAATAAATCTGTAGATGATGTTGATTTAAACAAATTGTATGAGTTAATTTGGAAAAGAACTATTGCATCTCAGATGACTGATGCGGAATTAGAAAAGACTACCGCTAAAATAAATATAAGTTCCAACAACGAAGATTTAACAGCGGTTGGAGAAGTATTAAAATTTGATGGATTCTTAAAAGTATATTTAGAAAGTACCGATGAAGAGGAAGAAAGTGATGAAGCTAATGAAAGTCGCTTACCAAATTTAACCATTGGACAGGTTTTGCAATTTGAGAAAATGACAGCCACCGAAAGGTTTTCCAAACATACTGCACGTTATACTGAAGCATCGCTAGTAAAGAAATTAGAGGAACTTGGCATTGGCAGACCAAGTACCTATGCCCCCACTATTTCTACAATTGTTAAGCGAAATTATGTTGAGAAAAAAGATAAAGAAGGAGTAAAAAGAGCATTTCGTATTTTAAGATTGCTAAATAATGAAATTAAGAAAATTGCCGACCAGGAAAATACAGGTGCCGAAAAATCAAAGCTATTCCCAACTGATTTAGGATTAGTTGTTACCGATTTTTTAAGTCTGCATTTTGATAAAGTAATGAACTATTCATTTACTGCCGAGATAGAAAAAGAATTTGATGAGATTGCTGATGGCAAAATGCAATGGAATAAAATGGTTGCAGATTTTTATAAGCCTTTTCATGAAGGTGTGGAGCATACTTTAGAAAATGCCGAGCGTGCAGTTGGCGAAAGAATTTTAGGAAAAGATGAAGCGGGAAAAACTATTATGGCAAGAATGGGAAGATATGGACCAATGGTACAGATAGGTTTACCTGATGACGAAGAAAAACCACGTTATGCTAAATTAAAACCTTCTCAAAGTATTGAAACTATAACCATAGAAGAAGCTCATGAGCTATTTAAATTAGGTACCCCATTAGGCGAACATGAGGGGGTAGAAATATCAGTTAATATTGGACGCTTTGGGCCTTATGTAAAATTTGGTGACCAATTTATTTCTATTCCTAAAGGAGAAGATCTTACCTCGGTTGATCTTGATAGAGCTATTGAAATTATTCAGGCAAAAAAAGTGGAAGATGCCCCTATTGGTTTTTATGATGCAAAACCAATTACCAAAGGCAAGGGAAGATTTGGTCCATTTATAAAATGGAACGACATGTTTATTAATATTCCTAGAGCTTATAATTTTGATATCCTAACACAAAAAGATTGTAATGAACTAATAGAAAAGAAAATTGAAAAAGAAGCAAATCGCTTTATAATACGATGGCCGGAGGAAAAAATTGCTATTGAAAATGGCCGCTGGGGAGCATTTATACGCTTTGGAAAAAAAATGTTAAAACTTACAGGTAGTGGCGCAAATGGTAAATACACTACCGAAGAATTAGCTAACATGAAGCTGGAAGAAGTAAAAAAACTAATTGTTGCTGTAGAACCAAAAGCATTTGATAAAAAGATTAGTGCAAAAAAGAAAAAAGCAGGACTTAAAAAACCCGCTAAAAAAAATAACATCTAACGTATAGTAAAATATAAAAAGCTCTTTAAAACTGCGCTTTTTATATTTAATAACATATGTGGAGAATTTTAATAACTCCAATTCCTTTCAATTAACGAAATTTATTAAATAATTATAATACATTTGAAAGATAATAATGAAATAATAGCCTTACTCCATTTAATTGACGACCCTGATGAAGATGTGTATGAAACTGTTTGCGACAAAATTTTTACACTTGGAAAAGATATCATTCCAAATCTTGAAAACCTTTGGGAGAATACAAGTAATGATGAAATACAGGAACGCATTGAAATACTAATTCATCGATTACATTTTAGGGATTTAACAGATGATTTTATAAAATGGGCAGCAAAAGAACCCGATCTAATAAATGGTGCTATTTTGGTGGCAAGATATCACTATCCAGATATGGATGCAGGGTTTATTTACCAAGAAATTGAAAAATTACGAAGAAATACTTGGCTTGAATTAAATAACTACCTCACCCCTATTGAAGAAATAAATATTGTTACCAGTATTTTTTATAATTACTATAAACAAAAAGGTGTTGAATTTTCATATACTAATCCAGATGATTATTTAATTAACAAAACACTAGAAAGTAAAAAAGGTAACGCCTTAAGTAATGGTATTATTTATATTGCACTTTGTCAACTGCTAGACCTTCCAGTTAATGCCGTTAATATTCCAAAGCAATTAATACTGGCATATTATAATACCCGGAATGATTTACTTAACCCTAATAAGTTTTTATCAGAAGAAATTAATTTTTTCATTGATCCTTTAAATGGTCAAATGTACAGTCATCAAGACGTAGATGCCTATTTTGTACGAATTTCCTTACCCCCTATTACTAATTATTTTCGTAAGCAAAATAATAAACAAATAATTCAATATTTACTAAAAGAGTTAAGTAAATGTTTTGATAACGATAGAAATCGATATAAAATGGATGAACTGATTCAATTGGCAAATTTACTAGCGTAGTAATTCGTCCACATTTGAATTCGCTTAAAGGCGATTTTTTGCAGAATAATTAAATTATTTTAAATCCACACTACCAAATGAAAGTGGCAACAGAGAATTAGATTTTTTAATAATAAATACCTTCCCTTCCATGCCGCTTAAAAGTAATCTAATGGGTTGCTTTACCCTATGTTCATATTCTGCTAAACTTTGTCTACACATACCGCATGGAGAAATGGGGTGCTTGCTTTCGCCATTCATATTATTGTAACTAATAGCCATAGTATCAATAGCAATGTTTGGGAATAAAGTAGCTGTTGATGATAGCAGTACACGCTCAGCACATAAGCCAACTGGGTAAGCAGCGTTTTCTTGATTAGTGCCTACAACTATTTCACCATTAGCAAGCTGGGCAACAGCACCAACATTAAAGTTAGAATAAGGTGCGTAAGCTAGTTCTGTAACTTCTCTGGCTTCATTAACCAACCAGGCATCCTGATCATTTAGTTCACTAACAGAATCATAAACTTCATAGGAAAATTGATATGCTTCTTTATTCATAAACTTTTTTTACATTAGACAAAAAATCCTCTCTACAAAAATGGAGAGAGGAGATAGTCATTTATTAAAGTTAATTTTAAAAATTTAAACAAACAAATTATTTGATCCAAGTAAATAAACGTTTCCAGCGTGGCCCATTTTCGTAACTAAACCAAATCAAAGAAGCTTTGCCCACCACGTGATCTTCGGGTACAAAACCCCAATAGCGACTATCAAGTGAATTATGCCTATTATCACCCATTAGCCAGTAATAGTTCATTTTAAAAGTATAGTTAGTAGCCTCCTTGTTATTTATAAAATATTTACTCCCCTTAACTTCTAATGTGTTGCCTTCATATACAGTTATACAGCGCTGATATCGAATTAAATTATCGGGAGTTATTGTTATACTTGCACCTTTTTGGGGAATCCAAAGTGAGCCAAAATTATCAGCGGACCAATTTTTGCCAGTTGAATCACTGTAATATGGAAACAGATCGTCTCGATGATCAAAAATAAAATCAGATAAAATGTATCCTGACGGCAATTTTAAATTTAATTTTTCCTCATTGGTAATATTTACCTGGTAAAGATTATTTTTTATCTGCTGTAAATCTCCCTGAGAAACTCGAACGTTAATTCCTAATTCACTTAATTTATCTTCATCTAAATAAACTCCATCTGGAACTTGTAATAAATAAAAATGTTCGGAATGAGGAAAATAATCTTCAGGTTTACCATTAATATGCAGCTTGCCATTAATTACTTGAATAGTATCGCCAGCTATTCCAACACAACGTTTAATAAAGTTTTCTCTTTTGTCAACAGGCCTAGTAATAATCATATCGCCATAATCCTGCTGAACCTTATCCCTGCTAGTTCTTCGAACTTCTTCATAATAAGTAACCCTACTTCCAAAATTAATTTCGTCATTAATTAGAGTATCGTTTACCGGAAAATTAAATACAACCGCATCATTTCTTTTTATAGGACTAGCAATCCAGCGAGTATAAGGAATATGTATCCATTCAACATAAGATTTTACATTAAAGCCTGGAATGGTATGGTGTACAAAAGGCATAGCAATAGGACTATTAGGTATTCTAGGGCCATATGTTAATTTACTTACAAATAAAAAGTCATTTACAAGCAAGGTTTTTTCCATTGATGGTGTTGGAATGGTGTATGCTTCAAAAACAAAAGTACGTATAATAGTAGCAGCGACTATAGCAAATGCGGCTGCATCAATCCATTCTCGAGTACCTGATTTTTTATAATTTTTTACGACTGAAATACCTGCATAGCGTTCGTTTTTAGAAAACCCAAGGTAAGGAAAATACACAAATGGCAAAAAGACAGTTGCTGCATGTTGTGTAAAACCAAACCGACCAAAATGCTCTACAAATTTTATACAAATCCAAATGGTAATAAACTGGCCAGCTACAGGCACTAATTGAAAGAAAAACCAATATTTTTTTAGTTGCATTTTTTCAACCATGCACCAAGTGTTGTAAAAAGGTACAAAAGCTTTCCAGCTATCAATACCAGCTTTTTTAAACATCCCATAGATGCCAATATGCCACCCTAGTGAGCAAAAAATAAAAACTATCCAACCTATACTCATGTTTTAAATTTTAACAGTATCAAAAGTACCATAATAAATTGTTTAAAGGCATTTAAAGTAGATAATGTTTTGAAATGTTTAACAGAAATAAAAAATTCTTATCGAAGTAAGAAGATTTTTTTTAACTTCAAAAAACGAACTTTACCCAGTTTGGCAAAGAATGCAATATATGAGCGTTATAATGGAAGGTAGAATTATATTCAAAAAATATGATAACGACAGATATGCATACATAAAGTGGTCTGCAGTAAAAGAATTACTTAACTAAAAAATCAAGTAAATTTATTGGAAGAACGTTTTGTACTGAAAGACATTACTGCTGATCAATTTGCTAAATTTTCCAAAAAATACAATAGTAAAATTTACAAAATTGAGGAAGAAAATATGCAACATTGCAATTTGAATTCGAACCTTAAAAAAGCAATTTCAAAAAGTTTAAAAAAATCTGAGAAAAATAGTCAGCTATGTGATTCAGGGGACTTCTATGACAAGCAGAAACTTCAATACCTATTGTTTCCTGAAGGAATGTTGTATGATAAGGATAAATAAGCAGTTCGAACCAGAAAAGTGAATTATTTATTTCGTTAAATTGCAGTATAGGCAATGGTTTCAGGCGACCACCAAAAAGGCAATCTTTTTAAAGATTGCCTTTTTGGTGGTCATGTCGGGATGACAAGATTCGAACTTGCGACCCCACGCCCCCCAGACGTGTGCGCTACCGGGCTGCGCTACATCCCGAAAAAAAGAAAAAATAAACACCGGTTTAGGTTAATTTTTACCTAAAAACGAGAATCATCAAAAGTAACAGAAAATTTCAACTTTTTAAACAGCAACTTATCTTACCTTAGCTGAACTTTTATATACATGAAAATTTTAATAAAACAAGCTAAAATAGTTTCCCCATCTACACCTCTTGATGGGCAAACTAAAGATATTTTAATAACTAAAGGAGTTATTACACAGATAAAAGACAATATTGAAGATAAAGCAGACCAAATAATTGAACATCAAGATTTATGCCTTAGCATTGGCTGGATGGACATGTTTTCCGATTTTGGAGATCCAGGTTATGAACAAAAAGAAAATATAGAATCTGGTGCAAAAGCTGCGGCGGCTGGTGGATTTACAGATATTATGCTTATACCAAATAGCTACCCCATCGTGGATAATAAATCGCAGGTTGAATATATTATACAAAAAGCAAAACAGGTTGCGGTTAACATACACCCTATTGGGGCAGTTTCTAAAAACGTTGCGGGAAAAGAACTCTCAGAAATGTACGATATGCGTCAATCAGGCTCTATTGCATTTAGCGATGGCATTAACTCCATTCAAAATTCAGGATTAATTTTAAAAGCCCTCCAGTATGTTAAAAGTTTTGATGGCACCATTATTCAAATAGCAGACGATACCAGTATTGGCAATAATGGATTAATGAACGAAGGTATAATATCAACCCAAATGGGACTGCCAGGCAAGCCAAATTTGGCAGAAGAATTAATGGTGGCACGCGACATTAAACTAGCTACGTATGCAGAAAGTAAACTGCATTTTACCGGCATTTCTTCACCTATAAGTTTAAATTATATAAAAAAAGCTAAAAAATCTGGGACAATGATAAGCTGTTCTATTGCACCCTACCAAATTTATTTTTGCGATGAAGACCTACAAGCATATGATGCCAATTTAAAACTTAATCCCCCGTTAAGAAACAAAGCTGATATGTTAGCTATAAAAAAAGCATTACTTGATGGAACTATAGATTGCATTGCATCTCACCACTTACCTCAACATTGGGATAATAAAACCTGCGAGTTTGAATACGCAAAGTATGGGATGATTGGACTAGAAACTATGTTTGCTGTTTTAATGGAGTGTGGCTTATCGTATGAAAACTTTGTACAAATGCAAACAGTTAATATTAGAAATATTTTCGGATTACCAATACCTGAAATAAAAGAAGGTGAAATAGCTTCTCTTACCTTATTTATTCCAAATATCGAATTCGTTTTTAAAGAATCAATGATATACTCTAAATCGAAAAATTCACCTTTTATAGGAAAAAAATTAAAAGGTAAAGTACTTGGAATAATTAATAAATCAAATATACAATTGAACGAAAAATATGTTTAAAAATTTAACCGCTACTAAAAAAGGTGTATTAACCGGGACCGTGATGATTGTTTTATCTTGTATTTTTTTTTATAGCGGACAGCCTTTTGATAGCCCATTACAATATCTTATTTATGTAATTTATGCAGGAGGTATTGCTTGGACAATTTATGAATTTTCTAAAGCCAAAGAAAACACAAATAAGCTTGGCCCTTTCTTTCTGCAAGGATTTAAGTGCTTTATTGTGATTACTCTATTAATGGTAATTTTTACTTTCGTTTTTAATAAATTACATCCCGAGTTTAAAGATGATATGGTAAAAGCATACACAATAGACATGCTTAAAAAAGGAAATACAACAGCAGCCGAAATGGAAACTAACCTAAAAAAAGCAAAAGATTATTATCTTACTATGTTGTTATCAGGTGCTATATTTGGATATTTACTTATTGGCTCAACTTTTACTTTAGTTACTTCATTGTTTTTTACTAAGAGAAATTAATTTACATGGACTTATCAATTGTAATACCCTTATTTAACGAAGACGAATCATTACCCGAGCTTTCGGCATGGATTGAAAAAGTGATGATTGATAATAATTTTAGTTATGAAATTATTTTTATTGACGATGGCAGCACAGATGATTCTTGGAAAGTGATAGCGCAACTTCGTGTCGTTAATAATCATATTAAAGGTATAAGATTTCAACGTAATTATGGCAAAAGCGCTGCGCTTAATGAGGGCTTTAAAGCATCACAAGGCGATGTAGTAATTACCATGGATGCAGATATGCAGGATAGTCCTGATGAAATTCCTGAATTACGCAAAATATTATTAGATGGCGGTTTTGATATTGTTAGCGGCTGGAAGAAAAAAAGATATGATAATACCATATCAAAAAATATTCCATCCAAATTGTTTAATGCGGCAGCTAGAAAAAGTTCGGGCATTAAACTACACGATTTTAATTGTGGTCTAAAATCATATAACAATAAAGTAGTAAAAAGCATCGAAATTTACGGCGAAATGCATCGCTATATTCCTATTCTAGCTAAATGGAGTGGCTTTAAAAAAATTGGAGAAAAAGTAGTAGAGCACCGAGCCAGAAAGTACGGAGTAACTAAATTTGGTTGGGAACGTTTTATAAATGGTTTCTTAGACCTTTTTTCAATAATGTTTGTAGGTAAATTTGGCAAAAGACCCATGCACTTTTTTGGTTTATGGGGTACCATGTGTTTTTTTGCAGGTTTTTCTATATTTACTTATCTCACAATCTCTAAATTCTTTTTCGATCAAACAGGCATGACGCAGAGACCGATATTTTTTGTAGCTATTCTGATAATGATTATTGGATCTCAATTATTTTTAGGAGGTTTTATTGGAGAACTAATTGCCCGAAATTCAACTGAAAGAAATTCTTATTTAATAGAAGAAAAAATAGGATTATAAATACTAAAAAACTAGATAATACTGATTTATATAGAATTTCCTAAAAAAATATAAGTTATAAACCGATTATTTATAATGTGTAAATCCAGCTAAGTAATTGTTACCAACATTACATAAAATTATTATTATTGGCCCTGCTCACCCTTTACGTGGGGGCGGTATTACTACATTTAATGAGCGCCTGGCACGTCAGTTTAAAAACGAAGGACATCAAACAAGTATTTTTTCGTTCTCCTTACAATATCCTAATTTTTTATTCCCAGGTAAATCACAATTCACGAATGACCAGGCGCCAAAAGACATTGACATACATACTCGCATCAATTCCATTAACCCACTTAACTGGATTGGTGTTGGGAAAGAAATAAAACAAATTAATCCTGATATTATTATTGTAAGATATTGGATACCCCTGATGGCCCCATGCTTAGGAACGATACTTCGTATTGTAAAAAAAAATAAACACACAAAAATTATTTGTATTGCAGATAATATTATACCACATGAAAAACGCATTGGTGACAAAATATTTACTCGCTATTTTATAAAACCGATTGATGCATTTATTACTATGAGCGAGCAAGTATTTAAAGACCTTCGCTTGTTTACAAAAAATAAAAAAGCACTACTTGTCCCACACCCTTTATACGATAATTTTGGAGATAAAATTACAAAAAAAGAAGCCCGAGAATACCTAGGCATAAACATTGAGGAAAAAATTATTTTATTTTTCGGTTTTATTAGAAAATATAAAGGATTGGATATTTTGTTGGACGCCATGAAGCAAATTCAAAATTCAAAAATAAAAAATAAAAACATTAAACTACTCATTGCAGGTGAATTTTATGACGATCGAAAATTATATGATAATCAAATAGAAAAACTGGGGATAAAAGAAAATTTAATTCTACACACAGATTTCATACCCGATAACGAAGTGAAAAATTATCTATGTGCCGCTGATGCACTTATACAACCATACCGTAATGCAACACAAAGTGGTGTTACACCCTTAGCTTATCATTTTGAAATACCCATGATCGTTACTAATGTTGGTGGTTTACCAGATATGGTACTCAATAACAAAGTTGGCCTAGTTGCAGAAGCAACCGCGACATCAATTGCAGAAAAAATATTGGAATACTTTACAATGGATCAAAATTACTTCCACAAGAACTTAATTGAAGAAAAGAAAAAAATCAGTTGGTCAAAAATGGTGGAAAGCATCCTTGAATTGGCTAATAGTAAGTAAATTGCCCTTAAAAATAGATTACATGATTTATAGAAGCAAAGCCCCTTTAAGAATTGGTTTGGCGGGTGGTGGTACAGATGTTAGCCCTTACAGCGACCAGTTTGGTGGTGTTATTTTAAATGCTACCATTTCCTTGTCGGCTTATGCTACAATAGAGCCCCTAACGGGAAATAAAATAATTGTAGAAGCTCTAGATAGAAACGAATCGCAACAATTTAGCGTAATACCTCAGTTACCCTTAGATGGCACACTGGATTTACTAAAAGGCGTTTATAATCGTATTCAAAAAGACCAGCCTACACAAATACCCGGCTTTAAACTATCCACCTTTGTTGACGCTCCTGCAGGCTCTGGATTAGGCACTTCTTCCACCTTAGTAGTTGCCGTATTGGGTGTATTTAAAGAAATGCTTAAACTTCCAATGGATGAATATAAAATTGCTCAATATGCTTTTGATATTGAACGCACTGACCTACAATTGGCCGGTGGTAAACAAGATCAATATGCAGCTACATTTGGCGGAGTAAATTTTATGGAGTTTTATGCTGATAAAGTTATTGTAAACCCTCTTCGTATTAAGCCACAACATTTGAATGAGCTAGAAAATAACCTCGTTTTATATTTTACTTCTACCTCTAGAGAAAGTGCAACCATCATTAAAGAGCAGGTTAAAAATGTACAGAAAAAAAATGAAAAAAGTATAGAAGCCATGCATAACCTAAAAGACCAGTCTAAAATGATGAAAGAAGCATTATTACAGGGCAATTTAGATGAAATTGGTTTAATACTAGACTATGGTTTTGAACAAAAAAGAAATATGGCAGCTAATATCAGTAACTATGATATTGAAAAAGTATATGCAGCTGCTAAAAAATCTGGTGCTACAGGTGGTAAAATTAGTGGCGCTGGTGGTGGAGGTTTTATGATTTTTTATTGCCCAAAAAATACTCGTTATGAAGTTATAAAGACATTAAACAGCTATGGTGGCCTAGTGCGAGATTACTCATTTACTAAATATGGCTTAACAACCTGGAGTATTTAAAAAAAAAAATATGGAAAAGATTAAAAATATAGTACAATCTTCTATTATTGTAAAACAAGAAATTTTACAAAATGAAGAATTACTGCAAACACTTGAAGCATGTATAAATGTTATAGTACTTGCTTTTAAAAATGGTAATAAAGTACTATTTTGTGGTAATGGTGGCAGTGCTGCCGATGCTCAACACCTGGCTGCAGAGTTTAGCGGACGTTTTTATACTGATAGAGATGCCTTACCAGCCGATGCTTTACATTGCAATACCTCTTACTTAACTGCAGTAGCTAACGATTATAGCTACGATGTAATTTATTCTCGTTTAATAAAGGGCATAGGCAACAAAGGCGATGTTTTAATTGGACTAAGTACTTCTGGAAATAGTAAAAATATTTACAACGCTTTTGAAACAGCTAAAGAAAAAGGTATAACAACCATTGCTTTTACCGGCAAAACAGGCGGAACCTTGAAATCCCTTTCTGATTATTTAATTAATGTACCATCAACAGATACACCCCGCATTCAGGAAAGCCATATTATGCTAGGTCATATCATTTGTCAATTGGTAGAAGCTGAATACTTTAGATAATGAAAGAAGCAATCATATTGGCAGGAGGATTGGGTACTAGATTACGAACTATAGTTTCGGATTTACCAAAATGTATGGCCCCAATTAACGGTAACCCTTTTTTATATTTTGTTATTGAATATTTACTGAATCAAGGTGTGGATAAATTCATTTTTTCATTAGGTTATAAAAGCGAGATCATCATTGCGTATTTAAACACCAAGTACCCCATGCTTCAAGTTCAATATTCAGTTGAAAAGGAGCCACTAGGTACTGGTGGCGCAATAAAATTAGCCTGCAGTCTTGCATCAGAAAAAAATATTTTAATACTTAATGGCGATACCTTATTTAAAATTGATATTGAAAACATAGATGCCTTGCATAATATCTCTAGCGCAGATTGTACAATTTATTTAAAACCTATGCTAAATTTTAATAGATATGGTGTAGTTAAATTGAATAACGATAATTCTATTGCAAGTTTTAAAGAAAAACAATTTTATAAATCAGGATTTATTAACGGGGGTGTTTATACACTTAATGTAGCTAGCTTTTTACAAGAACAACTTCCTGTTATTTTCTCTTTTGAAAAAGATTATCTGGAAACACATTTTAACAAAAGAAAAATGTACGGCATAGTACAGGATAATTATTTTATTGATATTGGCATTCCTAAAGATTATGAAAAAGCACAAAAGGAGTTAGGTGTTAGGAGTTAGGGCGCGAGTCAAGAAAATTGAATTCAATAACTATGATTGCCTAAAACTTATATTTAAAATTAAGAAACAAATGATTGATCTCAGCAAAATAGATAAAACTTGGACTATCTTCCTCGACCGCGATGGCGTAATTAATTACGAGAAACACAATGATTATATTCATAACTGGAATGAATTTTATTTTTACGAAGGTGCTAAAAAAGCGATTGCAATTTTTGCAAAAAAATTTAACAATATTATTGTAGTTACAAATCAAAAAGGTATTGGCAAAGGGGTTACTCAAATTGATGACCTGCATCTCATTCATAAAAATATGATTGGTGAAATTGAAAATGCAGGGGGAAGAATTGATGCAGTATATTTTTGTCCAGACCTAGAAGAAGAAAGCATTAACCGAAAGCCAAACCCAGGAATGGGCTTACAAGCAAAAAATGATTATCCCGAAATTAATCTGCACAAAACCATCATGGTTGGCAATACCCTAAGCGACATGCAGTTCGGTCGTAATTTGGGCATAAAAAATATATTCCTTTCAACAACAAGACCCGAAGTGAATTTACAAGATGAACTAATTGATGCCGTATACGAATCATTACTTTCCTTTGCAAACGATTTAAATGATCTTTAATACACAATTTTCACAAACCACTATAATTTCTTTAATACATGTAATTCCTATCAAGTATTTGATTATTTATAGGTAATTTTTAGTTAAATATTAACCATATTTAATAACTTTTTAATTAATTTATAAGAGATTTCAGTAAATTTAATGCATGAAAAAAAAAATTGCTTTATTATTTTTCTTTTACATCAGTCATTTATCATTTGCACAAGTCATCAGCAAAACAGATCTAAAATTACTGCAACAAAAAGAAGATTCCTTAAGAACATTCTCAGTACAAATTATACAGGGTATAAATGCGGATAATCGCTTTAATGCAGATAGTATTTTTACTCGTATGCTGGTTCGAGCCCTTAAAACTAATAATTCCTTCCACTACCCTTTTGAGTCTCTGCAAACAGTATCCATACAATATTCGCCCGATAGTGTATTCCGAATATTTACTTGGCAGTTGGTTATTAATGAAAATGTAATTCGCCAACATGGAGCCATACAAATGAAAACTTACGATGGATCTTTAAAATTATATCCCCTTATTGATAAATCAGATATTACCACCAATGTTATAGATACCATCGGCAATAACTATGGTTGGATAGGCGCTATATATTATAAAATAATTTTAAAGAAAAGTAGTAATAAGAGTTTTTATACCCTTATTGGCTTTGATGAAAATAATATTCGTAGCAGTCGAAAAATTATTGAAGTGCTCAATTTTTTAAATGATGAACCAACTTTTGGTGGCCGATATTTTAGTTACGAAGAAGATTCAGTTTTTAAACCTTCTCAAAGCCGATATATCATGGAATATAAAAAAGAAGCTGGACCACGACTTACCTATGATAAAGATTTGGACATGATTATTGTTGAGCATCTAGTATCAGAATCAAATGAATACAAAAAAAAATGGACACTAATTGGCGATGGCGATTACGAAGGTTTTAAATGGAAAGCAGGTAAATGGATTCATGTAGAAAAAATATTTAACCTGGTTACTCCTGATGGGAAGGCGCCTATACCTAATCCCCTCAGAGATCCATCAGGAATTATTGATGAGAATAAATTAAAAAATACTGCGCCTGTCAAACCAAATGGAAAAAGCGATGATTAAGTTATAAAAAACATAAAGGTTTTAATCATTAAGTTTGAGCACGGCTAAAAATGCCTCCTGTGGCACTTCCACATTCCCAATTTGCTTCATCCGCTTTTTACCTTCTTTCTGTTTTTCTAATAATTTTCTTTTGCGACTAATATCGCCACCATAACATTTGGCAGTTACATCCTTACGCATGGCACTAATATTTTCGCGGGCGACAACCTTGGCACCAATAGCAGCTTGTATCGCAATTTGAAACTGTTGCTTAGGTAATAACTCTTTTAATTTTTCGCAAAGTTTACGACCAAATTCATGTGCACGCCCCCTATGTATCAAAGCACTTAATGCATCAACTTTTTCACCATTTAATAAAATATCCATTTTTACAATATCACTTGCACGATATTCTAAAGGATGATAATCAAAGGAAGCATAACCTCGAGTCATACTTTTTAACTTATCGTAAAAGTCAAAAACAATTTCAGTTAAGGGAATTTCAAAACTAAGTTCTACTCTGGTAGGCGTTAAATAATGCTGGCTAGTAAGAATCCCCCGTTTATTAATACACAGTGTCATGATATTACCAATATATTCTGGCTTAGTAATAATCTGCGCCCTTATAAAAGGTTCATCAATATGATCAATCCTTGTAGGATCAGGCATTTCAGTAGGATTATTAATTTTTATAACCTCCCCCCTAACTGTAGTGGCAATAAAACTAACATTGGGTACAGTTGTAATAACCATTTGGTTATACTCTCTTTCTAAACGCTCCTGAATAATCTCCATATGAAGCATCCCTAAAAATCCGCAGCGAAAGCCAAAGCCCAGTGCCTGACTAGTTTCCAACTCAAATGTAAGCGATGCATCATTCAATTGTAATTTATCCATACAATCACGTAGCTCTTCAAATGCATCGGTCTCTACTGGAAAAATACCTGCAAAAACCATCGGTTTTACATCTTCAAAACCCTGAATGGCTTCGGTAGAACCATTAATTGTGGTGGTGATTGTATCGCCCACTTTCACTTCTTTGGCATTTTTTATACCAGTAATAATATATCCTACATCGCCTGCTGCCACTTCGGGTCGTGCAGCCATCCCAAATTTTAAAATACCTACTTCATCGGCGCCATATTCAAGACCAGTATTACTGAATTTTATCTTATCGTTCTTTTTAAGGGTACCATTAAACACCCGATAATAAACAATAATACCCCTAAAGCTATTGTAAACGCTGTCAAATATCAGTGCCTGCAACGGCCTATTGGGATCGCCCTTTGGAGCAGGAATACGATCAATGATGGCTGTTAATATCTCCTCAATACCAATACCACTTTTACCACTCGCTAATAAAATATCTTCAGGCTTGCACCCAATCAATTCCACAATTTGATCGGTTACTTCCGGTATCATAGCGCCGTCCATATCAATCTTATTGATGACCGGAATTATCTCAAGATTATTTTCAATTGCAAGGTATAAGTTACTGATTGTCTGCGCTTGAATACCCTGACTAGCATCTACCAAAAGCAGCGCTCCCTCACAGGCAGCAAGTGCTCTACTTACTTCATAACTAAAATCAACATGACCTGGTGTATCAATCAGATTAAGCACATATTCTGTGTTTTTCCATTTGTAATTTATCTGTATAGCATGGCTTTTAATAGTAATGCCCTTTTCTCTTTCCAAATCCATATCATCTAGCACCTGTGCCTGCATATCACGTTCGCCAATAGTATGGGTAAATTCCAACAACCGATCGGCAAGGGTACTTTTGCCGTGGTCTATATGCGCAATGATGCAAAAATTTCTGATATTCTTCATGTACTATCTATCCCCTTTTTAAGAGGTGCAAAAATAGTTTAAAATGATGGATTTTGAACAGAGTTTAAAACACAGATTTTATAGTTTGTAAAAATCGAAATAAATCCTGTATTTACATCCGTAAATACAAATAAGCATAGTAAATTTAATAACTCTTTAAATAGTATTTTATTCCGTTTATATTAATTAATGTAGATCCGGTTTTAAGACTAGAACTATATTGTTCAAAAGATGAATAGTACGCAAATGCAAAGCGATCGATACTTTTTATTTTTCCCCGAAAGGCCTTATCTTCAAATGAATTATAATAAATAAGTGTTGTTGATCCAAAATTTTTCAACTTACCACGCAGGTCTACATTTTCATAAGAAGCATACCAAACAATCATCTTACGACCTATCGTTTTAATAAGTCCGCGATAAGCTGCATCTTCATAAGTTAAATAATAATCGAAATTGATAGCCCCAATAGATTTAAGTTTCCCTTTTAGTGCTTCATTTTCATAAGAGGCATAATAAGTTAAAAGGGTTTTTCCTATGTACTTAATTTTACCACGTAAGGACTCATCATCATTTTGTGAATAATATTCAATCCTGCCAACATAAGGGAGTAAATCGCCATTATAATTTTCTTGGTAGCCAATAAATCTATCAAAACCCCATTTACTAATATTACCATCCTTTGATAAATAAATCTGAACTTGTTCATCCAAACCAAAAGCAAATACATCTAACTGACCATTACCTGAAATAGCAACTTTAGAAATCTGCTGACTAAACACCAAATTAAAAAGCAATAGCGTAACTATAACAAAAATGAATTTTTTCATATAAAAAATGATGTGGTTAATGAATCATAAAGATACATTACATTTATTTGACTATAATATGGTAAACAATAATATGTAAAATTGAGTAAGAATTAGTTTTGAATGTCTATATTACTATTTTAAATTATATAATTAATCATTACTCATGTATAAAATATTATTTTTTAGTGCACTGCTATTTTCTTGTAATCAAAAGACATTTAAAACTCCGCACATTATTATTGAAACACAGTTTGGTGATATAGAAGTTGAACTTTTTAGTGAACAGGCCCCAAAAACTGTAGGCACATTTTTATCTTATATTGAATCAGGATTTTATACAGGAACATCTTTTTACCGAGTTTTAAAATCAGAAACATATGAAACAGATAACAATACAGGGATAATACAAGGGGGTTTGTGGCAAACAAATAGAAATAAAAAAAATGCCATCCCAGGTATTGTTCACGAAACAACGAAGCAAACAGGATTAACGCATCAGTCCGGTACTATTTCATTAGCGAGAACAAAACCAGGCACAGCCAACACTGAATTTTTTATTTGTATTGGAGATCAAAGCCATCTAGATTTTGGAAGGCGTGGAACTGAAGATGGACAAGGATTTTCGGCTTTTGGGAAAGTATTTACAGGTATGAATATTGTAAGGAAAATACAGAATCAAAAAAATAACGAAGATACATTTTACACGCCCATTAAAATTTATAAAATACAAATTATTAAATAATAATTATCCCTCTAAAATTAATATTAAATTTAATGATCAGATATTAACCCTATTGGTATAATAAGCTTCCATCTATTTTTAACCAAGGGTTTTAGTAAATCGGTATCAAGTAAATGGGTAACCCAAAAAACTAAACTTAAAGGTATTGAATTTAAAATCTTTGTATCAAAATAAATTTCGGTATTAGTGCTCTTATTTTAAATTTGGGTAAATACGCTGGGAGAAGATTAATAAAAAAAATTTGTTTACCAGATGTTAATCTAACGCTTGATAATTTATTCGTTTATAAAAACAATATTCAAATACAAAAGAAGTTTAGTATTTTCGAACAAAATTACCTGTATGAAGCTTTTTGTTGCTGGCTTACCTTATGACTTAGATGATGCCGAATTAATGGAGATATTTGAAAAATTTGGAGCCGTAGTATCCGCCCGTGTAGCTATGGATAAAGAAACAGGCAAAAGCAAAGGATTTGGCTTTGTAGAAATGCAAAATTCCGAAGAAGGTAAAGATGCAATCGAAAATTTAAAAGACATTTCTTTAGGTAAAAAACCTTTGATTGTTAAAGAAGCTGAAGAAAAATCTGGTCCACCAAGCGGTGGAGGATTTAGACCAGGAGGACAAAATAGATCTGGCTTTAATAATAATAATAGCAGACGGGGGTATTGATGAAATATTGATGAAAGAACAAAAAAACAGCAGATAAATTCTGCTGTTTTTTTGTTTCCATCAATTTAAATGGTAATTTTCTTGTCTCATTGTAATTTTATGAAAATAGCTTTAACCGGCTCAACAGGTCATTTAGGAGCTACAATAATGCATGAGTTAACGAATCGAAATTATTCTGCTAAGGCATTATTTAGAGATGATTACAACCCAGCCTTCACTGATTTTCCCATTGAGTTTATAAAAGGCGACATTATGCATTCTGATGCAGTTAATAACCTACTTCGTGATTGCGATACCGTTATACATTGTGCGGCTCTAATATCAGTAAATGCAGATCCAACAGGACTTGTTCATAAAACAAATGTAGATGGTACACAATTAGTGATTGACCATGCTTTAAAAGCAGGAATAAAAAGATTCATTCACATTAGTTCAATTCATGCTTTTAAACAGCAACCTTCCTTAGAAGTTTTAGACGAACAGCGGCAACCAGTAAATGAAAGTGCATTTGCTTATGACCGATCTAAATTAGCAGGACAAAATATAGCTCTTGCTGCTAATGGTGAAAATATGCAAGTACTAGTGATTAATCCTACTGCTATAATTGGACCATACGATTATAAACCTTCCTTAATGGGGAAAGTACTTATAGATTTGTATAAAGGTCGATTGCCCATTATTTTTAATGGCGGTTTCGACTTCTGTGATTGTAGAGATGTTGCAAATGCCATTATAAATGCAACCACAATTGGAAAACCAGGCGAAGTTTATCTGCTAGCGGGTAAATGGCATAGCTTAAAGCAACTTACTCAAATTCTATCAATAGTATCTACAAAAAAAATTAACCCCATAACATTATCTCACTTTGCTGCCAAACTTGGGATACCTATTGTTAAATTAATAGCCGCTATTAAAAAAAAAGAACCTCTTTATACTCACGAAGCTTTAGAAGCATTATTTACAGGCAATAGATATATAAGTAGTGAAAAAGCTAAAAATACATTAAATTATACAACCCGTCCATTTGAAGAAACAATGTTGGATACTATTCTTTGGTTTAAAAATAAAGGTTATCTTGATTAAAATTATCAAACTAACTATTCAGCTTATCTGGTATGCTTATATCATTTTCTACTTACCAAATTATTTTTTATATATGGATTGGTATAGCCATTTCTGTATTTTTTTTATTGCTTAAAATAGTTGCTCCATATGGGCGACACTCATCTACAAAATGGGGCCCGCAGATTGATAACCATTATGGTTGGCTTATGATGGAACTTCCTGCTTTAGTAGCAATGATAATTTTCTTTTTTATAAATATACCAAAAGAAAATTTAGCCATCCAATTAATGATCACTTTGTTTTGTCTCCATTACTTTAATCGCACTTTTGTTTTTCCTTTTAGATTACACACCCATGGAAAAAAAATGCCCTTAATAATTATGTTTTCTGGTATATTCTTTAACTTGGCAAATACCTTTTTACTTGGCTATTATTTTACCCACTTTGCCAATTATCAATTAAACTGGCTTATAGATTTTAGATTTACCACAGGTGTTGCCTTATTTTTTTTAGGACTTTGGATAAACTGGAAATCGGATAATATTTTAATTAATCTACGCAAACCTGGCGAGACGGATTATAAAATTCCACAAGGATGGTTATTTACTTTTATTAGTTGCCCGAATTTATTGGGAGAAATAATTGAATGGGCCGGATTTGCCATCCTCTGCTGGAATATGCCCGCATTGGCTTTCTTTATTTGGTCGGCCGCCAACCTTACTCCTAGAGCCATATCTCATCATAAATGGTATAAAAAGAAGTTTGATAACTATCCTGCAGAGAGAAAGGCAATTTTACCTCATGTGCTTTAAGCATTTAAAGCTTTCCATTCCTGTTCTAGAATTGACATTTCGACCATACTTAAAAATTCGCCATTATACAAAAGTATATCTCGCGAAACCCCTTCTATGTTAAAACCACTTTTAAGATAACAGTTTAAAGCTGCTTTATTATTTTCATAAACACCTAACTCAATACGATGAAGACCTAAATCTTCAAAACCAATTTTTAAAACTGCTTTTGTCATTTGCTGACAAATTCCTTTTTGATGGTTTGCCGCATCCCCAACCAATACCCTACTAATTCTAGACGAACGATTCTTCCAACTTAATCCCCCTAAAGAAATATGTCCTATAACAGCACCCGTTTTATTTTCAATTGCCTTATAAACAAACGCAGTTGAATTATTTAAAATATTGGTACCCTTTATATACCATTCCAAACTTTCATTTGTTAACGGAAATAGAAACAATGAGCCAGACCATTTTATTAATAACTCTTCAGTATTTACCCAATTAATTAATTGTGTAAAATCGTTACGCTCAAAGGGTTTTAGAGTTATCATAAAAGAAATTAATCAAACAATTCGGCCTGTGGATTTGAATTTACCTTTGGCTCCCATTGCATTTCAATAGTTTTATTAAAATCGACTAATTTATTTCCTAAAGCTTTCCATCCCATCACTTCTACAAGTTTAGTGATTTTAATTTTAGCTTTCCTCAACTGCGCACCCTTGCCACTTTGTATGGCCAATACAGGCTCATCATCGGTAGTTGCCGCCTTCAAATAATTACCTTCGCCTTCTTTAATGAAGAAAAATTTATTATGCAAAGTTGAAGTTTCAATAGTAAAACGTTTTACACTAAACTGCAATTTATCTTTATCGAAATAAACTGCTGTAATTACTTTTGACAGTATAAATTTTTCTATAACTAGTAGTTTTTCAGGATCAAAACGCTGGGTTAATTCCTGGTCGGTAATTTCGTAATTCCCATCATTATATATAACCAGCAACCTGTCTTCTGCATCAAATTTCCCCATGTATTCTCCTTTCTCATCGGTATTTAATCTGCCAAACTTATTATCAAACCAAAGTTTTTTAGCATCTAAAGTAGAGTTCCCAGCTTCTTTAAACTTTATAGTTTTAATAGGATACTTAGTAACCTGATTTCCAATGCTAGACCTTCCTTTAATATCTTGTTCTTCAAAATAAAAATCAAATTCTTTAATTCTTGCACTACAATTAGGACTTAATATTATTTTTACAACTTCTGCTTCGCCATTAGCATTAGCTGTAAAATAATGCACCCTGCTTTTTTCTGTGCCTTTTGTTAAATCGTACTCTTTATCTCTAGTTACTCCTGTTACGTTAAATCGCTTTGCGTAACTCACACCCGTTTTGCCATCAACATAAATCATATTATAAGTAGTCCGCTCATCAGTTTTCATAAAAACGGCCACATGAAGAATATCCTTTCCAATAAAAACTTTATCAGAAACTTTTACCACTTTCATAATACCGCCTTTTGTAAAAGCAATAATATCATCTAAGTCAGAAACTTCTGCTACTAATTCATCTTTCTTTAATCCTGTACCAATAAACCCATCTCCAAAATTAGCGTAAATTTTAATGTTTGCAATGGCTACCGACTTAGCTTCAATAGTATCAAATTGCTTTATTTCTGTTTTTCGCCCCCCCCCCTTGCCAAATTTCTTTAACAGATTTTCATAATACACAACAGCATAATCGGTAAGATTATCTAGATCGCACTTAACCGATTCGATGTCTTGTTCTAAATTATTTATCAGTTCATTTAATTCATCAATATCAAGTTTGTAAATACGTCGTACTGGCTTTTCAGTAAGTTTAATTATATCCTCACGAGTAATATCCCTTTTAAGCAATTTTTTAAAAGGTGTAAACGCTTTGTCTATTGCCTCTAGTACTTTGTCCCAGGTTTCATACTTTTTTTCTAATTCTTTATATATTTTTTCTTCAAAAAATATTTTTTCTAAAGAAGTATAATGCCATTTTTCGAGGAGTTCGGCTAGTTTTATTTCAAGCTCTTTTTGTAATAAATTTTTGGTATTATCAGTTGCTGTCTTTAATAATTCTGAGACTTTTAAAAATTGAGGTTTATTCTGTACAATTACACAGGCATTAGGCGAAATACTAATTTCACAATCGGTAAATGCATATAAAGCATCAATAGTTATATCGGACGAAATCCCCGCAGCCAACTCAATAATAATTTCTACAGCTGCCGCAGTATGGTCGGTAACTTTTTTTATTTTTATTTTCCCTTGATCATTGGCCTTTACAATACTCTCCATCAACTGTGTTGTAGTAACGCCAAAAGGAACATTTTTTATGATCAAGGTTTTTTTATCCTGCTCTTCAATTACGGCCCTGACCCTTACTTTGCCACCACGCACACCTTCATTATAATTGGAAGAATCCATTGTGCCACCAGTTTGAAAATCAGGCAAAATTTCAAACTTTTTTCCACGTAAATATTTTATAGAAGCTTCAATTAATTCGCAAAAATTATGTGGCAAAATTTTTGTCGCCAACCCAACCGCAATTCCCTCTGCTCCTTGCGCTAATAACAAAGGAAATTTCATTGGTAATGTTATCGGTTCATTTTTACGCCCATCATAACTTAAAGCCCAATCGGTTGTTTTTGCATTAAAGGCTACCTCTAAAGAAAACTTGCTTAATCTAGCCTCAATATATCTTGCTGCTGCGGCATCATCACCAGTACGTACATCACCCCAATTGCCTTGCGTTTCAACAAGCAAATCTTTTTGTCCCATGTTTACCAATGCATCACCAATTGAAGCATCGCCATGTGGATGATACTGCATACTTTGCCCAATAATATTGGCTACTTTATTAAATCTGCCATCATCCATTTCCTTCATAGCATGCAGAATCCTTCGCTGTACTGGCTTTAACCCATCTTCAATGGCAGGCACAGCTCTTTCTAATATTACGTAACTGGCATAATTTAAAAACCAGGTTTTATACTGGCCCCCAATTCCAGTATCCGTGTGCTCGTATTCTTCTTTTATTTTTTTCGTACTCGCCATATATTATTTTTTCACACAGAAACACAAAACTTGTAAATTTACATTTTATCCGATCTACATTTGTGACTTTGCATGCAACTTAATTTCAAAATCTTTCATCTTTGCAACTACTCCCTGTACATCAAACATCCCCTGTGAAATCATACATTTTAAGCGCCATAATAAATACATTTCACCGGTGGTATTTTTTATTTTAGATATATGTGTATGAATAATTTTTGATGCTTTTTGCCAATCAACAGTTATTATTTTTTTTAATTCCCCATCATAATAATTCTCTTCTTCTTGTATTAATTTTTTTCCCCCTTCTAATAAACGAACACCTTTATTTAACTGGCAAAGCCTCATCCACTCATCTGGATCAATCTCAAATTCACTTGTTGTAATCTGCCTTTCTAATTTTTTTGCTTTTACAAACTCTTTAGCCGGTATTTCAAATAAGTTTTCGGGATAAAACAAATTTCCTTTATCATTTAAAAAAGGCAAATTATTTAGGTACAAAATATAAATACGGCCCTGATAATCCTTAAGCTGGCTAACCAACCAATAATAACCGCTTAGATCATGTTTATTCTGTGCAGCCCATATCCAAATAATTTCTTCGTGGTTATTTATTAGCCTTTCTTGTAAATGCTGAACTGTTTTTACATCTTCAAATTTATCGGCATCCCCGTCCCGATCACCACTAGCTAAAACATCACGCCACCATTGCTTACGTAATTCAATTCCTGCTTCGGTAAAAATATCTTTTATAGGCCCTACTGCATAATCGTCTTTTATCTGAACAATATCTGCGCGCAAAGTTTCATCTAACTCAAAACTTTTTTCTAATGCAACTATATCTGCCTCTTGAAATACGATGTGAATCATTGTAATATTTTAATTTTTATCCTCTATTAAATCCATTTCTACTTTCAAATTTTCAATAATAAAATCCTGTCGATTTGGCGAATTTTTTCCCATATAATATTCAAGCAATTGTTGTATGTGTGTTTCAGGTAAAAGCATTACCGGCTGAAGTTTCATATCTTCTCCAATAAAACGAGCAAACTCATCAGGGCTTATCTCGCCCAAACCTTTAAATCTTGTGGTTTCTGGCTTGTTTCCTAATTTTTTTGTAGCTTCTTGCTTTTCTTGTTCATTATAACAATAAATAGTTTCCTGCTTATTCCTTACCCTAAATAAAGGAGTTTCCAATATATATACATGCCCGTTCTTAACAAGGTCTGGAAAAAATTGCAGAAAGAAAGTCATAAGTAATAAGCGAATATGCAAACCATCCACATCAGCATCAGTTGCAAATACAATGTTATTATAACGAAGCCCTTCGTAACCTTCTTCAATATTTAATGCATGTTGAAGTAGATTAAACTCTTCATTTTCGTAAACTACTTTTTTTGTTAATCCATAACAATTTAAAGGTTTGCCTCGTAAGCTAAATACAGCCTGAGTTTCTACACTTCTTGCTTTGGTAATACTACCGCTAGCACTATCGCCTTCAGTTATAAAAATGGTACTCTCTTTTTGTTTTTCGGCTATTTTATCCTTGTCTTTACCCTGCGCTTCATCATTGTAATGAAATTTACAGTCTCTTAATTTTTTATTATGTAGATTAGCTTTTTTTGCTCTTTCATTGGCTAATTTTTTAATCCCCGCTATGTCTTTTCTTTCCCTTTCATTTTGTTCAATACGTTTTTTAAGTGCATCAGCTGTTTCTGGATTTTTATGCAAAAAATTATTAAGTTCCTTCCCTAAAAAATCGCCAATAAAATTACGCATAGAGGGACCAGTTTCATAAACCGATTGCGAGCCCAACTTTGTTTTGGTCTGACTTTCAAATATAGGTTCTTGTACCCGTATGCTTAAAGCGGCGCAAATACTTCCTCTAATATCTGATGCCTCATAATCTTTTTTATAAAACTCTCTAATTGTTTTAACAAATCCCTCCCTAAATGCGGCTAAATGGGTGCCGCCTTGTGTAGTAAACTGCCCATTTACAAAACTATAATATTCTTCGCCATAATCATTTTCATGTGTTAAAGCAATTTCAATATCATCCCCTTTTAAATGAATAATGGGATAACGTATCTCATCTTCATTCGTTTTCCGTTGCAATAAATCTAGTAATCCATTCTTACTTACAAATCTTTTATTATTAAGATTCATTACCAACCCTGCATTCAGATAGCAGTAATTCCAAAATTGATTATCTAAATATTCCTGTACAAAATGAAAATTCTTAAAAATTTTATCATCAGGAATAAAAATTACCAAGGTGCCGTTTTCTTCTGTTGTTTTTGTTTCTTTGTGCTCAGCGGTTAAAATACCTCTTTCAAATTCCGCAGTTTTTTCTTTCCCCTCTCTAAATGCAGTTACTTTAAAATAATTGCTTAATGCATTAACCGCTTTTGTACCTACCCCATTTAATCCAACACTTTTTTGAAATGCCCTACTATCGTACTTTGCACCGGTATTTATTTTGCTCACCACATCTACCACTTTTCCTAATGGAATTCCACGTCCGTAATCTCTTATAGTTATTTTTTTATCTTTAATATCTACATCAATATGCTTGCCATATCCCATTGTATGCTCATCAATACAATTATCTATAACTTCCTTCATTAAAACATAGATGCCGTCATCAGGGCTGCTTCCATCTCCAAGTTTACCAATATACATACCCGGTCGAAGCCTTATATGCTCCTTCCAGTCGAGACTGCGGATAGATTCCTCATTATAATCAAACTTTTCGTTTTCTGACATTTTACTTTATTTCAATGCTGCGAATATAACTGAATGATTGGATTTTTATAGGGTGCGAATTATCCACAATTACGTAAATAATGTGAGCAAAAAATACAAAATCATTTAATTTTTCAATTCATAATCAAAATTTGCCCCAGCATAATAATTACAGAACCATTTGTAAATTAATATTTAAATTACCCTAATAAATAATAACTAGATTATCATTATTTAAAATATAAAGGTAAAACTAAGACTAAGGAAATAAATTTTATAGTAGCTTTATATAAATTATTTATATGAACCTTAATCTTAATAATAAAACGGCTGTGGTTTGTGGGAGTACACAGGGCCTTGGATATGCAAGTGCTGTTGAACTTGCATTGTTGGGCTGCCATGTTATTTTAATGGCCCGAAATGAAGAAAAATTAAAGGAATCACTACAAAAGCTTGATAACTCAAAAGGCCAGCAGCACGGCTACTTGGTTGCTGATTTTGCTGATACCAAAGCAGTTAAATATACTATTGAAAATTTTTGTAAAAACAACCCCGTACACATTTTAATTAATAATACAGGAGGCCCCCCCAGTGGTAAGGCTTTATCTGCTAGTGCCGAAGATTTTTTAATAGCTTTTAATAGCCATCTTATTAATAATCATCATCTTACCCAAGCTGTTGTGCAAAGTATGAAAGAGGCGGGCTTTGGAAGAATTGTAAATATTATTTCTACTTCGGTAAAAAATCCCATAGTTGGCTTAGGTGTTAGCAATACCATTAGAGCTGCAGTGGCCAACTGGGCAAAAACACTGGCTACAGAACTAGGTCCATTTGGCATAACTGTTAACAATGTATTACCAGGCTTTACAAAAACTACTAGAGCTGATTACATTATTGCATCAAATGCAAAAGCAGCCCTTATTACTCAAGAAGATATTTTGAATCAGTTGGTAGCAGAAATACCGGTGGGTAGGATAGGTAAGCCAGAAGAACTAGGCGCAGCAGTGGCATTTTTATGCTCCCCTGCTGCTGCTTATATAAACGGTATTAATTTACCTGTGGATGGAGGCAGACTTGGATGTTTATAATTCGATAAAAATAAGAACCAACCATATACTGATAATAAAAAATGTGCATACCTCCGTTACAGTAAAATGTTTAAATAATAATTAAAAGAATATTTGCACAAATAAAAAATATGAAACCTTTAAAAACTACATTAATAACCTGTTTTTTTTCTGCAATACTTATATCTTGTTCTGCTCAAACAAAAACTAGTTTAAGTGCTGATGAATTTGAAAAAGAAATAACAACTAAAGAAAATATTCAAATTCTAGACGTAAGAACTCCAGGCGAATTTTTTTCTGGGCATATTAAAAATGCTTTACAAGCTGACTGGAATGACAAGGTAGAATTTGAACGCCGTTTAGCTTTTGTTGATAAAATTAAACCCGTTTATGTGTATTGTCTTGCCGGTGGAAGAAGTAAAGCTGCAGTAGATAAATTGCGTAATATGGGCTACAATAACGTGTACGAACTTGAAGGTGGCACCAACGCATGGCTGGCAGCTAATAAACCTTTAGAAGGTAATAGCAACGTAAAACAAATCGCAATAGAAGAACTAAATATAGCAATCAATGCGTCTAAAATTGTATTGCTCGATTTTGGTGCCAGTTGGTGCCCTCCCTGTAGACAAATGGAACCTATTTTAAAAAATTTAACAACAAATAATGCAGGAAAATTTACTTTATTAAAAGTAGATGGAGGCAGAGACCAGAATATATTAAAGCAATATAAAGTTACAGCACTGCCCGTTTTTATAATATATAAAGATGGTAAAGAAGTTTGGCGAAAAGATGGTGTGGCTAGCGAGAAAGAACTTGCTGATCAAATTAATTAATAGCAACCTATTCTCAACATTATACCCGTTTACTTATTTAATTCATTTTTATTTTAAACTCTTTTGGTGGCTCTTCACCTAGTAAATATTTTACAAAATAATCCCAACGCTTTCGCATCATATAATAATTATCGACACCATAACCATGTCGCGCATTAGGAAAAATAAGCAAGTCGAAATCTTTATTAGCTTTTATTAATGCATCTACAACCAAGTAACTATTGTAAGGTGGCACATTATCATCAAGCGCTCCATGGGCAATCATTAATTTACCTTTTAGGTTTTTAGCAAAATTTTGATTGGCCTGATCTTCATAATTATTTTTTCCACTTGCATCTTTTACTAACAGGCCAATGTAACGTTCTCCCCAGTCGTCTTCATAATTACGATTATCGTGATTTCCCGATTCAGAGATACCTACTTTATAAAATTCGGGGTAGCGAAACATAGCAGCAGCCGTAGCATAGCCTCCTCCAGAGTGTCCCCAAACACCTACTTTATCTAAATCCATGTAAGGTCGCGTGTAAGCCAATTGTTTTAAACCAGCAATCTGGTCTTCCAGTGTATTATCAGCCATATTACCGTAACAAATATCATGAAAAGATTTAGAACGATCGGGGTTGCAAGTGCCATCAATAATAACAATAATAAAACCAAGTTCGGCCAAGGCCTGATGATCGCTGCGAGCCGATGAAAATGAACGACTACCTACGCCCCCACCCTGCGGACCAGGATATATATAATTTATTACTGGATATTTTTTTGTTTTATCTAAATTATTTGGACTAAACATTAAACCATACAAATCCCATTTTCCATCTCGCGATTTTACCTTAATGGGTTCGGGTGCCCGCCAACCTGTAGCTGTAAGTTTGCTAATATCTGCCCTTTCCAATGTGGCAATTAATTTTCCAGCTATATCTCTTAAAACAGCAGTTGGTTCAACATCTGGCTTTGAATAATTATCAGTAAAATATTTCCCGTCGGGAGATAAAGCAATTACATGATTGCCATCTTCTGGCGTAAGAAGTTGTAACTTTTTTCCATCAAATCCAATGCGATAAAAATGACTAAAATAAGGATCACGTCCTTTTTCTCGGCCATTGGCTTCAAAAAATAAAACTCGATTCTTTTCATCTATCTTTAATAAACGAGTTACTACAAAATCGCCTTGGGTAATCTGACTTTTTAGTTGCCCAGTTTTTGAATTGTAAAGATAAAGATGGCCCCAATTGTCACGTTCGCTATACCAAATAATTTCATCAGTAGCAGCAAGATAATGCCAGTTTACACTACCCTGACCACTTTCGTATTGAGTAGCAACTTTTTCTTCAAAAACTTCTTTTACTTCACCTGTAGCGGCATCGGCTAGGCGCATTTTTGCCACTTTATGATCTCTACTGGTAGAAACAAAAGCTAGCTTGCTTGCATCCGAATTCCACTCATTATCGTCAAAAGAACCTGAACAAGAAATATCGTCACATAGTGTGCCTCTTCTAGCATCTGCAGGTATATTTAATCGTATAATTTTAGCATTTTCCAAATTTATAACTACACGTTCTATTTGAATAATTTCTTTGTCAACAGGCAAAGGATATTTCCATGCTTCCAATTTTGGTGCGCCCACATTTGTACTCACTAAATACATGTCACTGACGTTGCGCTGATCCTGTTTAAAAGTGGCAATTTTTTTTGAATCTGGAGACCATAATAAAATCGCACGATCACTATGTTTCCACCCTGCATTATCTGTGGCGTATCCATAATCCTTTATTCCGTCATTTGTTAATTGCATTTCTTTTTTGCTTGCCAAATCTCTTACCCATAAATTCCAATCTTTAATAAAAGCAACCTTTTGTCCATCTGGAGATATTACATCATTTGAAAAACTTCTGCGCCCAACCCCAGCAGCTGCAATATTATTTTCCGTATCGGATAATATTGATTTTTTATCTGCACCTGTTTTACGACTCCCATCGGATGGGTTTATTAAAACATATTCTTTCCCGCCATCCACATTTACAGCATACCAAAATTTTCCATCGGGCAACCAGGTAACATTTACATTATTTCGGTAAATGAGCTTGTTGGTATTGGCTCCTAAAAATTTAGTGGCTTGGTCGTAGTTTGAACTGGTTAATGCTTTTGTATCCGATTGGGCATTTACACTAACACTTACTATAATAATCGCAAAGAAAAGAAAATTTTTTTTCATAATAAAGCTTTAATTAAAAAACGAGTTTTATTAAACTATTTAAGATAAATAAATTTAGGGAAAATATTTTAAATTTTCTTAAAAAAATTATAGAAAGTAGTTTTACTTAAGTAATTGTTATTTGCTCATCTAGTTTTTGTAATTTTAATACATGAATAATTCACCTATTAAACATATCGGCTTATTTAAAGTGATTGGCAATAATATATCTGAATCCATAGGTAATGTCGCAATAATATATCTATATGAAGAATTAAAAATGTTTTCATCTAATTAAAGAGATAAATATTCTAACTTATCAGGACTATTTTTTGTTTATAGCGGATAAATTGTCGATATTTTGCACACATAAAAAAACAAAAATAATCAATTGAAGAAACACTAATACTCTTTTTTAATTGCCTATTTTTTTAACCTTTTAACAACCGAATTTTTAAACGACCCTATTTTTATCGTCAACACAAGTTATGAGAATGGACAGATAGGTTTAAACTTCACCTCTAATTTACCCATAAATTGATAAAAATATTTTAAATGTATATTTTATTCTGTTGTAATAAAAAGGATAGGTAAATAAATAGTATATATTCGTATAACCAATTGTGATTTTTTTAAACCAACACGATGCCCACATTAAAAAAGAAACAAGACTATATTTCCTGGGATGAGTATTTTATTGGGGTGGCTTTACTAAGCGCACGCAGAAGCAAGGATCCGAGCACCCAAGTAGGTGCATGCATTGTAAATGAAAAGAATAAAATTGTAGGGGCAGGTTACAACGGACTTCCCATAGGATGCGATGACAATGAATTTCCCTGGGAAAAGAAAGGAGATTTTTTACAGACAAAATATCCCTTTATTTGTCATGCCGAACTAAATGCTATTTTAAATAATATTGGAATGGACCTGAGGGGTTGCAAAATTTATACTGCCCTTTTTCCTTGTAATGAATGTGCCAAAGCCATTATTCAATCCGGCATTTCAGAAGTAATTTACCTATCGGATAAATATGCAGGAAGCGACACGGCTAAAGCCTCCAGACTAATGCTTGACAAAGCCGGTATCAATTGCCGCATAGTACAAACATCTATTAACAGCATAACCTTATCATTTAATGCCGCGGATGTATAATTTCGAAAAAATTACAAAAGCAAAAATTATTTATACCAATTTGAGTTGCCTAGCAAATTGAAGTGCTCACAACTATACCTCAATCTTCTGATTAATATAACTAAGTATTTCTTTTTCTAAAGCAATAGCTTTATTTTCTATGTCTGCACCACGGGTAATAATATCGGCTGTAAATATTTTATCGTTGTAACCGCGGGCATTAATACGCACATTCATAAATGCACCTATTACCGCACTTCGAGCACACAATGCACCAACGCCTGCATCGGTAACTGAATTAGGGTTACCATCTAGAGCCATTGCTTTAATAATTTCCATACTAGCATATACTGTTTCCATTACTTTAAATGGAATCTCTATTGCGTACTTTGTTGCCTCCTGTATCGCTTTATTGCGAATATTTTTTTCTTCAGGTACATCTTTTGGTAAAGCAAAGGCCAGCATAATTTTATTAAAAGCTGCGGTATCGGCATCTACCAGTTTTAATAATTCACTTTTATACTGTTCGCCTTTTTCAGCCCAGTCGCTAAATTCCTTCCAACGATCATCCCAGCTCTTTTTATGACTACTTAAATTAGCTACCATAGTGCCCAAGCTAATGCCCAACACGCCAACATAAGCCGCAATAGAGCCTCCGCCAGGCGCAGGACTTTCGCTCGCTGTTTCGTCGGCAAAGGCAGTGAGCGACATACTCACCAGTCTATTATTTATTTTTTCATTTAGCATATATTCAATTATTCGTTCTTTAGGTTTAAATGGTCCAATCTCATCAAGTCCCATAGATTTGATGGCAATCTTTATCAATTCATTTTCACTAACACCGGTGCTGCGTTGCTGTTTTTGTAAAAAATATTTGCCTGCATCGGTCATGGCTTTTAATGGAATTAAACCTACTAACTCGCTACCGGTTACCCGTATACCTCTTGTAGCTGCTTTATTACACACTTCATCAAAAGCCATATGTACTGAACAAATGTTGATATTGGTAAGGTTCATAGATATCTGTGCTACACCATATTCTTCAATATACCAGCCAATGGCTTTTACACTTTTTAATGTGCCAGGTTGATTTATTTTTTTACCCTCCACTTCTAAATTCCTCCCAGCTTCGCGTACATCAAAAGCAATAGCATTGGCACGGCGTGTAGATGTGGTGTTTAGATTGATATTATAGGCAACAAGAAAATCTCTGGCGCCAATAACAGTACCTCCGCGTTTTACATCAAATTCGGCAGGCCCAAAATCGGGTTTCCACTGAGGCTCTTTTATTTTTTTAAAGAAGCCCTCGTATTCGCCAGCACGTATCACCGATAAATTATTTCTTGTTGTATCAGTTTGCGCAGCTTCATATAAATAAACTGGGATGCTTAATTCTTCTCCTACCCTTTTTGCTAATTGCTGAGCATATGCAGCAGTCTCTAACATGCTTATGTTTGCAATGGGTATCAGCGGGCAAACATCTGTGGCTCCCATACGGGGATGCTCACCTTTGTGTTTACTCATGTCAATTAATTCACCAGCTTTTTTTATGGCATTAAATGCAGCTTCTATTACTTTAGCAGGGGCTCCTACCATCGTTACTACAGTTCTATTTGTCGCTTTTCCCGGATCTACATTAAGAAGACGTATCCCTTCTACCTTTTCAATCTCATCAGTTATTTCTTTGATGATGTTTAAATCATTCCCCTCACTAAAATTAGGAACACATTCAATTAATTGCATACTCAGTTATTTTAAGCAAAGATGAGAAGTTTAACGCAAAGGAAAAATTTAAAGAACTACTGTTGCGTTAAAACCTTGAATGTACCAAATTAACGACTTGTATAATAAATGATTAAACTAAATGATTCATCCTTTCAATGAAGTATCGACAAAAGAAGCTTTGTCTATTATTGAAACGGGAAGTTGACTTTATTCCTATTTTTTAAACGATATCCCTTATTAGTTTAAAAGAAAAATGCTAGAGCTAGACAACAAACTAAATTGATGTTAGATATTGCACGTACTGATCATAGATAAATGCTGATAAAATATTGCTTTGAACGATTTAAGGTGTTTATTAAGGATTAAAAAAACATGGAGAATCCTAAAAGGGCAGTGACGCAAAAAAAGCCGCTTTGTGTGAATCTATATAAACATTCCATTTATCATCACCTTCTCAATCAAATTGGAGCCAAATGAATATGGCATGTAGGCAAGAGAAGGAATGGCTTTAGTAAAAATAAGATTGGCTTTTTTACCTATAGTTATACTGCCAAGCTCATCCTGAACTTCCATAGCATAAGCGCCATTAATAGTGGCAGCATTAATAGCTTCCTCGGGCAGCATTTTCATCTGAATACAACTAAGCGCAATTACAAAATTCATGTTTCCGGATGGAGAAGAACCTGGATTGTAATCTGTAGCTAAAGCAATAGCACAGCCCGCATCAATTAGTTGCCTTGCTGGCTGATATAACATACGTAAAAAAAATGCTGCTGTTGGTAAAAGTGTTGCAATTGTGTTTGATTTACTTAATAATTTAATATCAATATCTTTCATAATTTCAAGATGGTCAACAGATAAAGCATTTAAATTAATAGCCGATTGTATACCTCCAATGCTATGAAGTTGATTAACATGGAGCTTAGGTTTTAAGCCGTAACTTAAACCCGCCTTGCAAACAGTTTCCATCTCCTGAGGCGAAAAAAAACCAGTTTCACAAAAAACATCAATATAATCGGCAAGCTTTTCTCTTGCAATTACAGGTAACATATCGTTAATAATGCTATCAATATATCCTTGATGATCCTCTTTAAAAATAATAGGATAAGTATGTGCCCCAAGAAAAGTTGATTTAATGGATAACGACGACCTCTCTTTTAATTTTTTTATAACCCTAAGCATCTTTAATTCACTCTCAACTGTTAAACCATACCCGCTTTTTATTTCTATGGCACCAGTTCCTAATTTACTCATATCTTCCAATCTTTGCCATGCACTATTAAATAGTTCGTCTTCTGTTGCAGAATTTAATTCTGCAACAGAATTTAAAATACCTCCCCCATTCGCTGCTATATCGGCATAACTCATCCCTTTTATCTTATCTAAAAATTCGGACTCTCTAGTTTTTGCAAAAACAATATGGGTATGACTATCGCACCAGGATGGCATTACTGTTTGTCCCTTAGCATCAATAACATGTTTGGGTAATTGAGGTATCTTCAATTCCAACTCATACATGTGACCGTAATTAACAATTACACCGTCTTCTATTAATAAAAAAGCATTTTCTATTGATGGAATTTGAGCTAATGCGACGCCACGTAAAAGTATCGTTACTTCTCTTGTGTTAAAAAGTTGATGTATGTTAATAATTAAGGTTGTCATTATTATTTTTAATTTAACATCAAGCGAATAGTAATTTAAATTTCTTACTATTTCCTAATCTACAATTTTTCAAAAACTTCTTTTCCAAATTGTTCCAAAGACGGATCCCTTGCACCCATTAAAAGTAAGACAGAATTACCGGATAAATGAGGCTTTACTGCTTCTAAAAAATGGCTCCGATCCTCAACAAAAAAAGCATGCTTACCTAATACTTTAATGTCGTTGATTAAATCATTGGCTGAAATATCTTTTACGGCTGTGCCCCCGGCATAAAATATCTCACTCATCCAAATTTCATCTTGCAATCGAAGCGCAGCAGCTATTTCTTTTACAAAATCGGCTCGTAAAAAACGAGTAGGACCGTAACCATGAGGCTGAAACCAAGCTACAACCTTGTCTGATAAAGCATGGCAAGCCATAATAGCCGCTGCACACTTTACCGGATTATGTGCATAATCATCAATAACCCAAACCCCATTTTTGTTACCTAATACCTGATTACGACGATAAATACCTTCATATTTCTGCAAAGCAGAAGCGCAAGTATCTATTTTTACGCCAATTTGATTGGCTACAGCAATAGCTGCAAGGGCATTCTCCATATTATGCTTTCCAATAGTATTTATTAAAAATTCAATATCGTTTATTTTATATTTTATACTAAACCCTTGCTGAACAAAATTTTTTGCAAAATATCCAACTCCTAAATTTTCATCTAGCCCAAAATCATTTTTTATATCTTGAGAAAGCTTTTTCGCTAACTCATTAGATTGGTTGACTATAAAATGTTGACTATTATTTTTAAAAATGGTAAATATATCCATCAACTCATCAATCTCTTGATGATCTTTATCTATGTTTAACAACAACCCAATTTCGGGATGATACTGCACAATACTTCCATCACTTTCATCAGCTTCAATTACCAGCCAATCACCTGTTCCACATTTTGTATTGCCAATTTTATTTTCTTTAATAATGCTAATTAGCCCTGCTCCACTGATGATGCTTGGTCCAAGTCCTGCATATTCCAAAATATCAAATAACATTCCACTAGTTGTACTTTTACCAGATGTGCCGCCAACAGCAATTGTCCGTTTACTCTTTGAAATTAGTGCCAACAACTCAGATCTTTTAATAATTGGGATCTTAAGTTCCTTTGCTTTTTGCACTTCAAAAATAGTATCTTCAATAGCTGTGGATACTACAACTAAATCTGTTTCACTGGTAATGCCTTCGCCATCTTGTAAATAACATCTTATGCCTGCAGCTTCTAATTTTTCTTTAGTGTCATTAAACATGTCTTCTCTAAAATAACGATCACTCCCACTTACCTTTTTTTCAATGCCAGCTAAGTACTGAGCAATAGCACTCATCCCCACTCCAGCAACACCAATAAAGAACACATTTTTAAAATCTTTTATTCCGTTAATCATTTTAGATAATGCTTTTATTTGGATGTAAAGTACCAAAAGCAATAATTGCACTAGTAGCCATTAATACTGCCGCTAATAAAAATGGTGCACCGGGTAAATGTATTGGCGCTTTACTTCGTGTAAAATAAAAAAATAAATTATTCATTAACAAAGGCCCTATAATGGCTGCAAGACTCATTAAACTTGCAATGGCACCCTGCAACTCGCCTTGTACGTTAGCAGGAACATGCTCACTCATTATTGACTGTAATGCAGGTTGGGCTATTCCACCCAAACAATATGGAATTAAAAATACAAACATCATCCAACTTTGTGTTGACAAACCAAATAAAAACATTCCTAAAGCATAAAGCCCAAGACCAAAATAAATACACTTTTCATTTCCCACCCATGGATTAATAATTCTTATTAACCCTCCCTGTACGGTTGCCACTAGAATTCCTACTAATCCCAACGATAAGCCCACCATTCTTTCGTTCCAGTTAAAACGATACATAGTGAAGTAACTCCAATTACTCTGTATAGCATGTCCTCCAATATAAATAAGCAAAATGGATACCGCTAATCCGCTAATGGCAGGATATTTTTTTAAATGCAGTAATGAACCCACTGGGTTAGCACGTTTCCAATCAAATGGTCTACGGTTTTCTTTATTTAAAGATTCGGGTAAAATAAAATATCCGTAAATCCAATTTAATAAAGCCAAAACAGCAGCGGCATAAAACGGAATTCGAGTGCCAAAACCTCCTAGTAAGCCACCAATAACTGGACCAATAATAAATCCCAAGCCAAATGCAGCACCAATCATACCAAAATTCTTTGCTCTATTTTCTGGTGTGCTTATATCGGCTATATATGCAGCCCCAGTGGTCATACTTGCTCCAGTTATACCCGAAATTATCCTTCCTACAAATAACCAACCATAAGTAGGAGCAAGCGCAAGAAATAAATAATTTATACCAAAGCCAAATAAAGAAAATAACAAAATAGGCCTCCGGCCATATTTATCACTGAGGTTACCCAAAATGGGTGCGCATATAAATTGCACAACTGCATAAGCAAATACAAGTAAACTGCCATATGTAGAGGCCGTACTAATATCTACGTGCTTTAATTGTGAAATTAATTTAGGCATTACTGGAATAATAATACCAAAGCCAATTACATCAATTAAAATAGTAGTAAAAATAAAACCTACAGCTGCTCCACGTTTTGTTGTCATACAATAAACCTATTGTTAAAATGCTTAAATTAAGTATTAGCAGTTGATGCGATAAAGATAAATATTTAGTTGCATAAAAAAAGAGCTCATTATAATGAGCTCTTTATGGATAGTTAGTTATTTATAAATTACCATCTTCCACCACCACCGCCACCGCGATTGTTAGAATAACCGCCACGGTTTCCACCGCCGCCAGTTCTTTCTTCTCTTTCTTTAGCTACAGAAACAGACATTGCACGGCCTTCAACTTCTTTGTTGTTAAGACCTAACATTGCGTCTTTCCCTTCATCTTCAGAAGGCATTTCTACAAAACCAAAACCACGTGATCTTCCAGTTTCTCTGTCAGTAATAACTTTAGCAGAAGAAACTTCGCCAAAAGCTGAAAAAAGTTCGCTTAACTCAGCATCGCTAGTGTTAAAGCTCAAATTTGAAACATAAATGTTCATAAAACTTAAAATTAAAATAAATAAAATAAAATACCTGTAAAATAAGGCAGTAAGCAAACTAAAAAGAAGAGTAAACTGTTACGAGGGGAAAGTTGTAATAATTGATTCTATCTGATACTGTGTGCTCACAGCTTTAATGTACTTTGCAAAGTTAACTAAAATTAATGAAAATAGCTAATAAATCTTTACTATAGCATATTTTAACATATGTAAATGGCATAAAATAAGACTACTTGAACTATATCACTTACAATAATAATACACAGTTAAGATATAAACATAACCGAACATCTGCTACTTTAATCTTAAGCTATGGTATTGACTTAAATATCTAGAATAGATATTCCTATCAAAAACTAGTTTCTTTTTGATAGCAAAAAAAACTAGTTAACCTGTCTATTTTTTTGCAAAAGATTTATCAATCTCAAGCCCAAAATAATACCCCCCTATTGAACCAATAACTCCACCAATAGTTAACCAAATAGGATTTGAATCTGATGCAAAAAAAGCAATTCCTACCCCAATTAATGCGAAGAAAATAATTCCTGTTACTACTGCACTTCGATTCTTTTTAGATTTTACCGCATTGGAAGGACTACGGTATTCATGATGATTTTTTCTTGTCTTAGATTTAGGCATTTTTTTTATTATAAAAGTAAGCTTTTTTATAAATAATTTATTTTCTGCAACTTTTTTTATTAATGGCATTCTGTGCTTAATTCTTATTGGTATTTTTCTAATTCTCTTATATAATCATATTGTAAATCGTCGTGCATAGTTGCTATAGATTTTGATATTTTTTTAAGTTGATTCTGATACATATTCTTTATCACAAGATTTTTAGAAATGAGTATGCCAGAATTTTTTAACGTTGCACAAAAAAATATTAATAATTTTACTTCAGTCTCGTTCGATCCGGTATAGCAAATATACTTATTCAACATACGAAGTATCTTCCTTAAACTTTTCTTTACAAAATACAAACTAGAGGTATTTATTTCGTCAAATTTCGATTGAACTTCTATTTTAATATTTTCTATATAAGCTTGTTCATCAGAGGCTTCAAATAATAAATAAGACAGCAGTTCCTTGTTTTCTTTTTTAAATTTTGCCAATCGTATACATAAGCCTATTAATTGATCGGATGGTGTATTGATTAATTCTATTTTTAGTTGCTGAATAGTTGATGCTTTCATATAGCTAAAATAGGAAGAATTTAAAAGCTGAATGAAAAATGAAATTTTTAATTAATTCATCTTACTTGAATAGGACTTGTTATTATAATTTATAAAAAAAATTATAGGCTATTAAAGCTTTATATTTAAAAAAGCATTTGTATTATAGTAAAAAATGTAGCTATTTGTCGTTTTGCTTGTAAAAGAATTGTTACAGATATTGTGATAAATAAATAAAAAATTACAATTTTAAGGACAAATAGCCAATATTTAGCTATTAATTAATGGCAATTGGCTTTTATAATTTTGAGGCGCTACCCCCTATGCATTAATAATTATTTTATCCATAATATCTCCTCCATTTATATTGTCAATCACTTCAAGCCCATTAATTATTTTCCCAAAGCAGGTATGCACACCATCAAGATGACTAGTATTTTGTCTGCTATGACATATAAAAAACTGTGAGCCTCCGGTATTTAATCCACGGTGAGCCATCGACAAAACACCACGATCATGATACTGCTTTGATCCTTTTAATTCGCAATTAATGGTATACCCTGGGCCACCAGCTCCCGTTCCATTGGGACACCCGCCCTGAATCATAAAATTAGGTATTACCCGATGAAAAGAAAGGCCGTTATAAAACCCTTCGCTGATTAATTGTTTAAAATTGGCCACCGCTATAGGTGCATCATCATCGTATAATTCAAATTTCATTACACCTTTGTTGGTGTGTATTTCGACCTGCGTTAGTTTAATTTCGCTCATTTGTTTATTTTTAGAATTAAGTGTTTTGCGAAAGTAATATATAACCGTCACTAAAAGCTGCTTTCGGTTTTATTTGTAAAAATCTGTTATCTGCCTGCCGATATTATTGTAATTAAATTTTTCAGTTGCTGCTGCAGCAATCTTTCCTTTATCATATACCGCATAATTATCCATAAGCTGTTGCATGGCATCTGCAAGTTGCTTTGTGTTTTCGCTTTCAACCAAAATGCCGTTTTCATTATCAATCACTTCTGCAATACCCCCAACCCGACTGCTGATAACAGGCAATCCGAAATAAGGAGGCTAACAAAACAATTCTTGATTATTTTAAACTATTAAGAATTGCTGCAAACTCAGCTGCTACCAAACTTGCACCTCCTACTAATCCTCCGTCCACATCTGGTTGGCCAAAAATATCCTTAGCATTATTTGCTTTAACACTGCCCCCATATAAAATAGAGATGCTTTCGGAAACAACGGCACCATATTGATTAGTCATCACATTTCTTATGTGAGCATGCATTTCCTGCGCCTGTTCGTTACTGGCTGTTTTACCCGTACCAATTGCCCAGATGGGTTCATACGCTATTACAAATCCTGTTAATTGCTCAGCAGATAAATGAAATAAACTTTCTTTTAACTGGGTTTCAACATAACTGTTTTGTGTTTCTGCTTCTCTGATAGCCAGAGATTCTCCGCAACAAAAAATTGGTTTTAGGCCGTTTTCCAGACAGATATTTATTTTAGCAGCCAACATAGGATGGCTTTCATTAAAATACTCACGCCTTTCGCTATGGCCCAGTATTACGTAATCAACAACAATGCTTTTAAGCATTTCGGCACTCACTTCTCCAGTATATGCACCGGCTTTTTTATCATAGCAGTTTTGACCAGCAACAAAAAAATTTTTTTTATCGACTATTTTATTTTTAACACTAATCAAAAAAGGAAACGGCACGGCAAAAACAGCTTTCTGATTTTCTTTCAAATCATGTGTTATATCCATTAATTCATCTATTAAAATTTCTGCCTCTTGCAGTGTTAAATTCATTTTCCAATTTGCTGCTGCAATTTGTTTACGCATTGTTTATTTTAATTTTAATTTATTTACAAATATCTGTCAAAATTTGTTTTTCCCTCTTTGTTATCACTAATCCTTTTAATTTTTTCCATCTATCGATATCAAGCAAGGCTTTTTTTAATTTATACTTTCTTATCCCATCGGCACCCCAAGAAAAATTAGGAACAATTTTTGACGTTAGCCCTACGGCAACAATATTACAACAAACACCCACTATAGTACCTGTATTAAAAGATGTATTAATGGCCGATTTTGAATAATCACCCATCATCAAACCTCCTTTATTACCTGCACTAATTTCTTTTTTATCCGCATCAACCCAATATTTTACTTCGCTGACATTATTTTTAATATTACTGTTGCTTGTGCCAGCACCTAAGTTGCACCAGGTACCAACAACACTATCGCCCAAATATCCATCATGTGCTTTATTACTATACCCAAATAAAATTGAATTCTTTATTTCTCCACCTACGGTACAAAAAGGGCCAATGGTGGTAGCTCCGTAAATTTTAGTTCCCATTTTAACAACAGCTCCATCGCAAACAGCAACCGGACCGCGTAGCATACTTCCTTCCATAATAATTGCATTTTTTCCAATATAAATTGGTCCTTCAGTTGCATTTAAAATGCAATGCTCCAAATTAGCCCCTGCTTCTAAAAAGATTTGAGATGGATTCATTAATTTATTTGTTTTTGAGATAGATTTACTTTTTCTGCCAGCAGTAATTAAAACAAAATCTTCCCGCAATGCCCAATCATTAAGTTGAACAATATGCCAAGGATAATAAATGGCTTTTATATCTCCTTTATAATCTACAAATTTATTTATTTTAACTTTACTGATAATTGCTTTCGTTGGCAATACATTGGCATGTATCAATAGGTAATTATCTTTGCCTATCTCTTTTTCTATTTTTACAGAAGTATAATCATCTAAATAATAATCTTCCCATTTATTAGCAGAAGTCATTTTTAAAACCCTTTCCCATTTTTCACGAATGGTTAAAATACCAATACGTACATCCTGTATATGTCTGGTATAAGTAAAAGGATATAGATTTTCCCGTTTACAGTATTCTTCTGTAAAGATAATCTTTTGCATACCGCAAAAATACAAAATAAAAATCCCCCGGGTTAACCGAAGGGATCTAAAGTATAGTAATAAAAAATAATTTTTAAATAAAGGCTAGTCTCTTTTAAATTATTTCGCTTTCTTTTCGTAGCGTTTGTTAAATTTATCAATCCTTCCTGCTGTATCTACTAGTACATTTTTACCAGTATAAAAAGGATGTGAAGTATTTGATATCTCCAGCTTAATTACAGGATATTCGTTACCATCTTCATGGGTAACTGTTTCTTTAGAATAAGCTGTTGAACGACTTAAAAACTGGGTTCCATTACTCATGTCTTTAAAAACTACCAATCTATAATTTCCAGGATGAATTCCTTGTTTCATATTTTTTATATTTGTATACGGTTTTTGCCGTAATATTACTAGAAGAATGCAAAATTAGGCATTTTTATTGAACTTTAGCTAAAATAAAAGAATAAAAAATATTTTTAGCCCTTCATATTGATGTATTGAAGTGCAATTCCTATATCCCATGCTTTAGTCGCTTGTATTACTTCCTGTAAATCATCGATTTTTTTACCAGTTACCCGTATTATATCATCCATAATGGCCACTTGAACTTTTAGCCCACTATCCTTTATCATTTTTACAATTTTCTTGGCATCTTCTTGTTTAATTCCATTTCTTACAGGCACTTCTTTTTTTACTACTTTGCCACTTTGAAAAGGCTCTTTACTTAAATCATAAATTTCAGCAGCAAGCCCCTGTTTCATACTACGACTAATCATCACATCAGTAATCTGGATAATTTTCATTTCGCTATCTGCTTCCAAATTTACTTTGTACTCTTTTTTATTGAGCTCAATTAATACATGAGATCCTTTAAAATCGAAACGATTAATAATTTCTTTACTTACGGTGTTGATTGCATTATCTAATGTTTGAAGATCAACTTTACTAACAAGATCAAATGAGGCCATAGTCTTTATTTTTAGTCAAAATTATTGAAATAATGGCGAATAGAAAAATGAGTAATGTTCAAAAATGCGATTAGCGTTAATATATACGGATGAATTATACGCCTATAACAAGTTCTCTATTTGCATACCCCTGTAAATAATCAAAAGAACTCAAACGATTATTCTGTTTTAGAATATTTTCTTTTTACAATTATGATTAAAATTATACCTGCAAGTATGAGGGCACAAGATATTAATTCGGCCTGAGTTGGATGAAAGCCAAATATAGAATAGGTATTATTTACCCTAAATAATTCTACAGTAAGTCGTTCTATACCATTTAAAATAAGATATATACCAAACATTACACCTGGCACTTTTATTCGTCGGCGTATAATCCAAAGTATTATAAAAAGTATAGTGCAAACTAAAGTTTCGTAAAAAGGAGTTGGAAAAACGGGTTGTGGCAAAGCCCTACAATACTCTTTATTACAGTCTTTTATTTGAACTCCGTCTTTATTTACATTGTTAGGATAGGTATAAGCCACCATCCAAACAGGAACAAATGATGGCGCCTTTAATGATTTATGTGGCACTTTTTCTAAACTTTCGTAGGTTCTATCTGTAACTTGAACCAAGATAGAATCTTTATTAAACACTTCGCCTTTTAAGTAATAGGCCGCGTTTTTATTAAGTTGATTTTGATAATCATCAGGGCCAGCTTCAACAACTTTTCCATCGGCATTTACAACATATGCACTATTAAATATGCCCCAATCGCCATCGCCAGATACTTGACAACCTATACGGCCTACTGCATAAGCTAGTAATAATGCTAACCCTGCTGCATCAACCAAATGAATAATTTTTATTCCTTTTTTTGACCCATACCAGCATATGGCTATAGCCGCTACAATTAAGCCTCCATAAAAAGTTAAGCCACTTGCCGAAAATAAACGCCCAATTGGATCTTTTATAAAATCACTCCAATTTTCTAGATTATCAAAAATTTTAGCCCCTACTATTCCAAAAATTAAACCAAGAATAATAATATCCCCAACTCTATCGTGTGGCCAAATACGCACATTTCTTCTTTCTGGTTCTTTTAATTTTAGTTTATTTTTTTCCCACCATTTAAGCCAGCTTAAAACAACTGCAATTAGCAATCCTCCAAATATATTACCCTCGCTCGAAAAAATATATTCTTGTGGATTAACCCCTTCAGGTTTACTAAAAAATAATCCGAATATTTTATAGCCAAAAACAAATCCTGCAATTGCGTTTATAATTAATTCGCTAATTGTAGCTGATTCCCCAACCGTAATTATTTCTTCCCTAGGTGATAATAGCCCTTCTTTTTCTTTACGCTGTAATTCTTTGTTTAATACAATAGCGGCAGTGATAAACCCCATGGCTACCATTAAGCCAAAAGTGTTTAAGAAGCTTAAGCTACTCCATTCTACACCAAACCAATCATTAAATACATAATATAAATTGGGATACATTTGTTGAGTTGATATTATTAATAATAAGTTTGCAATATACTAATTCGCTTAGTAATACAAAGCCTCCCATAAATGGAGAGGCTCTATTTAGATACTTATAAATTATATTAGTTACAATGCTGTTCAAACGCGCCAATCAAATTTTCTGCAATCATGTGTGCACTATGTCCTTCAATATTATGACGCTCTAGATAATGAACAAGCTTTCCATCTTTAAATAACGCAATAGCAGGCGACGAAGGAGGATAAGGCATAAGATACTCCCTTATCTTATTTATCGCGTCAACATCAAACCCAGCAAAGCTGGTAGTTATGTTATCTGGCTTTTTAGGTGTATTATTTACTGCCATTAATACCCCCGGGCGTGCAGTACCAGCACTACAACCACAAACCGAATTTAACATAACCAAGGTAGTCCCTTTTTCTGCTAGTTTATTTTCAACCGAATCGGCAGTAAGGAGTTCAGTAAAGCCATTCTCTGTCAACTCTTCTTTCATTGGAATTACAATTTCTGCTGGATACATATATTTATATATTTTTTAAAAAATGATATTACAAAATTCCTATTCTATTTTTAATAAGTCCAAAATTATAATTAATATCCCAATATTTTTAACATGCTTTGCGCTGTTTGTTCTTTTGCATAAACCCAATCAATTAATTTACCATTTTTATCATGACCAACTATGATGTGCTTGGGCGAAGGTATTAAACAATGCTTAATGCCCCCATATCCACTTATTTGATCTTGATATGCGCCGGTATGAAAGAACCCGACATATAAAGGCTCTCCTTCTCCCACTTTAGGTAAAAAAACTTCATTAATATGCTCTTCACTATCATAATAATCATGACTATCGCAAGTTATACCACCCAATACCACACGTTGGTATTCATTATCCCATTTATTAATGGGTAGCATTAAAAATTTTTCGCCAATACCCCAAGTATCAGGCAATGTGGTAATAAAAGAAGAATCAATCATATACCAAGTCTCTTTATCATTTTGCATTTTTTGACCTATTACACTGTAAATGTGTGCCATGCTCTCTCCTACTGTGTAACTACCAAACTCGGTAAAAATATGTGGCATAGACACTTTAGATCTTTTGCAAGCAACTTTTATATTTCGTACAATTTCATTAATCATAAACTGGTAATTATATTCAAATCCCAATGAATGCTTAATTGGAAATCCTCCCCCAATATTTATTGAATCTAATTCTGGACAAATTTTTTTTAACTGACAATAGAGATTTATAACTTTATTTAATTCGCTCCAGTAATAGATATCGTCCTTAATGCCTTTGTTTAAAAAAATATGTAGCATTTTTAATTGAAATCTATGCTCGTTACCCTCAATCTTATCTACATAAAATTCTAAAATATCTTTTGCTCTGATACCTAAACGTGAAGTATAAAATGGAAAGTTAGGTTCTTCTTCTGCTGCAACCCTAATACCTAAGTTAAATGGAACTTTAACCGATTTAATATACCCTCTTAATTCATCAACATTATCTAAAATTGGAATAACATTTTTAAACCCGCTATTCAAAAGACTGGCTATTCTACTAATGTATGGCTTTTGCTTATACCCATTACAAATGATAAAAATATCTTTATTGATCTTTCTTTTAGCGTATAATTTTTTTATAATATCGATATCATAAGCATAAGAAGTTTCCAAATGAATTTCATTTTTTAAAGCTTCTTCTACAATAAATGAAAAATGAGAACTCTTGGTACAATAACAATAATTATACTTGCCTTCGTATTTATGTTTTTTAAAAGCATTGGCAAACATAAGTTTGGCCTTATTTATTTGCTTTCCAATTTTTGGCAGGTACGTTAATTTTAATGGTGTGCCATACTTATCAATAAGTGCTTTTATATCTAAATCGTTGTACTGCAGATATTCATTTTTTACCTTAAAATCTTCCTGAGGAAACTTAAAGGTTTGCTGCACTAGGTCGTTGTAAGTATTATCCATGTATTGATTTACTATTTTATATTATTAATTTTTCTACAAAAATAACTTAATGTATAAACTTATTTATAAAAAAACCGGAAGTGAGCTAATCACAACCGGTTTATATAAAAAATTTTAATCAATCTTATTTAACTGAATCAATTAATTTCTTAAATGTTTCAGGCTCGTTCATAGCTAAATCTGCCAATACCTTACGGTTAAGATCAATTTTTTTAACTGATAGCTTGTTGATGAACTGACTGTAAGTCATTCCTTCTGCTCTAACGGCTGCATTAATACGTGCAATCCATAAGGTGCGGTATTCGCGTTTTTTTAATTTGCGGCCAACGTAGCTGTATGTTAACCCTTTTTCCATTACGTTTTTGGCAACGGTATATACATTTTTACGCTTACCATAATATCCTTTGGCAGCTTTTAATATTCTTTTGCGGCGGGCCCTACTGGCTACTGCATTTACTGAACGTGGCATATCTTAAATTTTTTAAAAAGTTTGTAGTTTATTTAATTTATTCGCTTACTTAATGCCTTTTTTAAAAGGTATTGAGTGGTATTATTTCAGACCTAGTAAACGTTTTACAAAATGCATGTTAGCATCGCTAACTAGACCATCTTTACGCATATTACGCTTGCGTTTTTTAGATTTCTTTGTTAAGATGTGGCGTTTAAAAGCTTTTTGAAACATGATTTTACCGGAACCGGTAACTTTAAAGCGCTTTTTGGCGCTGCTGTTGGTTTTAACCTTTGGCATTACATAACTTTTTTTAGTTACTCCCTACTGGCGTTCCCGAAACTACGGGACTCTTGTTGAGCCTTGTGGGAAATGTCTGAAAAAGTGTATTTTTCTTTTTCGGGTTGCAAAGATAACGATAAATAAGTAGATTTTATAAGAAATAGGGAAGTTTTTTTCTCCCCTCCGATTTTTTGATATGGTGCTTGTAAAAAATCTATTCGTCCATTCCCTCTCTACCTTCTGCCGTTTTACTTGAATTTTTAAGCATCTGATTAATTATATCCATTTCTACAGGCGTAAAATACCTCCATTTGCCTAAAGATAATCCTGCTAAAGTTACGTTCATAATGCGGGTACGCTTTAGCGATTCTACATTGTACCCCAACGCTTCGCACATCCGCCGTATTTGCCGATTAAGTCCTTGGGTTAAAATAATTTTAAACCTACTAGCACCTTCTTGTTTTACAAAACATTTTTGGGTAAGTACCCCTAAAATACGCACGCCACTTCTCATTTTATTGATAAAATCAATTGTTATTGGTTTATCTACAGAAACTATGTATTCTTTTTCGTGTTGGTTACCCGCACGTAATATTTTATTTACAATATCTCCGTCGTTAGTTAAAAAAATTAATCCTTCACTTCTTTTATCTAATCGACCAATTGGAAAAATACGGGTCTTATAATTTACAAAATCAATAATATTCGACTTATCTTTTAGATCAGATGTACAGGTTATTCCTTTAGGTTTATGTAAGGCTAGATAAACTGCCGTTTTCTTTTTTTTGATGGGCTCCCCATCAACCAATACTAGATCATTTTCTCCTACTCGGTTTCCTTTTGTTGCTTCTATACCATTGATGGTTACCCTAAGTTGATCAATATATTTATCAGCTTCCCTACGACTACAAAAGCCTGTTTCGCTTATATATTTATTTAAACTAGTATCCATAATAAAGTTAAAAATAATTGTAAAATTAAAAAAGGGAAGCAGAACTCCCCTTAAAATTTTATTACCATGTTGTTAATTACAATTTATCTGCAGCCAGCTGCTTCCTTTTGGATAACTTAGCTTTAGGCGCAAACATAACCAACATACGCTTACCTTCCATTTTTGGCAATCCTTCTAAAGCGCCAACATCCTTAAGCCTATCCGCAAATTTTAATAATAATAGTTCTCCTCTTTCTTTAAACATAATGGCACGTCCTTTAAACTGCACATGTGCTTTTACTTTATCTCCATCGGCTAAAAATTTTTCGGCATGCTTTACCTTAAACTCAAAATCGTGATCATCTGTATTTGGTGTAAAACGAATTTCTTTAACCTCGCTGGTTTTTGATTTCGCTTTCATCTCTTTCTTCTTCTTCTTTTCTTCGTACAAGAATTTATTGTAGTCAATAATCTTACAAACTGGAGGTTTGGCTCCCGGAGAAATTTCTACTAAATCTAACTCCTGCTCTTTCGCAATTTTTTGCGCATCGATGGTTGAGTAAATACCAGGTTCAAGATTTTCGCCAACTAAGCGCACTTCAAGTGCTCTTATCATGTGGTTAGTACGGTGTTCTTGCTGTTGTTCTTTTTTAAAACGGGGGTTAAATGCTCCCCTCGGTCTGGGTGGAAATGCCATTTATTGTTTTTAGTTTGTAATGTTGTTTATGCTTATCAAAAATATCTTTTTTATTTTAAATACACTGTTAGAAAAATATTTTTTGATTTCTTATTCAAATTTAAGCAGTAATCTTATTAAATTTCAAATATTTTTTACTCAGATGTACGATCATTTATTTCTGTAGTAATATCGAACAAAAATTCTTCCAGTAATTTGGCGCCTACATCGCCTTTCCCCTGCCGGCGAATAGAAACTTTACCCTCATTCATTTCCTTCTCTCCAATAACTAGCATATAAGGTACTTTTGCAATTTCTGTATCCCGTATTTTTCTGCCAATCTTTTCACTTCTATCATCAATCTCTGCACGAACGTCTGCTTTTTTAAGCTTTTGCAAAATTGTGTCTGAATAATCCATAAACTTATCGCTAATGGGTAGTATCTTAACTTGCAGTGGTGCTAACCAAGTAGGAAATTTTCCGGCATAATGCTCCAATAAAAACCCAATAAAACGTTCATGAGTACCCAGTGGCGCCCTATGAATAATTAAAGGCACTTCGGGACTATTGTCTTTATTAGTAAAGCTTAATTTAAAACTACGCCCTTGTGCAAAATCAACTTGGTTGGTTGCTAAAGTAAACTCTCTGCCAATTGCACTCCAAATTTGCACATCAATTTTTGGTCCGTAAAATGCCCCCTCGCCCTTAACTTCTACATAAGGAATATCAGTTTCAATCAATACTTTTCTTACTAAATCCTCTGTTTCTAACCAAAGTTCAGGTTCATTTATATATTTCTGTCCTAGTTTTTCAGGATCATGTAAGGACAAGCGCATCACATATTTATCTATACCAAATATTTTAAAATACTTTTGATACATATCATTTACAGCCCTAAACTCCTGCGCAAACTGCTCTTTACTGCAATAAATATGTGCATCATTCATGTGTAAACAACGAACCCGCATTAAGCCAAATAGCTCACCACTTTGTTCGTAGCGATAACAAGTTCCATACTCCGCAATTCTAAATGGTAAATCCTTATAGCTCTTAGGTTCTGCATCAAAAATTTTATGGTGATGCGGACAATTCATTGGTTTTAAATAGTATTTTTCGCCATCCATTTCCATAGGAGGAAACATGCTATCGGCATAGTATGGTAGATGTCCGCTAGTTAAATACATACTTTCTTTAGCTAAATGTGGGGTTACCACTCTTTTATAACCAGCTTTCTTTTCAGTTTCTTTTGCAAGCTTTTCTAACTCTTCAATAATAATAGTGCCATTGGGTAACCATAAAGCTAGCCCTGGACCCACTTCATCATCAAAAGTGAAAATTCCTAATTCTTTCCCTAGCTTACGATGATCTCTTTTTTTTGCTTCTTCCAGCATCAATACATATTCGTCTAATTCATTTTGACTAGGGAATGTAACCCCATAAATACGCGTTAACTGTTTATTTTTTTCATCTCCTTTCCAATAAGCTCCAGCAATGCTGGTAAGTTTAATCGCTTTAATAAAACCCGAATTAGGTATATGTGGCCCTCTACACAAATCTGTAAACGCTCCCTGGGTATAAAATGTAATTTCCCCATCAGTTAAACCGCTCAATAAATCAAGTTTATACTCATCTCCTTTGTCGGCAAAATATTGAACCGCTTCGGCTTTAGGTACAAGTTTTCGGATAAATAAATTTCTCTGTTTTGCCAATTCATTCATCTTTTTTTCTAAAAAATCCAAATCTTCTTCCGTAATTTTTTTATCCCCTAAATCCATATCATAATAAAAGCCTTTATCAATAGCTGGGCCAACCCAAAATTTAACACCAGGGAAGCTAGATTCTACCGCTTCGGCCATTAAATGTGCAGAGGAGTGCCAAAAAGTTGCTTTGCCATCTAAATCTTCCCAAGTAAGGAGTTTAAGCGAAGCATCTGCTTCAATAGGTCTATGTGCATCCCAAATTTCTCCATTAATATTAGCAGCCAATACTTTTCTTGCCAGGCCTTCACTAATAGATTTTGCTATGTCAAATGAAGAAGTTCCCTGCTCAAATTCTTTAACTGCACCATCTGGTAATGTTATCTTTATCATATCTTTATTCGCAAACCTTTGCGGCTTACAGTTTGCAAATTTAACGAAGTATTAGCTAAGGAAAAATTAATCTAAAATATCTTTGCCAATATGATTAAAATTATTCAGGTATTCTTGTTTGTTTTTTTTGCAACCCAACTGTCTGCCCAAGACTTTACAGGGCAATGGAAAGGATCGTTTGTAGATAAAAGTTCTGCTTTTACAGGTTGGAGTGGAGATAGTTGTGAATATGTAATTGAAATTGAAGTAGACAAATCTAAAGTAACTGGCTATTCCTACACTTATTTTAGTGATGGCGGAAAACGTTATTATACTATTTGTGAGTTAAAAGGTACTTTAAACAAAGCTGATAAATATATAGAAGTAGGTGAAATTAAAAGAACAAAAACAAATGTGCCCGCTAATATTCGAAATTGTTTTCAAATACATCACTTAATTTATTTTCAAAGGGATAATGAACAAATACTCGAAGGCTCCTGGCTTCCTGCTCCCAATCAAAATGGAGATTGTGGTTTTGGAACCACTATTTTATCAAGGAGAATGCTTAAAAAAAATCCTGATTATTACAATAATAACACAGTAAAAGTTGCAACAAAAAAAACAGAGTCTGTTGTAAAATCTAATCCTATAGAAAACGCTTCTAAAATTGCTAAAACTAAAAAAACTACTGAAACACCAATCAACAAAGTGGTTCCTAATAAAAATGAGGAGGATGCAAAAGATCAGGAAATAAAAAAAATAGTGCTAACGCCAGAAAAAATACCTTTTCCAAAATCATCTAAAGCAGAAATTATCGAAAAAAAAATACCTGAAATCCTGTACCAGAAGAGGAGTAATTATTTACTAAAAACTATTGAAATTGATAATGGCAGTTTTACAGTAGATTTATATGACAATGGAGAAATTGATGGAGATAGTATTTCCCTGTTTTTTAATGATAAATTATTATTATCAAATAAGCGATTAAGCGATAAATCTATAAGTTTAAAACTTAATATTGATGAAAACAGGGAATTAAATGAATTAATTATGTATGCCGAAAACCTTGGAACTATAGCGCCAAATACAGCTCTGATGATTATAAATGACGGGGACAGTCGGTACGAAGTACGTATTTCATCAGATTTACAGAAAAGCGGGGTTATACAATTTGTACATAAGCCTAAAATAAAGCAATAATATAAATCGTATTTGGTTATATCTGATAACCAACAGCCTTATTTTAAGGAATCCTATCTATTTTAGCTTTTTATCTTGCCACAACATTTAATTCCTGCGTCAAAACAGATTACAGTAAAAACAGCATTAACAACGACCGTCAATACCCAGGTAAAATGTTTGTGACGTCACGATACTTTTACAAGATTAACTCCAAATTTTACTTACGAAGCTGGGCATTGCCTTGTCAATTTTAAAATTTCACATTCCAAGTAACAGCTGGTATTACCGGAAATAAAGAAACCTGCTTAGCTTGTACTTGCAAACTGCCATTAAAAGGGTTTCCGGTTTGGTCAAAATATATAAAGTATGGGTTTTTACGATTATAGGCATTGTAAACACTGAATACCCACTCCGTTTTCCAATTTCGCTTTATATTTTTCTTTGGGGTAAGTATCGCAGCAAAATCAATCCGATGGTATGATGGCAATCGATATTCGTTTATTCGACTATACTCCTGTGTAAGCACACCCCCTACTATATAAAATCTTTGTGGCAATGTGGCCGAATTGCCAGTACCATACACAAACGAAGCAGATAGTCTCCATTTTTTATTCAACTCGTACAAGGCCACCACACTCATATCATTTCTACGATCGTATTTAGCTGGGTATTTTTCACCAAAGTTTAATTCAGCAAATTTACGCCAAGTCCAACTTAATGTATAACCCACCCAACCTGTTAATCTGCCTTTTGTTTTATTAATGAAAAATTCGGCTCCATAACTTGAGCCTTTACCAAATACAAATGAATTCTCTGTATCATCAAGTCCATTGGGTGTAAAGCCATCTTGATATTCAATTTGATTTTGTAGTTGTTTATAATATAATTCTATAGAGGTTTCATAAGTATTATCTTTAAAATTTTTAAACAAGCCGGTTGCGTAAAGCCAGCTAATTTGTGGTTTTACTTTGTAGGTACAAGGCACCCAAATATCAGTGGGTAAGGTTGTTCCTGAATTGCTAACTAGGTGTATATATTGCAAGTTGCGGGTTACCGAACCTTTAATAGAAGTTGCATCATTTAATGCATAACGAATGGTTACGCGGGGCTCTAAGCCACCATACGTTTTTATTGCATCACCATTTTTAAATACGGTACTATCTAACCGATTTCCATTGTCATCTGTTCGATATATTTTATAGGGACCTCTTTGTTGAAACCAACTATATCTTAACCCGACATTTATTTTTATTTTTTCATTAATTTCCCAATCATCTTGTAAGTATAATGCAGCCTCGTGTCCATATTTTACTTGTGCATTATTAGGTTTAAAAACGATGGAATCTTGCTTACCACTTACAACAGAAGGTGTAAATTTATGGTAAGTGTAAATACCGCCAAACTTAAGCTTATGACCTGTATAAGGGTACAAGTCAAAATCTTGCTTAATGCTCAAGTCTCTAATGCCTGAGGCTAATTTTACTTCAAAGTTATTTTGTATGGCATTAAAAGTAAAATTATAATTGTTATATACAGCGGTGGTATTTCCAAAGAGTTTATTATTAAAAACATGATTCCAGCGAAATGTTCCTGTTGCATTACCCCATGGGATATTTACTTTTAAACTTTGTTTGCCATTTGTAAAATCAAAAACATCACGTCCAAAATAGCCACTGAGATAAATTCTATTTTTGTCAGAAAAAATGTAATTAGCCTTCGCGTTTAAATCATAAAAGTAGTAGCCGCTTCCTTTAAACTGGCTAGTAGATTTAATAAAAGGTTTAGAGAGTGCATCAACATAAGTGCGTCTAGCAGAAACAATAAATGATGATTTATTTTTTTTTATAGGACCCTGAATAGATAGCCTGGATGCGATTAAGCCAATGCCGCCCTCTATTTGTAATTTCTGATTATTCCCTTCTTTCATAGAAACGTCTAATACACTTGACAGGCGGCCGCCATATTGTGCGGGCATGCCCCCTTTAATAAGGGTTACATTTTTAATAGCATCAGCATTAAAAATAGAAAAAAAACCAAATAGGTGACCTGTATTATAAACAGGGGCATCATCCAATAGTATCAAATTCTGATCTGGGCCCCCTCCCCTTACATAAATTCCAGCACTCCCTTCCCCGGCATTTCTTACCCCAGGCAAAAACTGAATGGTTTTTAATAAATCTACTTCGCCCAAAAAGGCAGGAATTGATTTTATTTGCTCAATAGGTAAAGTTATTTTTCCCATTTGAGCATCTTTAATATTTGTATCTCTTTTTTTAGTAGACACAACCAGCTCTTGTGATAAATTTATCTTTGGTAAAACGTCAAAAATTATTTTAGTATCTGCTTCTAGATTAATTTCAACAGCTTTATATCTGTATCCGATAAAAGAAAAAATTAGTACGTACTTACCTTCATCAAGCGTTATAGAATAAAAACCATAAAGATTACTGCTCACTCCCTTGGTTAGCCCTTGCACCGTAATGGTAGCGCCAATGAGGGTTTCGCCATTAAGCGAATCTTTTACATAACCACTAATAGTATATTTATTTTGTGCAAAGCTAAAAAAAGAAAAAAAGAAAAAAAGAAAAAGAAAAAAAGAAATTTTCATGATTACTATAACTTGATTACTGCGATTCATTTAAATATATCTATAATAATTATTGTGCCTTTATTGTATCTTTCACTATTCCGCAATGTAACATTGTGCCATTAAATTCGGGGTGTTTTCTACCTAGGTATGGGTTAATTACTTCTGTAGTTTTACTTACCCAGTTAGCTCCGTTATCCTCTCCAAATGCCATAGGACAATTTTGCCAATACATATTTTCACCTTCATAATTAATTACTTTAAATAAGGGATACAAATTTTCAGAAACCATACTAAAATCTTTTCGCATCTCCCGAATATTTAACATGGCTAATATAGATTGGGCATTAACTTTTACACCTGTAAAATTTTCCATAGCAATATCATAAATATGGATAGTATCTTTTTTTAACTCATCCATTGGAATGACATCAAGTAATTGAATAAATTTTATTGCATGCGTCTTAACCTTTGTAGTATCTGCCTCTACAAAGGCTAGAGCCATATCAAAATAGGCATTCATCGCATTATCTACCGACTGATTAAACATTTGCGAATGCTTTTTTAAAGCAATCGCTTTTTTTTGGGGTACCATATCTGCTCCATCACCTGTCTTAAACTTATATAAATAATACGCTACTAATGCAAGCACAAAGAACATAACAGCTAAAATTATTTTATTCATAGTAGTATATTTTTTACAAATTTAGCGACTCGTAAAATAAATCAGCATAATACCGTAATTTTTTATTTATTATAACAGTATTTACTCATTAAGGTTCGATAATCGTTATTTTTGCCGCTTATTATAAAACGCCTCGAAATTTTACTATGCTTTTAGGATTACAAAATGTAACATTTGAATTTGGTGCCAGAACAATTGTAGAAGATGCCACTTGGCATATACAGCCCAATGAACGTATTGGATTAATTGGATATAATGGCACGGGTAAATCTACTTTACTCAAAGTATTAACTGGACAATACAGTCCTGCAAAAGGCACTGTAGAAAAAGGGCGGGAAACCACAATTGGTTTTTTACATCAGGATTTATTAGGATTTGATACCGACGATTCTATTTTAGAAGTAGCGATGGGCGCATTTGAACGTATAAAAAAATTAGAAAAAGAATTAGAACTTTTAGGTATCGAATTAGAAAAAACAGGTGATGAAAGTTTGGCTAATAAATATGCCGACTTATTACACGAAATGGAAGTACTAGATGGATATAGTATACATCACCGTACAGAAGAAATTTTACAAGGGCTTGGGTTTGCCAATGCAGATTTAAGAAAGCAATATAAAAAATTTAGCGGGGGTTGGCGTATGAGGGTATTGTTGGCTAAAATGATTTTAATGAACCCCGATGTTTTATTAATGGATGAACCAACCAATCACTTGGATTTACCTAGTATTGAATGGCTTGAAAAATATTTGATTCATTATCCTGGCGCGGTGGTAATTGTATCGCATGATCGTTTCTTTTTAGATAGGATGGTAAATAAAGTTGTAGAACTTTATCAGAGAGAATTACATTTTTATACTGGTAATTATTCTTATTACGAACAGGAAAAAGCCCTTCGTATTGACATGCAGCAGAAGGCTTACGAAAACCAACAGGATTATATACGACAGAATGAACGCTTTGTTGAACGTTTTAAAGCTAAAGCCAGTAAAGCAGCGGCGGCACAGAGTATTGTTAAGCGTTTAGAAAAATTAAATCGGATAGAAAATGTAGAATTAGAACGTCCAAATATGCGTATTAATTTTGCCATTGACAAAACACCAGGTAAAATTGTGGTTACTTTAAAACATATAAGTAAACGTTTTGGCGAAACAATAATTTTGGAAGATACGGGTGCAGAAATTGACCGTGGTGATAAAATTGCATTGATTGGTGCTAATGGAAAAGGGAAATCTACTTTATTAAGAATTATTGCTGATACCGAACCATTTTTTGGTGAGCGAGAATGGGGACATAATGTAGAAGAGTCTTTTTATGCCCAGCATCAGTTAGAGGCTTTAAACCAAAACAATGATGTACTAGAAGAATTAAAAGAAGCTCGAAGCGGAAAAAATGATTTAGAATTAAGAAGTTTACTGGGTGCTTTTTTATTTAGTGGCGAAGCTGTTGAAAAGAAAATTAAAGTATTAAGTGGCGGCGAAAAAGCTAGGGTTGCTTTAGCAAAAACCATTGCTAGCAAAGCTAATTTCTTAATCCTGGATGAACCCACTAACCATTTAGATATTCACTCTGTTGATTTATTGGTAGAATCGTTAAATAAATATGAAGGAACTATAGTTTTAGTAAGTCACGATAGGTATTTTATAAGTCGAATTGCTAATAAAATTTGGGATATAGAAGACCATAAAATACGAGAATTTAAAGGCCCTTATGCCGAATATGAAGATTGGAAAGAAAGAAAAGAAAAAGCAGATGCTGCATTATTAAAAGTAGAAGGGAATAAGCAGCTGACAAAGGGAATTTCTGTAAAAAAAGAATCTAAAAATCAAGTTGAGACTCCTTTAGCTAATACACAAAACAACATTATTGATAAAGAATTTAAAAAAATATTACAAAAGCAAAAAAATATTTTTCAGCAGCTTGAAGAAAAAATTGCAAAACTTAGTAAGATTAAATCGCAGTTAGAAATAGACCTTGCGTCACCTGATGTATATAACAACAGAACTAAATTTATACAAACAGAATCAGAGTATAAAACAAATACAGATAATTTAATAAAGGCAAATACAGATTATGAAATTGCTTTTGAAAAGTTGATGAACCTAGAAAAAAAGATATAAATTGTCATCTAAAATCTTTCATCATCTGTGATAATTCGTCTAATCCGTAGCTTAATCTGCTAAATAAAAAAATCCCCGATAAAATCGGGGATTTAAAATATGTTCAAAAAAACTACTAATAATTTTTTAAGCTCATTTCTACTCTTCTATTTTTGGCACGGCCTGCAGCAGTTTTATTATCTTCAAGAGGCACTCCCTGACCATATCCTGTAACAGTAATCCGTGTATCAGAAACACCCTTGCTAACTAAATATGATTTTACAGAAGCAGCCCTGTTTTCAGATAAAGTTTGATTTTTATCTGCTTTGCCGGTATTATCTGTATGACCACTTACTGCCACATTGTAAGAAGCATTTGCATTTAAAATAGCAACTACCTCATTCAATTTAGCATTTGATTTAGCTAACAGTTTTGCACTTCCAGTAACAAAGAAAATATTTTTAGCAGCTGTATTAACTTTCTTAATAATTTCTTCGCTTATTACAGGACAACCGAAATTTGATGCTGGTCCTTTTTCAGTGATACATTTATCTTCTTCATCATTTACACCATCACCATCGGTATCTGGTATTGGACAACCTTTGTAACGAGCAACACCCGCAACTGTAGGGCAAACATCCACTTCGTCGTTTAGTCCATCCCCATCAGTATCTGGTATTGGGCAACCTTGATAACGTGCTAAACCCGCAATTGTAGGGCATTTATCACTATCATCTGTTATTCCATCACCATCTTTATCAGGACAACCTTGCAAAGAAGCTAAACCAGGTACATCTGGGCATTTATCATCCACATCCAAAACACCATCTCCATCTCTATCTTTTGGAACCTCAATTACTGGAGGCGGTGGTGGTGGAACTACTTTTTTTTTTTCCTTACCAATACTCTGAGCAAAGCCAACAGAATAGAATAAATTGTCGCCTAACACATCTTTAGTAAGTGACCATCTGTATTGGAACTGAAATAACAAATAAGTAATGCTATTAAAATTAACCTGAAGACCAAGGCCTGCTGGAACATAAGCCCCTAATTTATCAGTATAAAAACCTCCACCAACACCAACTGTTGCAACTGGACTTAACATTGCTGCGTTATCAAAAGGACGAATGTTAATTGATGGTTCTAATTCAGCACCTATTTCAGTCTTTTGTGTTAAGCCTGTGCGAATTGCACGGTAATCACGAAAACTAGCATTTAGTTTTACAGAATAATCAATTTTTGAAGTAATCCCTTTCCAATATGACAAAGAAAATCCTTTGGTCATATTTTTTAATCGATTATAGCCATCACTTCTTAATGGATACTTAACACCTTGAGGGGCGTCAAAATCAGTCATGTTATAATGTAAACCAATAACTTGTCCTTTTTTTGCTCCATCCCCCATCTTTTTAGATTTTTGAGAAAAGGCGCTTGTGGCTAAGATAGACAATGCCAAAATTAATGTTAGTTTTTGTTTCATAAACTTTAAATTTATTGAAATTTTTTATATGAGTTATATGCAAATATAATGTTAAATAAATACAAAGGCAAAATTTGTACTTATTTTATTTTTAGACCTAAATTATTAAAAATCAAACCTTTATCAATTTTTACCACCCCGTATTAATAAAAGTAATATACAAAATAGACAAAATAGCTTCTAAAAGCATCCTCATTATGCAAATCAATGTTTACTTGTTTTTTATTAAAATATGATTATAACTATAAAATTAAATTTGTAAAAGGGAAAGCAATTGAAATGTTATTTTATATTATTCTAAATACCTTCCCGTTTTTTATTAAATAACCTTTTATATAATTACCTATATTTGCAACCGATTTTAGCCATATCAACTAAAATAATTGGCTCGGTAGCTCAGCTGGATAGAGCATCAGCCTTCTAAGCTGAGGGTCATTGGTTCGAATCCAATCCGAGTCACAATTAAAAAATATTATTAATTTTCTGCGATACCTACCGGAATAATTATAGTTAAAAATAAATAAGAGTCGCTATATGGCGACTCTTATTTATTTTTATACAAACTTTAGCATATGGAAGTAAAAATGGAAGCGACCTGGAAAGAAGTTTTAAAAAAAGAATTTACTAAACCTTACTTTAAGCAAATTGTATTTTTTTTAAAAACTGAAAAATCTACTGGCAAAATTATTTACCCTTTAGGCTCCCTCATTTTTAACGCATTTAACCAAACGCCTTTTAACAAGCTAAAAGTGGTTATTATCGGGCAGGATCCTTATCACGGAGAAGGCCAAGCTCATGGATTAAGCTTTTCTGTTCAAAATGGTATTAAACCTCCTCCATCACTCGCTAATATATACAAAGAAATACAAACAGATATTGGAATTGCTATGCCAGTACAATATGGTAATTTAACTCGCTGGGCTGAGCAAGGAATACTACTCCTAAATTCGGCCTTAACTGTTAGGGCTAACGAACCAAATAGTCATGCTAAATTTGGATGGGGGGAATTTACAGATGCCGTAATTCAAAAAATATCAGATGAGAAAAAAGGAATTGTATTTTTGCTCTGGGGTAAATTTGCGCAAGAAAAACAAATACTTATTGATGAAACAAAACATACTGTCTTAAAAGCAGCACACCCGTCTCCGCTATCGGCACATACTGGTTTTTTTGGTTGTAACCATTTTTCAAAAACAAATGAAATATTAATTAAACAAGGATTGGCTCCAATTGATTGGAAATTACTAACCCCTTAATACTAACCATAAACATGACCCTTTTAAAAAATATTTTTGGAAGATTCTGGGCCTTATGGGGTTTACTCAGTTTTTTAGTAACCTTTCTAATTATATTTATTCCCTCAATGGCTTCGCATTTAATGAAAGACCCTAAAGGACAAAAATACTTTATAACTGTTTCTAAAATATGGATGAGAGTATGGCTTTTTTTAATTGGGTGCCCGGTTAAAGTTACTGGCAAAGAAAATTTTAAATCCAATACCGCATATATTATTGTTTTTAATCACAACGCTTTATTAGATGTGCCTCTTTCTGCTCCTTTTGTTCCTGGAGCAAATAAAACGATTGCAAAAACTTCTTTTGCAAAAATTCCTCTATTTGGTTCGTTTTATAAACGCGGATCTGTTTTAGTTGACAGAAAAAATGAAAAAAGCAGAAGCAAAAGTTTTGATACTATGAAAAAAGTATTATCTAACGGAATACATATGTGCATCTACCCCGAAGGGGCAAGAAACCGAACAACAGAAGCACTTCAGTCTTTTTATGATGGTGCCTTTAGACTAGCTGTTGCAACAAAAAAAGACATCATGCCCTGCATTATTATTGGAACAAAAAAGGCGATGCCAATTAATAAAAAATTCTTCTTATTACCAATTAAATTAAAAATGCATTTTTTGCCGCCTGTTTCTTCAATAGAAATTACAGTTGCTCATTTAAAAGAGAAAGTTTTTAATACTATGCTAAAGGAGTATTTAAGGCAGGTTTAGATGTTTACAAATCAATCTCTTGATAAATTTCTTTTCTAAATTTTATTAAACCTTGCCACCAACTATCCAAAGTAGATGCAGCTGAGCTTCTAACTCATTAAACCATTTAGGACCAATTTATAAGTCATAGAAATATCGAGATCTGTTTATTTTTAAATCGCGTAACAACCCAGATTTAGGACTGATGCTAATATTAAATGACCGGTATTTCCCCACCGGAGAAATATTAATAGCCATTTGCCAACAATGCATCTCCCTTGTAAGGTACATGCTAAGCATGCCTAACTCTTTTTGTGAAATATTATATGACCCATTTAAGCCAATCTGCCATTTTGCAGTAAGGTTTAAAGAACCTGTCCAACTTACATTTTGAGTTATAAAATTTTTGTACCCTGTTCCAAATCCATTGGGCACTCTATTGTAATTTAAAGCATACTGAAAACTAACACTCCAGGGAATATTAAAGTTTGCAAACTCTCCTGGATTGTTGCTTAAATAAGCCGCTTCTTGTTGGTATTCATTTAAAGGCAAACCAGAAATAGCATTAAGCTGACTAGTTTGTTGATTGTTGTTAATTGGTAATTTTTCATTTTTATCGCCTCCCTTAAATTGACTTTGTAACGCAATATTAGCACTGGTTAATTTACCTAAAGCTGCTTTTTTATTCCAAACTAATTTATCAATAAAATCCCCTTTACTATTTGTTAAATATGGAACCACGACTGCACTTGCTGCAATACTTATTTTTTCGAATAAATTGGTGCGGATATTAATATTAAACGGACTTAATTTAAATGAATCCTGAAGAAAATTATATCCACTGTTAATACTAAACCCATCAATCAATGTAATTTTTTTAATAGCTTCTTCTGTAGTATCTTTTCTATCTCGCACTTTCATTTGTATATTATTATCAATCCCAAAACTTAAACCGCCAAATTTCCCTTCGCTAAAAGCGCCAAAAACACCTCGATCGTGTAGCGAATATCTTCTAAAATTTTTGAAAGTGTCAATTTGAGTTGTGTACCAAAACGGTCTATTCATATCGGGTTTATAACTCGCCGAAATAGAAGGCCTTATTTCGTGACGAATGGCCTGAATCTTACTCGTTTTTTTAAATGTAAACATGCCAAAAATACGCGTAGTCATGCCCATGCCAAAAGTCATTTCGCGGGCAGAATAGAAACCTTTTTTAATTGTAGTATCCACTTTTTTATTAGTGCTATTCCAGCTACGAATAAATTTTTCTTGATACCATTTTTCTTGATATGAAATATTGGGCGAAAACTGAAAACTACCTATTTGAGGCAATGATAAACTAATGGGTATATTATGACTAGCTCCCCATTTATAATTACTTGCAAATTCGTTAACAAAATCTCCTAGTATATCATAAAAAGAAGAAAGACTTCGCATATTTGTGTTTAACGCTATGCCTAAATTTTCGTACCATTTGTATTGGCCTATTACCTCCTTTCGTCGAAAAGGATATAAGGTATTTACATTAAACCCTATATCAGGTAAATTGATATTTATTAATTTACTATTTGTATTTTGGTTATGATTACTACTAATATTTATATTAAACGGTTTGTTTTTCCATGTTTTTGAATAGGTAATAGAAGAGTTTAACTGATTTTGGAAATTTCGTTGAGGGCTGTTGGGTACAGAAGAGTTGAATCCACTACTACCAGCATTTAAACTAGCGTTAAAACTAACGCCTGGTCTAGCTTTGGTATCGGAGGTATGACTCCAACGTATATTAAAATTTCTGGCACCCGATTTGTCCAAATTTCTCAAATGCTGAATATCTAGCGTAAAATTTCCTTGGTATCGGTATCGTTTAAAATACCTAGGACTAATATTTGCCGTCCATCCTCCATAAGAATAAATAGTACCCCTTAGTACAATATCTAAATTATCATTCAGCACTTTATAATAACCCAATCCTTCCAATGCTAGACCCAGTTGCTCATTCGCATTAAATGAGGGTGCTAAAACACCTGAATGTCTACCTGTTTTTAATGGATAAATTCCAAAAGGTAAATAAATAGGTATGGGTATGCCTTCAAATTCGGGATGCACCGGACCTGTAATCGCCATTTTTTTATTGATGAATTTTATTTTTTTACTTACAAAAGAAAAATGTGGGGTATCTAAATTACAGGTTGTAAATCTTCCTTTAAAAGCATAAAAAATATCTGCATCAATTTTTTTTATCCTATCTCCATAAATAAATAATTCCCCTTGCTGTGTATAAGTTCCTTTAGTAATCCCCTTACCCGTTTTCATATTAAAATTTATAGAATCACTTTGTGTTACAAAGTCTGCCTGATTAAATCGTGGAAAAGAAATTACTTTTCCTGTACTATCCTTAATTAAATAAGCACTAACCAAACTAGTAGTCTGATTAAATTCTATCCTTGGGGCATACAGCTCATTGTCTCTGTATTTAACATTAGTTTTTTTGCCATACAAAAATATTTTTTTTGCAGGTATATCCATTACCATTGAGTCATCGGCATGGTAGACAACCAAGGCGTCTAATGCATCTTTTGAAGATCTAAATGGAAAGGTGTCAATTGTAACAACCCGGCTGGTATCTACTATGTAGGTAGATAATATAGATTCTTTATTATTATTGGCTTTAAATTTTTGCGTATCTAATCTGTTAACTGGAATTGTATCGATAGATAAATAAATGTGAAAGCCATCTACATGAAAACCTCTAGCACTGTAATTCATCATTATAGAGAATAACAACAACATCAATGCCCATAACGATATATATTTTGCCTTACCTTTGTTAAGTTGGTTCATATTTAAGAATGACAAAAATAACTATAAACTCCCGATACTTGTTGGGATAAATGTGAATAATTGTTTAATTAATAAACCTGATAAAATTGAGTATTATATGTTAATGAAAAAAGTATCTTTTTTATTTGTTTTTGCTCCTTTGCATTTGTTAATATTTGCTAATGCATATGCCCAAACTCCAAAACTAATTAAAACAATTGTGGTAGATGCGGGACATGGTGGTACTAGAGACCCAGGTGCAACGGGCCAATATGAAAATTCTTTACGATCACAGGAAAAGGATGTAACGCTTGCTATTGCTCTAAAATTGGTTGATGAATTAAAAAAACAAATTCCCAATGTAAATGTAATTCCAACCCGAACAACAGATATTTACCAATCGCCTACCGAAAAAGCAAAAATAGCTAATGAGTACAAAGGTGATCTCTTTTTATGTATACATGCTGATAGCGGCCCCTTAAAACAGGGCAGAAGAAAAATTGGCGAACGAACAGTTACCCGCTATAAAATATCATATAAAGGCAAGGGAAAGAGAAAGAAAAAAATTAAAACTCCCTATGAAGCTATAGAATCGGTATATGAATATTTTAAAATGCCCCTTACACGCAATGGCACTAGTGTGTGGATATTTGCGGCACATAAAACCAGTGCCAAATTGCAGGCCATAATGGATGGTGATGAGAATTTTGAAATTGAAGCAAACGGTGTGGACTCTGTAGATTCCGGTTTGGATTTTAGAACTCCCGAAGGAAGAACCATTGCAGCTATTTATGCCAAACGATTTCAGGAAAGAAGTGACCGATTGGCTACTATGGTAAATGAAGAAATAGAAAATACAGGTCGGCAAGCACTGGGTGTAAACCAACGTCAAAAAGGCATATGGGTTTTACAAGCAACCAATATGCCTGCTATATTAATTGAAACCGGCTTTATTAATAACCCAGAAGATGAACGGTATATTAACAGCGAAAAAGGTCAACAGGAACTCGCAGAAGCGATAACTGAAGCTGTAAAACGCTATAAAGCTCAAGTAGAAAGTGCAAATAATGTAACCCCAATTCGATAAGATTTTAATTAAAGAATTATAATTAAATTACTTTTGATATTAACTAAATCAGGTTATCCGTTATATAAATACAATGAAAATTTCAAACGAAACTAAAATAGGTGCTATTACAGCAATTACTATTACCGTTTTAATAATGGGTTTTAATTTTTTAAAAGGAAAAACTTTTTTTGGAAAAACACATACCCTTTATGCTAAATACACGAATGTACAAGGCCTTGCAGCATCTAATCCTGTAATGATAAATGGTCTTCAGGTAGGAACTGTTTACAGTATTACTACTGATAAAAATATGAAAGAAATTTTAGTGAATATGAATCTCACAAAAGATGTTAATATCCCAAATAATTCTATTGCAACTATTGAACAAACTCTACTAGGATTGATTAGTATTAATATTAAATTAGGTGATGTAAAAGATTATATTCCAAAAAATGATACCATCGCTACAGAGCCTACTACTGGAATGTTTAATGAAATACTTAGTAAAGTAGACCCTATTTTTATACAGGTAAAAAAAGCGGTAAGCTCTATTGATTCAATTTTGTTTAGTTTTAATCGCATTCTTGACCCATCAGCAAAAAATAACATAAGCGCCACACTCGAAAATCTAAACAAAACAACAGCCAACCTAATCGAATCTTCGGCTTCGCTAACCACATTGCTAAATACGCAAACAGGTGCACTGGCTGGCACTTTAAACAACCTTAATTCCTTTACTACCAACCTCGATAAAAATAATAATAAGATTAATAACTTGGTGGGAAATTTAGATAAAACGGCTACCAACTTTTCGAATTTAGACCTAGAAAAAACTTTTAATATATTAAATACAACTATTACCGATCTCAAATCAACTATTGGCAAATTAAATAGCACATCAGGTAGTGCTGGATTACTTTTAAATGATACGAAATTGTATAATAATCTTTCCGCCACAACTAATAAACTCAATCTGCTTATTGATGATTTAAAGACTAATCCAAAAAGGTATCTGCATATTTCGGTATTTGGCAAAAAAAATACAACGAACTCTTTAACTGTTCCTTTACCCGATACCATAAATGCACCTTACCTAAAACATTAACAATTATAATCAATAAAGCTATCAGAATTATAAAATAAAAACACCAATTTACATTCTGATCAAAAACAGGACCATTGCAATTTAAATTCAATATCTACATTTTCTTTTACAGAATTATAATGGTTGTTCTCTTATTAATTAACAGCTGCTATCAAATTACTGCTCAGCAAATTATTAGTACTACTTCATCTTCGGTTAACATTCGTTCCATAAAAATAGTACAAGGAAAAAGCTTACGATTTATTACTATTGATTCAGCTAATTCGCTTGAAACTATTGCTGGCAATGTAATCATCAAGGAAAATCTTACTACTTTTTATTGCGATAGTGCTACCATAAACAGAACTACAAATGTGATAGAAGCATATGGCAATGTGCATATCAATGATAACGACAGCATACATACTTATGCACAAAGTCTGATATATGTTGGTGCGGATAGAATAGCTTATTTAAAAAATAATGTGAAACTTACCGATAAAAAAGGAACCCTATACACCGATGAACTAGAGTATAATTTACAAACCGGTATAGCTACCTATAAAAACGGAGGCAGAATTACAAACAATAAAACAATTTTAACCAGCCGTGATGGGGTGTATTATGCTGATACTAAGGATGTTTATTTTAAAAAAGATGTGCACCTAAAAGATCCCGACCGAGATATATGGACTGATAGTTTACTTTACAATATAAAAAATAATATTGCCACTTTTATTTCCAAAACACGCATTATAGGTAAAGATGGAAGTGTAGTTACAACAAACTCGGGGACTTATAATTTAGAAACTGGCGAAGCTCTTTTTTCGGGCCGACCTACTTTTAGTGATACTACACGCAGCGGAATTGCAGACATCATGGCATTAGACAAAAAAAGCGGCACCCTGCAAATGGAGGGAAATGCAAAATTGGTTGATAGTGTTAATAATGTAACCATAATTGCAAATCAAATATTTGCCAATACAAAAGTTAATTCTTTTTTAGCTACCCATAAACCTGTAATGATTTTATACCGAGATGGAGATAGTACTTACATTGCCGCTGATACGCTGTTTTCGGGCTTACGAAAATATGATAGTTTGGAAAGAAAAGTAATTACACAAACCGATACCCTAAAAAAAACACTAGTAGTAAAAACGAATGATGCAGATACCGCTATTAGATATTTTTTAGGCTTTCATCATGTGCGTATTTTTAATGACTCTTTGCAGGCAGTAAGCGATAGTTTACACTACTCTACTGTGGACTCTACCTTTAAATTATTTGGCGAACCTGTTATATGGAATAACAATTCTCAGATTAGCGGCGATACCTTATATCTGTTTACACTAAAGCAAAAACCTAAACGACTACTTGTTTATAATAATGCTATGATTGTTAATAAAACCAAAGAAGCTATGTACAATCAAATTGCCGGACGAACCTTAAATGCGTATTTTGCTGAAGGATCAATAGATTATGTGCGCGTAAAAGGAAGTCCAGCTGAAAGCATTTTTTACCCACAGGATGAAGATAGCGCTTATGTTGGTATGAACCACAGCAGTGGCGATGTAATTGATATCTATTTTGTAAAAAAAGAATTAAATAAAATAAAATTTGTAAATAATGTGGATGGCGTTTTATACCCAATAAAAGAAATACCGACAGATAAAAAAGAATTGAAAGGTTTTAAATGGCAGGATAAACGTAGACCAAAAAATAAACTAGAATTGTTTGAATAAAATTAGGCCCCTGAATTAATAAATACACTATTTTAATTTAGCCAAGGCCTCTTTAATTTTACTAAAGCCTTTTTCAATATTTTCCAGGCTGTTGGCAAAAGAAATTCGAATACAATTGGGTTCTCCAAATGCACTCCCTGTTACGGTTGAAACCTGGGCATTATTTAATAAATACATACAAAGATCATCTGCATTACCTATTTTAGCTTCCCCATTTGCTTTTCCAAAATATTGATTAACCTGGGGAAAAACATAAAAAGCACCCTGTGGTTCACTACAAACAATACCAGGGATTTCTGCAAGCAATTTCATTACTCTTTTTCTTCGCTTTGTAAATTCTTCTACCATAATATCGGTAGGCTTCATATCGCCTGTTAATGCAGCAATAGCTGCTCTTTGCGAAACAGCAGTTGCACCACTAGTAATTTGTCCCTGTATTTTTTCGCAAGCTTTGGCAATAGTAGTATCTCCTGCAATATAACCCAAACGCCAACCGGTCATGGCATATCCTTTGCTTAACCCATTTATAAGAATAACTCGTTTTTTTAAAAAATCAAACTGAGCAATGCTCTGATGCTCCCCTTCAAAATTAATATACTCATAAATTTCATCGCTCATTATAAAAACATTAGGGTGTTTTTTAAAAACCTCAGCCAATGCAGTTAATTCGTCTTTTGAATAAACTGCACCACTAGGATTACATGGCGATGAAAACATAAACAATCTTGTGTTCATTGTTATTGCAGCCTCTAACTCGTCAGCAGTAATTTTATATTCATTTACAAGAGAAGTTTTTACAGCTATTACTTCGCCCCCAGCCATCTTTACAATTTCGGAATAGGTAACCCAAAAAGGAGTTGGAATAATTACTTCATCTCCTTTATCTACAATGCTCATTACCGTATTATAAATACTTTGTTTGGCGCCTGTACTTACTATAATTTGATCTGGGGTATAATCTAGGTTGTTATCTCTTTTCAACTTTAAGCAAATAGCTTCTCTTAAATCAAGATAGCCTGCCACTGGCGTATAATGACTGTAATTATCATCAATGGCTTTTTTTGCAGCTAATTTAATATGATCAGGCGTATCAAAATCAGGTTCGCCTAAGCTTAAATCGGTAACATCAAAACCTTGTGCCCTTAGCTCACGACCCAGCTTAGCCATTTTTAAAGTTTCTGGTTCATTAAAACGCTGCAGTAGTGATGATAATTGCATTAATTGTTTTTTAGATGTATACAAAAATAACTATTTATCGTATTCAAATAAAAGCGAAGACAAATCAGGCTTGATTTTATATTTTCGCTTAAGTTCATAATCATAAATAACCTTGCCCAAATTTTTAAAAAAAGGCTTGCCAATACTATCGTAATCATATTTGTCATCATTAAGAATATCGTCGCTGTTACAATATATTATTGCCGAAAGAAAAAATTCAATTTTATTTTTAAAATCAACTACATAGGCAACGTCAAGCATATGACCATATGCATCCCCCGCTTTATTAAAAATACGAATATTATCTACAGGCGTTTCTGCTTGGGAACCATAAAATATAAACTTACAATAGGCGGGCCAATAAGTTGTTGTGTCAGCTGCATAAGGCGGATTAAGGCTTTCAGTTGGATATTCGCTCATATATTTCAAAACGAACAGCCGATCATCTTCACTAATGTTAAACCTTTCACTTACTTTTACTTTATCTGGAAAAACCAGGCTGATTAGTACTTTATGCAAATCTTTTAACCCAATCTTATTCTTTTTAGAAAAGTCCATGGCGGTATTTTTTAATTGCCCCCCTGTAAAATACCCCTTTCCAAGCGTATCATTTCTTGTTGCATATTTTGCTAGGTTAATTTGTTCTGCTTGTTGGTATAACAGGTTGCTATTGTTATCATAAAATTTAATAGGATTAGTTCTTCGGTTTTCTTCTTCCGTTAAAAAAATATTCAGCCGATGTAAAATCTGTACATCTGTATAACCTTTCTTTTTCATTTCGGCATTAATATAATCTTGTCCTAAAAACTCATACAGGCGATTGTAAGCATCATTATCACTAACCAATAGTATTTTTTTTATATAGTGTGCAATTGAGGGCTTGCCATCAATTGCAGTGGGGTCATTATATACTTCTGATTGTTCATTAAAAGCAGTTTTAGTTAACATCGTCGTGTTTCGGTCTATCCCCTTTATCTTTAACAAATTAAGCTTTTGTAATGCCAGTAAAACAATAGGCAATTTTACGGTAGATGCTGGGTAAAAATATTTTGCTTTATCTACATTAAAATAATGATGCTTTAAAAGTGCAATTCCATTTTTTTGTCTATTAATTTGAGTGTAAATAATTTGAACATTTAAATCTTCCTTATTTTTTAATACATCTTCAAAATAAGTAGGATATTTATTTAACAAGGAAACTAAAAACTGATTAGACAAACTATCTGTTTTAAGCATTTGGCCGTTTTTAGTTTTATTAACCTCTATTATCATGTATTTTGTATTAGTACATGAAAAAAAAAGGACTATTGTAGTCAATAATTTTAATATTACACTAATTTTACAATTCATATATTTACTTTAATCTGCAAATTGTATAAAATTCTAAAATTAATCCCTATATAAACTAAATAGGTTTTTCCCCTATCTTTGCACACTTCTAAAAATTGAATAAAGAAGGTACTAAAACGACTATTATTATGAAACTAAAAGGTTTAGTTTGGTTTTTTACGATTGCACTTACAGTTATCTCTCTTTGGGAATTATCCTATACATGGGTGGTGCGTAATTACGAAAACACGGTTACAGCAAAAGCGACTAAAATTGTAAAAGCTTCAAATCCCGATTTAAAAGGAGATGAAAAAGATGCTGCTATTGAATATAGGAAAAGAAGAATTCTTGACAGCACCGCGGATTTAAAAATTTACCCATTTTTTGGAACCACTTACAAGCAGTGTAAAACCAATGAATTAAATCTTGGATTAGATTTACAAGGCGGTATCAGTGTAACCCTTGATGTGAGTCTTTCTGATTTATTAAAATCATTGAGCAACAATTCAAAAAATCCAATTTTACTTAATGCTATTAGCACTGCTACAACTCAAAAGAACACAAGCGATGCTGATTTTATTACTCTTTTTACCGAATCCTTTATCAAACAAAATGGCTCTGGTAAATTAGCTTCAGTGTTTGCAGGTGCCGAAAAAGAAGTAAAAATTAATGATAATGATGCTGTAGTAATTAGTAAACTAAAAACAATTTCTGCTGGTGCCATTAAAGAAACCTATAAAATTTTAGTACGTCGTATTGATAAATTTGGCGTAGCACAACCCAATATTAATTTCGACGAAAACAAAGGAATTATTAATGTAGAATTGGCTGGGGTTACAGATATTGACAGAGTACGTAAATTACTACAAGCCTCTGCCCACCTTCAGTTTTGGGAGGTTTATCGTATTGATGAACTTGCCGCTTCTTTAAAAGTTGCTGATGAAAATCTACAAAATTATTTAAATGGTGTAAAAGTTGATAGTACTGGGAAAATTGATTCTGCTAAATTGTTTCAGAATGTAAACCCTTTATTTAAGGTAATTAATCCCCAAAATCCACAAACAGATCAAGCCACTGGCAAACAGTTTTTTTCTTCAAATATTGGAAGTATAGCCTTACAAGATACAGGTATTTTTTATGAATACTTGAATAATGAAGTAGTTAAAAATGCGTTACCAGCCGATGCCAAATTTTTGTTAGGTATAGAAGAGAAAGCAGCTAAAGGATCTCAACGATTTTTTCAATTATATGCAGTTAAAACATTGCCAGGTAGTGATAAAGCGCCATTAGAAGGCGAGGGTGTAAAAGAAGCCAGACAAGATTTTGATGAGAGAGGTAAGGTTGCGATTAAAATGGAAATGACAAGCACTGGTTCAAAAACCTGGGCAAGACTGACTGCTAAAAATGTTAATCGTCCTATTGCAATTGCATTAGATGACGTTGTATACTCAGCGCCAAATGTGAATGGCCCTATTGAAGGTGGAAACTCAGAAATTTCTGGAAATTATTCTGTACAAGAAGCACAGGATTTAGCTAATATATTAAAGTCTGGAAAGTTAGATGCCCCGGCAAAAATTGTAGCTCAACAAGTAGTTGGTCCTACATTAGGTAAGGAGTCTGTACAAGGTGGTGCTATGTCTTTTGGTATTGCCTTTTTAGTTATTTTTATTTTAATGCTAGTGTATTACAACACAGGAGGCTGGATAGCAAATATTGCTCTAATATTTAACCTGCTATTTACAATCGGTGTTTTAACAGCCATGGGCTTTACGTTAACCGCAGCTGGTATTGCTGGCTTAGTTTTAACCATTGGCTTAGCAGTGGATACAAACGTTATTATTTTTGAACGTATTAAAGAAGAGTTAATCAAAGGTAAATCTCATCAACTAGCAATTAATGATGGATACAAGCGTTCACTTGCACCGGTAATTGATGCACACGTAACTTCTTTACTTACTGCATTTATACTATTTTATTTTGGATTAGGCCCAGTACTAGGTTTTGCTACAACACAAATTATAGGTATTTTACTTTCTTTATTTTGTGGAATATTGGTATCAAGATTAATTACCGAAATATGGACAAATAAAAATCGTCACTTAAATTACTTTACTGGTATCTCTAAAAAAATATTTAAACATGCCAGTTATAAATTTATTGAGTTAAGAAAATACGCCTACGTTATATCTGCTTTTGTATTGTTAATGGGTGTTGCATCTTTCTTTAATGGATTTCACCTTGGTGTAGAATTTAAAGGAGGCAGAAGCTATACTGTTCAATTTGACCAATCTGTTAAAAATGATGAAATACGTAACGACCTAAAAGCAGCCCTAGAAGGAGATAATGTAACAATCAAGACTGTTGGAGATAGCCGTCATTTAAATATCACAACCGCATATTTAAAAAGCGATGACAAAGCTGATAGTGCTGTAAAAAACAGGTTGTTCCTTGGTCTTAAAAAAGTATTGCCTTCAGGCACAACCTATGCTCAATTTACTAAAAATAATATACAGGCCTATTCTACTGTTCAGCCAAGTATATCAGACGATTTAAAGCGTGGTGCTGTAAAAGCAACCATCTTTGCCATGTTAGCTATTTTCTTGTATATATTCATGCGTTTCCGCGACTGGAGATATTCAGTAGGAACTATTGTTACCTTGCTGCATGATGTATTTGTAACATTAGCTGTATTCTCTTTCTTTAAAGATATTGTGTCATTCCCACTGGAAATTGATCAACATTTTATTGCTGCTATATTAACTGTTATTGGTTTCTCCATGAACGATACCGTAATTGTATTTGACCGTATTAGAGAATACAGCCGCGATATGAAAGGTTCTAGTAAAACAAATATCATAAATCGCGCCGTTAACGATACATTAAGTCGTACAATCATGACTTCGCTAACCGTATTTTTAACCTTGTTAATTCTATTCATATTTGGTGGAGAAGTAACTCGTGGTTTTGCATTTGCAATGTTGATTGGTGTTATTACGGGTACCTACTCTTCTATATTTGTAGGGGCTCCAATTTTGGTTGACTTTGCAAAAGATAAGCCACTTGGTGCAGCAGATGCAGTTAGTGAAAAAAAGAAATAATTTGCCTAATACATATTAATGCAGGAATATAAATCTATTTTAAAAAAATATATAGCAAAATTTAAGAAATTTTTATACCGCCTACACAGCAAAGCTTGTACCACAACCACAGGTTTTGCTTGCATTAGGATTATTAAAAGTAAACCCTCTACTATTTAGCCCTCCATTCCAGTCTATTTCCATCCCCGTCAAATAAATACCATGGGCTTTTTCCATGATGACACTGATTCCGTCTACTTCAAAAATTTCGTCTTTTTCTGTTTGAACACCAAAGTCTAATATATAAGTCATGCCGGTACATCCGCCACCCTTTACACCAATACGTAGAATTTTATTTACGTCAAATCCATCCACATGCATGAGTCTTTTAATTTCTTCTTTGGCCAAAGATGTAAACGTAACAGGCAATATTGTTGTAGTTCCCATAATTAAATGTTTGTACAAATTTAAATAAATTTAATAATTAGATATTACGAAATACGATTTTAAAGGATTTGTTTAATTTTTAACCTTTTAAAAAACCGCTAGTTAAATGTAGAAGCTTGTTAATACTTTAACAAAACCATTTAGTAAAAGCCTTAAATTTGCTATAAATAAACAATCTATGGATTTCTCTGCCGCAACAGTTCAAAATATTATTTTCGCTGCCATATTTATGTTTTTTGTAGCTATCGCTTGGCTTCTTGCTGAGTTTAAGGGCATGAAAGATGAGATACAAGAAAGACTTGGTATTAATAACGAGATTACAAAATTAAAACTACAAGCGTTAGAGCGTTTTACATTGTATGCCGAAAGATCGTCTTTAAAAAACTTAATTTCACGCACACCTGCAGAAGGAATGACCGTTGTTGATCTGCAACTTACTTTATTGGATACTTTACGAACAGAGTATGAATACAATGTAACCCAGCAAATTTATATTGATTCAAAAATGTGGAAGGCCATTGGCAACTTAAAAGATCAAAATACTTTTATTATTAATCAACTAGCTGCCACATTACTTTCTGATGCCAATAGTATCGAATTAAGCAAACGTATTTTGGAATATGTTGCAAGCACCGATTCTGAACTAAACACCGTTGTTTTAAATGCCCTACAATTTGAAGCTAAGCGATTAATTTAATTAAATATGCCATTCGAAAAAAAAATATATACAGATTCGGGTATTGAAATAAAAGAGCTATACAATCAACCTACAAAAAGGGATGAATTGTCGGGCGAGTTTCCATTTACACGCGGAGTTCAAACAGATATGTATCGCGGCAAACTATGGACTATGCGTCAATACGCAGGATTTTCAACTGCCGAAGCTAGCAACCAAAGGTACCATTATTTATTAAGCCAAGGCGTAAATGGATTAAGTGTGGCGTTTGATTTGCCAACACAAATAGGTTATGATAGCGATCATGAACTAGCAGATGGAGAAGTAGGTAAAGTGGGTGTGGCCATAGATAGCTTGGAAGATATGGAGATTTTATTTAAAGGAATTAAATTAGATGAAGTAACTAGTTCAATGACCATTAATGCTACTGGATTTATTTTATTGGCATTTTATATTGCTCTGGCAAAAAAACAGGGCGCCGATCTTAAAAAGATATCAGGAACTATTCAAAATGATATTTTAAAAGAATATGCAGCTAGAGGAACTTACATTTATCCACCAAAAGCATCCATGCGTATTATTACTGATATATTTGAATGGTGTGCAAAAGAAGTTCCTAAATGGAATACTATTTCTATTTCGGGTTATCATATCCGGGAGGCTGGAAGTACAGCTGTGCAAGAAATAGCTTTTACGCTAAGTAATGGAAAATCTTATGTACAGGCCGCATTACAAAAAGGATTAGATATAAATGTTTTTGGCAAGCGCCTATCCTTCTTTTTTAATGCCCACAATAATCTATTTGAAGAAATTGCTAAATTTAGAGCCGCTAGACGGATGTGGGCAAAAATTATGAAAGATTTGGGTGCAACAGACACTAAGGCGATGATGCTTCGCTTTCATACCCAAACAGGTGGTAGTACTTTAACTGCACAGCAGCCCTATAATAATATAAGTCGTGTAACAATACAAACACTGGCTGCTGTATTAGGCGGCACCCAGTCCTTACATACTAATGGTTACGACGAAGCGCTTAGTTTACCAACAGAAGAAGCTGCCAGTATTGCATTACGTACCCAGCAAATTATTGCTTTTGAATCGGGTGTAACAGACACAGTTGATCCATTAGCAGGGAGTTTCTTTATTGAATCTTTAACTGATGAAATAGAAACTGCAGCCTGGAACCTGATTGAAAAAATTGATGCTATGGGTGGCAGCGTTTCGTCTATTGAACAAGGATTTATTCAAAATGAAATTGCAAAAAGTGCATATGAATACCAACGTCAGATTGAACAAGGAAACAAGATAATTGTTGGCGTTAATAAATTCCATACTGAAGAAAAAAATATAATCCCCGTTTTTAAAGTTGATGAACTTGTACAATCTCTGCAGATTGAAAAACTAAATGCACTAAAATTAAAAAGAGATAATGTTAAAGTTATTTCTTCTTTAAAATTAATACATGAAAAGGCATTAAGTGGCGAAAACATAATGCCTAGTGTTTTAGAGGCAGTTGAAAATTACTGTACTCTTGGAGAAATTTCCGATGAATTAAGGAAAATTTTTGGCGAGTTTTAAACTCCCTAATAAATTAAGCTACTTTGTGTCCACTTTATGCTTACACTAGACACTCCAGTAATTAATATAGCATTCTTACTTTAATTGTTGCTTTCACTTTGCGTAATAAATTCAATGCATTTTTACTTAAGTTTTTATTTACATCCAATACCACATAACCAATGGTATCATTGGTTTTAAGATATTGGCCGAGTATATTTATTTTATGCTTACTAAGTTGTGTATTAATCTCTGATAACACACCAGGCACATTATGATGTATGTGTAATATTCGGTGCGCACCTTCCTGCGGCGGCAATGCCAAATCAGGAATACTGTGAGAGCCAGTGCTGATTCCTTTTTCGAGATAGTTAAATAATTTACTACTTACATCATCGCCAATATTATGTTGCGCTTCTTGTGTACTACCACCAATATGAGGTGTAAGCAACACATTGTTTAATCCCTGTAATGGTGATACAAAAAGATCTCCATTCTTTTCAGGTTCCACCGGAAAAACATCTACAGCTGCACCACTTATAAATCCATCAAGCAATGCTTTTCGTAATGCATCTAAATCAACTACTTCGCCTCTAGCATAGTTAATAAGTATACTGCCTTTTTTAAATAGCTTAAGCGTATTTTTATTTACAAGATTTTTTGTAGTTGCCATTCCTGGCACATGCAGGGTAACAATATCTGATTCACCAACAACCTCTTTTAAACTTTTACGTTTTTCGGCATTTCCTAAAGGAAGCTTAGTCTCTACATCATGAAAAATAACTTTCATGCCTAAATTTTCGGCTAACACACTTACCTGTTTACCTATATTACCATAACCAATGATGCCCAATGTCTTTCCTCGTAACTCGTGACTTCCGCTAGCTCCTTTCATCCAAAGGCCTTCATGGGCTGCTTTATTTTTATCTATAACTTTTCTAATTAGTATGATGGAAGCCCCTATCACCAACTCTGCTACACTTCTGGTATTACTATAGGGAGCATTAAACACCACTATCCCATTTTTTGTCGCAGCCTTTAGATCTACCTGGTTAACCCCAATACAAAAACAACCAATGGCTTGTAATTTTTCAGCTGCATCTAATATTTTTTTTGTCACCTGCGTCTTGCTTCGTATGCCTAACAAATGCACATTTTTAATTACAGCAATTAATTCTGCCTCAGATAATGCCCCATTTATTATTTTAACATTAACATACCCTGATGCATTAAAATGCTTAACGGCAACATCACTTATATTTTCTAAGAAAAGAATGTTTATCTTTTCTTTGGGATAACTAGTTATTTTATTTTCAGACATTATTTTTACGGCGTATTTTACACAAAGATATTTGATCTTAAGGTAATAATTTTATAATGACAATCAATAGCAATATCATGTATAAAATATCACTGGCTATGTTTATAATTGCAATGGGTGGTTATTTTTGTACTAAATACTGCAACAATTCTCTTAAAGCAAATAAAATACATATAAATAGTCTCCCTATTTTAAATCTACCTACTCCAATACCCATTTCTACAGAAGAAAAAGAACATATTAAAAGCAGATGCCAACTTTGGTACGATTCTATTTTAAAGCATTGTGGCTTTAGTGGTGGTGTTATTGTTGCCAAAGCTGGCAATATCATTTTTGAAGCTTATAACGGAACTGGGCATTTACCTGGTGCAGATTCGATAACCCAAAATATGCCCTTACACATTGCATCGGTTTCTAAACCATTTACTGCAATGGCTGTATTAAAATTATGGCAGGAGGGAAAGTTGGATATCGATGAAAAGTTTAATGTTTATTTTCCAGCATTTAATTATCCCGGAATTAGTATACGTAATTTATTAAGTCACCGAAGTGGCTTGCCTAATTACAATTATTTTATGGAAAGCTTAGGGTGGGATAAAAATAAATTCGTAAGCAATGCAGATGTATTAAATTATTTAATTACTCGAAAAGCTGAATTAATGGATATATCAGCACCAAATACCCATTTTTCTTATTGTAATACTAATTATGTTTTATTGGCTTTGTTAATTGAAAAAGTGACAGGCATGTCTTATGCTGATTATATAAATAAAATATTTTTCAGTCCATTGCAAATGAAAAATAGTTATGTTTTTAATTTAGCAGATACTGCAAAAGCTATACCCAGCTATAATTGGAGAGGAAACTTAGAAAAGTTTAATTTTTTAGATGGGGTTTATGGCGATAAAAATATTTACACTACACCCCGCGATTTGCTTATCTGGGACAGGGCATTGTCTTGCAATTTATTTTTTACTAACGAAACATTTAAACAGGCGTACGCCCCATACAGCAATGAAAAATTAGGCATACGGAATTACGGGTTAGGTTGGCGAGTCAATATTTTTTCAGATGGCAATAAAGTTATTTACCACAATGGCTGGTGGCATGGAAGCAATAGTACATTTATTCGTTTAATACGAGAAAACGCAACGGTTATTGTAATAGGCAATAAATTTAACCGATCAATTTATAATGCAAAAATACTGGCCTCTGTATTGGGCAATTACTACTTACAACCTGATGAAGAAGAGACAGACACAATAAAGATATTATTTAAAAAATGACAACATTTGCGGTTTTGTGCAGCTTTATTATCATATAGTGCAAAAAATTGTACAATTAATGCGGGTTTATACAACTTTTATTCTTACTTTAACAAAAAATTACAAACTAATACTTAAAAAAGAAAGGCAAGCTTATATAGTACATCAGATAAATTCTGGATTGAAACCCGATTTATGCATTTTAGATATTAATGCTGTTGATTTACATAATGGTATTACTGATAGCGATTGGGATGTTGTTCGACTAAAACAAGCCATGGTTTAATATGCACAAAAAATTGTTTGTCTTACTATTTCTGAAAAAATTAATATTTTACAACCGATACAGGTTTGTAATTTAACAAAAATTGATATATTAATAACCGAATTGCCTAATGACCATCGATTGTTACAACCATATGTTAAAGCAGGTATAACTGTAATTTAATAATAAATAAATATTTTTTTAAACCAACAAAAACACGTCTATATGAGAAAATTTGTAAACAGATTAATTGCTTTTCTGTTTTTTTTAATCCCGCTTATTGCACAGGCCCAAACCGAAATTACCGGTAAGGTGCTTAATGACTTAGGCATTGCAGTAGAAGGTGCTTCAGTAACAATAAAAGGAAAAGCCAGTGGCACAAAAACAGATATTCAGGGTAGCTTTAAAATAGGAGCCGCCAAAGGTGACGTACTTACCATATCCAATATTGGTTTTGTTACTCAACAGGTAACTATTAAAATGTCAACATCAATAATAGTGAAGCTTAATGCTATTGAAAAAACGTTAGAAGAAGTAACGGTAGCCATGGATATTAAAAGAAATTCAAGAGAGTTAGGTTATTCTGTACAAACTGTAAAGGGTACCGATATTCAACAAACTCAAAGAGAAAACTTTGTAAACGGTTTGCAAGGAAGAGTAGCAGGACTCACGGTAACGCCTACATCTGGTGCTGCAGGAGCTTCTACCGGTATTGTATTAAGAGGTTATAATACTATTTCTGGTACTAACCAGCCTTTATTTGTTGTTGATGGTATTATTATAGATAATCAAACCTTAAACTCAAACTCACAAAGTGGAAGTGGAATTGGTCTTGCATCTGATGGTAACAATAGAAATAATGACAATACAAATCGTATTGCCGATTTAAACCCTAGCGATATTGAATCTGTTACTGTTTTAAAGGGACCTGAAGCAACTGCCCTTTATGGCAGCCAGGCAAGCTCGGGCGCTATTGTAATTACTACAAAAAAAGCAAAAGAAACAAGCGGTAAAATTCTTATCTCTTATGATAATAGTTTTCGTTTTCAAAAAGTAACCCGATTTGCCGAAATCAATAATGATTATGGACCTGGAGGTAGTAATAATATACCAACAGCTCCTCCTTTATTAGGACAGTTTAGCGCATTTGGTCCAGTTTGGAAATCTGGTACCACCATTTATGACAACCGTAAAAGTTTCTTTGAAACAGGTTTTTCACAAACCCATAATTTAGGATTAGAATTTGGCACAAAAAATGTTGGCTTTAGGGTTTCGGGTCAGTATTTTAATAATGATGGCACGGTACCTAACAATACTTATAAAAAGTATAATTTTAAAATTTCTAATACCACAAAAATTGGAAAATATGTAACCATTACACCTTCATTATCTTATATAAGTGCAGATAATTTAAGACCACTTAAAAGTTCTTCATCAACTTTAAGCAGCGGAGGGTATATGGTACAATTATACGAATGGCCAGCTAATAAAGATGTTAGAAATTATCAGGATTCTGCTGGACATAAATTATTAACTTTTAATTCAAATAGAAATTCTGATTTTGACAATCCTTTTTGGAGCTCAAAAAATGTTAGAAGTGGTGATAAAATGGAACGAATAGTTTCTACTCTCGGCATTGATATTACTCCATTACCTTGGCTAACGGTTGCTGGCAGATTTGGTTATGATACTTACAAAAACGACGGATATGTTTTTATACACCCCGAATCTTATATTCTAACAACGGCCATAGGGGGCAGTTTAGATAACTATTATAGAAAATATACGGGTTACAATCATACCATTACTGCAACAGCAAAAAGAAAATTTGGAAAATTTAATACAAGATTATTGGTAGGTACGATGTGGCAGGATTTTCAAACAAAACAATTTGCCATATATGGTACAAACCTAATAGACTCCTCAAAAACAGATAGTAGTAATACCACACTTAATACAAGAAGACGTTTATTAAGAAATAATAATGGCTTACCAAATTTAAATATTTTTAGAGAAATTGCTTATTTTGGCGAAGTGTCTGTAGGGTATAAAAATGTCGCATTTTTTACATACTCACACCGTTTTGAATCGGCTTCTCCCCTACCAGAAAGTAACAGAAATTATAATTACCCTGGAGCCAGCTTAAGTGTGATTCTCTCTGATATATTTCCAATAATTAAAAAAGGAAATGTTTTAAATTATGCAAAACTGAGGACATCATTAGCCAATACGGCACGTCTTAATGACCCGTATTCGAACCAGTCATTTTTTGTAAACAATTTTAGCAGCACTACGTTGCCTGTTACTTATACCTATGGTTTTACAAATGCTAACCCTAATTTAAAACCAGAAAAACAGCAAACCTATGAAATAGGAACAGAGTTAAGATTTTTAAATGAAGCCATAAGCTTAGAGGCGGCTTATTACAATACCCTTTGCACTGATCAAATAGCACAGGGTTATAGGGCTAGTTATGCTACAGGAGCAATTTTAAATACCCAAAATGCGGCTTCATTGCGTAATGAGGGTATAGAATTAACATTGAATGTTACTCCTATTAATAAAAAGGATTTAACATGGAAGATAAATTTTAATTTTAGTCGCATGTGGAGCAAAGTCTTAACACTACCTGCTTCTATAGGAATTTATAATGACTTTTACAATTCAGATACCTATATATCTAATGTAAGAGGTGGTTTAATTAGAGGACATTCTACTGGTACACTTACCGGTTCAATCTATTCTAGAAATAATAAAGGCAAAATATTGATTTCTCCAACAACAGGCCTTCCTGTAGTAATAGGAGGCAATTCATTAATTGCAGACAGAACGCCTGATTTTACCTTAGGTACATTAAATACTATTTATTATAAAAATCTGAGTTTAAGTTTTCTTTGGGATTTAAAAATGGGTGGAGATATATATAACGGTACCGATCAGCTGCTTACCGGTATTGGGAAAAGTGGCAGAACTGCAAATAGAAGCACCCCAATTATTGTTGACGGAGTATTAAATGATGGGTTACAAAATACATCAAATCCAACTGCAAATACACTAGTTATTGTTCCTCAATATTTAAGTAGTTACTACACTTCTTTACCAGATGAAGAGTTTGTACAAAAAGATGTAAACGCCTTTAGATTAAGAGATGTAACCTTAAATTATATGTTGCCAGCAAAAACATTAAAACGTTTAAAATATGTAAAAGGATTGAGTGTTTTTGTAACCGGAAGCGACTTGTTACTATTGACAAATTACTATGGTGCAGACCCAGCGATAAATGCTAATAACCCAGGCACAGGCGGTATAGGAGGTTATGGTATGGATCTTGGCAGTGCACCTACTCCTTTAGGCGTAAGTTTTGGATTAAGGGCCAGTTTCTAATAATAAAATTTAAATAAAAAAATAAATAAAAAATTATGCAAAACAATATTTTAAAAACAACACTTTTTCTCACAGGCTTTTGCTTATTGGGGATGGCATCCTGTAAGAAAAAAATTGATGAAGCTTATTTAAACCCAAATGCACCGGTTATAGTTCCCATTGAAACTATATTGCCAGGGGTAATTGGAGGATTAAGTGCTTATAATTCTGCTGCAGGCTCAAACTATGGTGTGCAGATAGATGATGTATTGCTAGGACGTTACATTCAATATTGGGGATCTACAGCCTCAGGTGAAAATTACGGATCTATGGGAGGTACTATAAGCAGTGATAATACAGGAGGTATTTGGGCTACAGTTTATTATGGGCACGGACAAAATGTAAATAGAATCATTCAATGGGGTACTGAACAACAAAAATGGGATTTTGTAGGTGTGGCACAAGCCATTAGAGCTTGGGACTGGCTTGAACTAACCAACCAGTATGGAGAAGCTATATTAAAAGAAGCATTTAACACCAGCCAATCTCAATTTAATTATGATTCGCAGCCTGAATTTTATGATAGTTGCAGAGTAATATGCCATAGGGCATTAAGTAATCTAAGCAGAACAGATGGTAATGTAAGTCCAGCAAACCTTGCACAAAGCGATGCTTATTTTTTGGGTGGTAATATAAACAAATGGAAAAAATTTGTTTATGGCATCTTAGCGCGTTCTTATATTGATTTAAGTAGTAAAACTATTTTTACAACAAACGGCTATGCAGATTCTGTTATCAAATATGCAAATCTTTCGCAAAGTTCTAATGCGGATAATGCTTTAGCCACATTTTCTACAGTAAACTCAAGTAATGGCTTTAATAGCTACTTTGGTCCTACTCGTTCAAATATTGGAACTATGCGTCAGGGTGGTTATATAGCTGATCTAATGTCGGGTTTAAATGCAGGAGCTTTTACCGGAGTAACCGATCCAAGAACATGGTATATGTTAAGCGAAAACGCAAATGGAACATTTAAAGGCGTATCTCCCTGGTTAGGAATGTCGCAGTATCTAAGTGGCACAACCCCTACAAGTAATTACCCAAAAAATTTTTGGAGACATCCTACCCAAAATTCAACAACAGGCACAAATGATAGTGCTAAGTATGTATATTCAAATGGAGGACCATGGCCAATGATGACCGCTTCTGAAATGCAATTTTCACTTGCAGAAGCCGCATTTCGTAAAGGCGATAAAACAACAGCTCTTACTGCATATACCAATGCAATAAGTTTAAACTTTGATATGCTAACTACTACTTATGCATCAAAAATTCCTGCATCTAAAGTAATTACACCTGCAATGAAAGATGCATACATGTCAAATGCTTCGGTTGTACCAACCAGTTCGGCCAACTTAACATTAACAATGATTATGTTACAAAAATATATTGCATTATATGGTTGGGGAACACACCAAACGTGGACAGACATGCGAAAATATCATTACACTGATATTGACCCATCAACAGGCGGACAAGTATATGCTAATTTTACACCTCCCCCAACTTCACCAATAAACTATTTAACATCAACTAATAATGGCAAGTATGCTTATAGATGCAGGCCGAGATATAATTCAGAATATTTATATAATGTGCCTGAGTTAACAAGGATTGGAGCATATCAAAATTTAGATTATATCACTTATCCATGTTGGTTTACATTGCCATAAATTATTAACAAGAAAATAAATTATATGAAATATTCTAAAAAAATTATTATAAAATTAGGAATTGTATCATTGTCTTTACTTTACTTTTCATGCAACAAACAGGTGGAGCTTACAGGTACAGTTTTACCTAATTCAAACACATCAGCTGTTGTGCAAGTTTTTAATGCGACGGTAAAAGCTACACGTAATTATATATATGTAGATGGGGTTGCGGTTTCAGGTGCTACATTAGTGTACGGGGCTGTCTTTCCTTCTACAGCTTATGGGTTTAGAGTAGATGCGGGATCTAGAAATTTTTTAATAAAGGACACTTTACCTGCAACAACGCAAACCCCAATTACCTTTTCACAGAGTATTATTGCAGAAAAAAGCTATACCATTTTTACTTATGATACCATAACGAGTGTTAAGCAAGCTACGGTATTAAATAACATCGTAATACCAACAGACACAACATCCAGACTTCGATTTGCCAATTTTGTATATAATGCAACGGCTGTAGCTAATGTAGATGTATATTCTTATAGAAATTTACCTGGTACGCCTGTATTTATTGGAGGAGCTCCTGTATTAACTACCAGTCTTCCCGTATTTAGAAATGTGGCAACCACTTCGGTTACAGACTTTATACCTTATGCATCAGGCAAAACAGATACCTTATATGTTTATGCTACAGGCACTACTAGCCCATTGCTAGTAAAGCAATTAATTCCTAGTTTAGTCCCAACAAGAAGTTATACCTCAGCCTATAACGGGAGTTACAGTGGAACAAAAGTCGTTTCTACATTCGCAACTTATTAACAATAATAAACACTAAAAAAAAGGTTGTCTCAAAATTGAGATAACCTTTTTTTTAGTGTTTACTACTTACCCAAAAAACAAATATGCCAAAATAATTGAAGTTATAATGCCCGCCAAATCTGCAAGTAGCATAGCTCCCACAGCATAGCGTGTATTTTTTATACTAACCGATCCAAAATAAACAGCAATCACATAAAAAGTAGTATCGGAAGATCCTTGTAGTATACAGGCTAATCGTCCGGCAAAAGAATCGGCCCCAAATGTTTTCATCGTATCAATCATCATGCCCCTAGCACCGCTACCACTCAGGGGTTTAATTAAGGCTGTGGGTAAACCATCTACAAAACGAGTGTCAGTTCCCATTGCTGCAAATAATGTTTTTACTCCATTAATAATTACGTCAAATGTTCCGCTTGTTCTTAATAAACTTATAGCAGCCAACATACCAACTATATAAGGAAGAATACGAATCGCTGTTTCAAAACCACCCTTGGCCCCATCTACAAAAGCATCAAACACATCAATTTTTTTATATAAAGCACCTGCCACTATCAAAAAAAATAGGGTAAGTATAAGACCATTACTTAAGATACCTGAAAATGTTTGCGCATAAGATGCATTAAGGTGAGTGACATATAAAACCAGTAAAGTTATAAGTGCTGATATACCCAATACCCAAGCTAAAATTACTGGTTGAAATACATTTATCTTTTGTTTAATTGAAACAATGAGCATTGCAGCCATCGTAGCTACAAATGTGGCAATCATGCAGGGGATAAAAATATCGGTAGCATTTTGTGCTCCCAAACCCGATCTAAATGCAATAATAGTTACAGGAATAAGGGTTAATCCTGAAGCGTGCAGAGCTAAAAACATAATTTGAGCATTAGAAGCTACTGCTTTGTTTGGATTTAACTCCTGCAAGCTTTCCATTGCTTTTAATCCAAATGGAGTTGCTGCATTATCAAGATTTAATAAGTTAGCCGAAAAATTCATCATCATATGGCCGGTTGCAGGATGCCCCTTGGGTACATCTGGAAATATTTTAGAAAAAAATGGCCAAATTATTTTTGATAAAACCCTGATACCACCTGCCCTTTCTGCTATGCTTAAAAAGCCCATGAATAAGGCAAGAATACCAATTAAAGGCAAAATAATGTCCATAACAGAGTTCTTAGCAGTTTCAATAATACCATCAACTTTTCGTATCAATTTTTTTTGTATCGATACATAAGTGAATATTTTAAGTTGTGGGTTATTTCTCTTGATGATAACAACTGAATCGCTAGCAAGATTATCAGTTAACAGAACAGATACTTTATTTAAAGAGTCTGTTTTATAATAACCATATTCTTTTAAAAAATCGGCATATGCTGGAGACAATTTTTGAGTTACTGGTGAACCGATGGCAAAATAAAAAGTACTGTCGTATTTATCGGATGATTTGCCAACTATCATTCGAGAAAATATTTTTTCATCCCCGTTAAACATGCTAAAAACTGCTACTAGAAATGCTATAATAATAAATGCGGACCAAATTCTACTTAATGCCATATAATAAAGTTAAAAGTGACACATTTAAAATTTTAATTGTAAGATGTGGAAAGTTACTTATTTCATTTCAAACTTTTACTATACCTGATGGGTAATTGCGTATTAAGCATAACTTGTAAAATTCATCAATTAAAATAATTCGCCAATCCTTACCTTTGCAGCCGCAATCAAAAAAAAACAGACATGGCTTTAAAAGCAGGAATAGTAGGATTACCCAATGTGGGCAAATCCACTTTATTTAATGCGGTAAGTAACAGCGCCAAGGCACAAGCAAGCAATTATCGTTTTTGTACTATAGAACCCAACACAGGGCTAGTAAACGTACCCGACCATCGTATAGATAAGTTGGCTGAATTAGTGATACCAGATAGAACTGTACCCACACAGATTGAGATTGTAGATATAGCCGGGCTGGTACGTGGAGCTAGTAAAGGCGAAGGCTTGGGGAATAAATTTTTAGCCAATATACGTGAAGTAGATGCAATTATTCATGTGATACGTTGTTTTGAAGACGAAAATATTTTAAGGGACGAGGGACCAATAAACCCTATTAGTGATAAAGAAATTATTGAAACAGAATTACAGTTGAAGGATTTAGAAAGCGTAGAAAAGAAAATGCAGCGTACCGAGAAGTTAGCCAAAACAGATCCAAAAATGAAAGTTGAATTAGATACACTAATCAGTTGTAAAAAACATTTAGATGAGGGAAAAAATATTATTACTCTGGAGTTGAGCAAGGAAGATAAATCAGCTATTTCAGATTTATTTTTACTTACCGATAAACATATTTTATATGTAGCCAATGTAGATGAAGCCAGTATGCATACCGGCAACAAATATTCTGCTGCATTAATTGAGGCGGTAAAGAACGAAGGCAATGAAGTAATTGTGATGACCAATGCAATTGAAGCGCAGATTGCCGAGTTTGAAAGCATAGAGGACAAAGGTATGTTTATGGAAGAATACAAGATGTTAGAGCCTGCATTAGATAGGTTAATTCACTCTACTTATAAACTTTTAAACCTATCAACCTATTTCACTGCAGGTGTTCAGGAAGTAAGGGCATGGACGATTGAGAAAGGCTGGAAAGCGCCACAGGCAGCAAGTGTGATTCACTCCGATTTTGAAAAGGGTTTTATTAAAGCCGAGGTTATTGCATATGATGATTTTATAAAATACGGATCAGAAGCTGCCTGCAGAGAAAACGGACGACTAAGAATTGAAGGTAAAGAATACTTAGTGCAGGATGGCGATGTCATGCATTTTAGGTTTAATGTATAAGTAGAAAATATATTCTCATAAAAAAAGTGGACTTCAATATGAAGTCCACTTTTTTTATGAGAATATCAATATTTTATTGTGGTAATAACACTTTATCTATAATGTGATAAACGCCATTTACTGCATGTTTATCAATAGCAACTGCATTTGCTGGGGTGCCACTGTAAGGAGCTCCTCCAAAGTTACCTAATCCTGTAAAAGTTGCACCTATAGCAAAGGGGCCAGCATAAGTTGCCTTAGCTAATATACCTGGATGAGCATCAAAAGCACCATTTACCAAGGTTTTTATAAAAGTTGGTGTAGCTGGAATGTTAACAGAAAAAACCCTAATATTTGGTTGGTATGAAGTTGTTTTAGTAGCCAATAAATGATACGCTATAATCCCTTTTATTTGTGCTGTAGTTACATTATTGGTACTTAAAAAAGCTGGACCAGCGGCTACAGCGCCATTAGCGAATGCGGTTGCAAGTGCAGTACTTCCGGTAGCTGCAAAAACCTGTGAGTAAACTAATCCAAAAACTAGACTCTGAAAAGCAGCATCATTAGGAGCTAAAACAGTCATATTAGTAACGCCATAATTTAATAAGAAATCAAACTGAGATGTTCCTGCAACAGTACCACTATCTGCACGAGCAATAGCAGCTCTAAAATAAGAAAGTGTTGATTCGCCTGCGATCATAGCTTTTAAAGTAGCAGTTGGAGGAGCTACGATGGTATAAGTATGATGAATTACTCCGTTTGCTGCAAGCTGATCTAAACCTGCAACTGTTATTGGAAGATTATTTACATAAGAATAAGCTGTGCCTCTTACTGGAAAAATGTTCATTCTTACAAAAGGCTGCGCAGGGTCAAGTATAATCTGAGATGTTAAAGGGTAATTTGGAAAAGCAGAACTTATATTAGCTGCGAGAAATTTCTGACCAATTGTGTTGTAGTTAATAATACCAGCAGCGCTTGCAGCAGGTATTAGTGTAGAAATAAAATTAGCATGCACAGCATCGGGAGCTGCTATAGGAATAAGACCACCAGAAGCTGCATTAACAAAAATTCTCATTCCTGGATTATCTACGGCAAAAAGAGTAAAGCTTTTTGTTAAGTCATTAAGCGTAGTTGACATCCCTGATCTAACAATAAGTTTACTGAACAAACTGTCGTTGGGGTTAAGGGCAATAGTAGCTGCAATACCATTACCTGTTGGGTAACCGGGTACAGTTATTGGCGCAAACTGCTCCAAATCTTTATTACAAGAAGTAATAAAAACTACAGTAGAGAGCAATAGTAGTAATTTGTAGTTTATTTTTTTCATTATAGTAATTTTAAAATTAAAAATTTGCATTAGTTACTGGAATGGGTTAACTGATAATATTAATAAACATTAAATCCAAAACTCAAATAGTATAACCCCCCAATTTGTGAGTTTCCAATTGCGTTATAATAATATTGATTTAATACGTTGTTAGCTCCCAACTTTATTATTGATTTTGTTTTAGGAAGTTTGAAACTTACCTGTGCATCTAATGTTTGCACATCAGGTATGTTTCCGTTTGCAAAATCTGCTTGGTAATAAAATCCTTGAGCCCATCTGTAAGCTAAATTAGCTCCTAAACGTTTTTTAGGTCCAAAAGCTACATTACCAATACTAACATTTGCTTTATACTTAGGTGCATTAAAATATGCAATAATTGTTGTTGGCACATCTGTTAATACATCTGAAGCCATATTTACACCTAGTGTAAAGTTTAGTGGTAATCTATAATCAACACTAAATCCAAAGCCATATGTTTTTACTTTACCTGGAGAATTTACGGGTATAGAAATATATCTTCTTTTACTAGCATTAGTAATATCGGCTGCAATTCCTGTGGTGGTTTGTACAGTACTCGTTCTACTTAAGAAATCTTTGTATTGACCAAAAAATCCATATGCATCAATTAATAATTTATTTTCCATTAGTAAGCTTTTGTATCCTATTTCAAATGAATTAAGCGACTCTGGCTTTACTTGTCCTGGCTGAATAACTTGTGGATTATTAGCTAAAACACTAGATGCTGTATATAATGGATTAGAAGCAACGCCTAACCAAGTACCAAATGTACCATTGCTACCAACTAAGCGGGTGCTACCCACCTGTAAGTTAATAAACTGCATTTGGTTACTAGGAAAACGATAAGCAGTTTGATAAGAAAAGCGAAGATTATTGTTTTTAGCTACTTTAAATAATGCAGTTACTCTTGGTGTAAATCTTCCTTTAAAGTTTTGATTTTTATCAACTCTACCTGAGGCAGAAACAGACAAGCGGTTGTTGATTTTTCTAGTAGCTTGAGCATAAGCACCTAATTCGTAAATGGAAATTGCTTCAGATGAATCTGCAAATAAGGTACCCTGAGAATTTAGAAGATACTTTTTATAATTAGCCCCTACTATAACGTCGGCATATTTTTTAGTGATTGGTGTAAGATTATAAGTTCCTTCAAAGGCATATAAATCTGACTTATCCAATAAGGCTCCACCATTTTGAGAAATAGGTTTTTTTCTAATTGCGTCAAATCCAGTTCTAAATGCCACGCTGTTTGCTGCGGGTCTTCCTACGTCTGCAAGAGTTCTAGAAGCTTGGTGTGCATCATAAGCTGTCATACCATTCATTCTGTTGCTCAAATATGAAAAAGCATATTGTATATACCAATCGGTTGATTGTGGAGTAGGATTTCCTACTGCATCTGTTGTGACAGATTTTTTCCAAGATTCATTAAATAATCTTGTAGTTGCTGTAGTATTAAAAGCTTCTCCGGCATTTTCTTGAGTAGTATAAGCTCTAAATGACCAGTTTTTGCTATTTAATTCAAACTTATATTGTCCCATTTTAAAATCTTTAAGGGAATATCTGTCTGAACCGGTGTAAATTGTATTACCTGTGCCCCAATAAGCAGCAAAAACTGCTTCTGTATTTTCAGTTATTTTATAATGAGCAGAAGCCCCTAACTTTAAATTAATAGTATTAGGATTAAGTATTTCTCTTTCAGTATATCCTGTACGTGATACATTTTGAGGGGTAGAAAGCAATCCGTTCGCATTAATAAAATTTGCCGCACCAGGTAAGTTTGCTGCAATATTTCCAAAGAATGCACGAATGTCAACACTAGTTTCATCGCCATAAACATTTACGCCGTCATAATTAGGGTCGGTTTTTCTATCTCCTGCAATAACAGCACCAGGGATAGCAATTCTATTGTAATTTCTAAAATCTTGTCCTTGCCAGTCTTTAGCCTGAATTAATTCTGCATTAATTTTAAAAGCAAATTTGTCAGAAACTTTTTTAGCCCATCTCATATTCCAGTTATGGTAAGGAGAAGCAGCAGAATTACTTTTGCTACCCGTGTTCATCAGTCCTTCTTTAATTAATACCGATAAGCCCTGATATTTAAATGGATTTTTACTAGTCATTAATAAAGTTCCGTTCATACCACCTGCACCATATAATGCAGAAGATGCGCCGGATAATAATTCCATGTTATCCACGTCTAATTCACTTAAACCAATAATTGCCCCAACAGAAAAATTAAGGCCTGGAGCCTGATTATCCATTCCATCTACCAATTGATTAAAACGTGTATTACCACTTGAGTTAAAACCACGAGTTGTAGGTGTTTTAAAAGTAAGTGAAGAAGTAGTAACATCAACGCCTTTTAATGTATTAACTAAATCATAGTAATTACTTACAGGTGAATTGCGAATATTAGCCGCACTCACTCTTTCAATTGAAACAGGCGACTCCATTATTTTTTCTGGAACCCTGTTAGCTGAAACCACTACTTCTTGTCCTAAAATGTTAGAAGCAATAAATTCGATTTGCACTTTTGAAGAGGCATTGGTTATCTTTACTTCTTGTAACTGGTAACCAATAGATGAAATTAAAAGGGTAACAGGTAAGCTTTTTACAGACAGCTTAAAGTTTCCTTTATCATCGGTAAAAGTACCTTTATCATTTCCATTTACAATAACAGAAACAGCTCCTGAGCCTTCTTTTGAAGCGCTATTTCTAACATTACCATTAATGGTAACATTTTGTGCATTGGCACATACGGTTATCATATTTGCCAATAAAATTGCAGCCAAATAGCTTGTAATTTTTCTCATATCTCGTTTTTTGGTTTAAAATATAAAGCAATATTAAGCATTGTTATTTCTACTTAAAAAATTTATTTTCCATACTTGTTAATAATTTGTTCAAGTTAAATGATTTTTTTAATATTAGTTGATGGTAATTTAGCAAAATGAAATTGTATCAATTTAAGCAAGAAACAGGCTATTACAAAGGCAAAGTAAGAGATGTTTATTCAATTTCCAACAATTATTTAGTCATGTGTGCTAGTAATCGTATTTCGGCTTTTGATGTGATATTACCTTCTAATATACCCTTTAAAGGTCAGGTGTTGAACCAATTAGCTGCTTATATGCTGAATGCGACTAAAAACATATGTAATAATTGGATAATATCAACCCCTGCGCCAACTGTAAGCTTTGGAAAAAAATGTGTCCCTTTTAAAATAGAAATGGTGGTAAGGGGTAATTTAACGGGGCATGCTTGGAGAACATATTTGGCGGGTGGCCGTAGTTTATGTGGTGTAAAAATGCCCGAGGGCATGAGGGAAAATGATTTTTTTCCTAGTCCTATCATTACGCCAAGCACCAAGGCTGATGAAGGACATGATGAAGATATTTCTGCAGATGACATTATAAATAAAAATTTAGCTACTGAAGTTGAGTGGAAAACCCTTTGCCTTTATGCCCTACAATTATTTGCAAAAGGTAAAGAAATTGCAGCTAAGCAAGGGTTAATATTAGTGGACACAAAATATGAATTTGGAAAATTAGATGATGAAATAATTTTGATGGATGAAATTCATACACCCGATTCATCCCGTTATTTTTATGCAGAGGGTTTTGAAAATAGACAGAGAAATGGGGAGCGCCAAAAACAATTAAGTAAAGAATTTGTTAGAGAGTGGTTAATTGAGAATAATTTTATGGGTAAAGAAGGTCAAAAAATTCCGGCAATGAGTATTGCTTGGATAGAAACAATTTCTAATAGATATATAGAACTTTACGAAAAAATTATTGGACAAAAATTTGTCCCCGTAAACTTAAGTGATAAAGAAACCGAGGAATTAATAATTGCAGAATTAGAAAAATTTAATGTGTAAAAAACTAATCCCTATTCATTTCATCTAGCCGTGGACGTAAGTATTTTTTACTTTTATTAAAAAATATCATCCCTTTATCAATTCCCTTGCGTAATTCCTGCTGTTGTTGTAAAGGCAAATTAAAAATAGTTTGGCATTCGGCTGTACAGCATGCGTCATACTGAATTGCACAAACATCACATTGTATAAATAATAAATGACAAGCATCATTTTTGCAGTTAGTATGCGTATCTGCAGGATTTTCACATTGGTGGCATTTGGCAATAATATCTTCTGTGATTCGCTCCCCTAGCCTATCGTCAAATACAAAGTTTTTACCAATAAATTGTGTTGGCAAACCTTCTTCTTTAACTTGCCGGGCATAGTTAATTACACCACCTTCTAAGTGATAAACATGATTAAAGCCATGGTGCAACATATAAGCACTTGCCTTTTCGCAACGGATGCCCCCTGTGCAATACATGATGATGTTTTTATCCTTGTTGTATTTCATCATATCAACTGCCATAGGCAACTGCTCTCTAAAAGTATCGCTAGGTATTTCAATAGCTTTTACAAAATGACCTACTTCATATTCATAATGATTACGCATATCAATTACAATCGTGTTTTCATCCTTCAATAAAATATTCATCTGAGCCGCATTTACATAGCTTCCTTTGTTTTGCATGCTAAAACCGGGATCATCAATCCCATCGACTACAATTTTATCTCGGACTTTTATTTTTAGTACCCAAAAAGATTTACCATCGTCATCAACTGCAATATTTAGTCTTATATTTTTTAATGCAGGAATAGTGTTTAGATAGGTATTTAGTGCTTCCAAATTACTAACTGGCAAGCTAATCTGCGCATTAATACCTTCTGTTGCAATATAAATTCTTCCAAATACTTTTAAGCTAATTAAATACTTATATAACTTGTCTCTAAACAACTGAGGGTCGCTAACTGGAAAATATTGATAAAAAGAAATGGTAGTGCGCAGTTCTGTTTCTGCATACATTAATTTCTTTAGCTCCGCCTGGGAAATGCGATTGTGTAATACTGCCATATTTTAATTTGATCTCGTTTAACGGGAAATTAGTAAATTGACTAATTGGATGCTTGCAGGCAAACCAAATTGTAATACAAAGATATTGATAAAAAAATATAAAATAATTAATTAGCGACGACCTCTTTTATTGCTACTGCGAATACTGCCACCTAGTGTACCTCCCATGCCAATTCTAATAGCAGCAATACTTTTATTGCCATTATTATATGCAGTAACAAAATCCACTCTAAATAATTTTAAAACATTTTCAAGTCCTGCAAATATTTCTACATAATGATTGTTACTATTTATATAAAAAGCGTTGCCCCCAGCAAGTAGGTTCCAATTAAGGCGCTTAAACAAAGGAATTTTATTGGTCAGTAATCCATTAAAATGATGTTCTACATGTCCATAGGTATAAAAGGAATTAATCGTACTATTAGCGTAATATTTAACCAATTGAAAACTATTAACATATTCGCTCGCCTTTAATGTTCGGTTGCCATTAAAATGCTGATAGTCTTGAATAAAAACTTTATTAGCATTTAAAAATCCGCCAATGCCTAATTTATATTTTAATACCCCTGCTAATTTAAAATTCTTATCATCTTGTATATTAAAAGACCATTTAGCAAATTGCACATCGCTACTAAAAACATTTTTAATACCATTAGTAAAATTAAAACTAAATGTAGGGTAATTAGATCCAATCGGTATTTTTCGATTTGGGTATTGTATATATTGTTGACCGGGTTTAATACTGATATCCACAGTAATAATAAAAGCTTGGTGTTGTATAAATTGAGTGATTAATTTTTCGTAAGGATAATTAGGTGTTATATTATTTGAATCTTTTTTAAAAAAAATAAAATCGGTTGTATTATTAAGCGGTATCCTATCTTCATACAAGGCGTTAACAGCAAATCGGAAGCCATTTTCGTATCGTTTATTAAAATTTAAGGAGGTAAAATAATTTTCGTAGGTTTTCATATAATTATCTCCCCAAAAAAGAGTATTTACGGTATTTGTTAATGTGGCAATAGGATTTTCCTTATTAAATTGACTTACTCTTTTACCTCCAGAAATTATCCAGACTTGACGTTTTATTTTTTTATCTATTTCCCAATCACGGGTACGAAAAATAAGATTTGTCCATACATTAGCATGTGAATTACTAACCCCATAACGAAAGCTTGGTTGAAAAGAAAAATTGGTTTTAATCTTTTTTAAGTAGTAGTTATAATAAGGCATAAAATTAATCACCACCCCCTCTGCCAAATTGTATTCAAGTCCTTTTATCAGAGATTCAACACCCCAACTGTGATTACCGTTAACGGTATATTTAGTACGATTTAATCCTTTCCAAAAAACGTCATATACTTTCAATTTTCCTTTTATTTTGTTTAGTGAATCAACTGATTTTTGACTTAATATTGAATCTCTATTTTCTTGAAAAATACTATCCTTAACTAAATAATCCATTTTTTCTTCTGGTTCAAGAGGCACAGGCCGTATAGTTTCCCAGTAAGTACCAGATTTTTTATTTGATGAAGTATCATACTTTATAATTGTATTATTAAATTTATTTTTGGTAAATACTGGATTAATTTTATAATCAGAATATACAGATACGAAGTTGCCAATGGCATCAATACCAAACTGTTTGAAATTAAAATAGATAAACTGATTTTTTACACGCCAAACGTCATTACCTATGGGTACATTAATTTGAGAGATGTGTAGCGTATCTACAATATCTAATTGTGCCGATTTGGTTAAACGTAAATCAAGACTATGAATACGCCAATCTCCATCTGTAATATTTATAGTGCCAGAGAACACAGGTTCGTAATTACGACGAGGGATGACTTGAATACTGTTAATCTCTTTTCCATCTTCATAAAAACTACCTAGATATTTATATTTATACATATTTAAAGCCGCATCAGCTATAGGAGATACAAATCCACGAGGATTTAAACGATCTTGAAAAACAGAAATATTGTTCTGATAAAAACTGATAAAAGTGGGGAATGTAAATCCAATCCCATCACTACCACTAACTCTAGTACTTATTACCTCCAGTTTAAATTTATCAGGCTGTTGTATATATACTTTAGAAATAGATTCTGATAAGTATATAATTCCTTTTCTTGAAGAATCAAGGCCCATAAACTTAACGTCTTCATCAGGTATTTTTCGACCAAAAATTTTTTTAGGCAGGTTACGCAATTTTACTAGGTCTTTGGTGTACAGTGCACATTCAAAACCTTTTACTTGCTCGTAATAAAACGATCTTTTTTTTATTGCTTCCTTCATGATAGCATAGGCAGGATCTTCACCACTCTTTACAACCACTTCTGTCATACTTAATTGTTGGTTGGCTATAACAAAGATAATTTCAACATCATTATTTTTTACAATTATATTTTTTTCTTGTTTGGCATAACCAATATGCTGGCATACAAGCGTGTAAGTACCTGGAGAAACTGAAAAAGAAAATTTAGCTTTATTGTTCGCGCTAGCCCCAATAGAAGTTGCTTTAATAGTAACTGAAGCATACGGCAACAAATCGCCTTTATCTGAAAATACCGTGCCGTAAATTTTTTGAGCCGAAGTGTTATTGATATAAAAAAATAAAAATAAAAATAAAAATTTTGACATAATATGTTTTGAGTAAAAAAATACGATTTTGTTATGAAAATTCTAAATTTATTAACCCATTTTTTATGTTTTTGATTTACGTAAATAACTTCCTGTTAAAGCAGCAAACCCAGCAATTATAGCCCCAATTATAGCCGTAGCAAATATCAATTCAATTGGGTTATCTTTTTTTAAAATAAGCTGTGATACTTTATGCGCCAACACATGATTATTATTCTTGCTTATCCAAAAGCTTAAGCCTCCCCATAACATAAATAAGGCCAAGAAAGCAGTAGCAAATGACCTCCATGGCTTTTGTGGTATTAATATTGCCACTACAAAAGCAGCAATAGCAATACTCCACCAAGGAAAAAATAAGCACAACATGAAGCTTAACAAGATAGTGAGTATAAAAGAAATAAAAAGTTTCATAAAATTGATTGGCTGATTAAAAAAAATTGATTAATAAATGAGACATACAGAATTATTTAACCGTTAGCTATTATATTTTTTTATTCTTTATTAAACCTCATTTTAGACAATACCCTTTTATCGTCAACTTGTTCTCTTGTCATCATCCAAAGCGAATAATATTTACCTGCAGCCCATTGATCAATAAAATTATCGTAGTATTTGCTGCCTGGATTACCACTTTGTCCGCCTGGATATATACCATAGGCCTCTGTTTTAGCCGTGAGACTGATTACCATACGCCAGCTAGGCCCATGTGTTTTTTTGGTTGCATTAATAGCTCTTGTTCCGCCACCTATAGGTAAATTTAATTTACTAAAGGGAGCTAATTTAGCTAGGTGGCTGATTCCAGTAGCTTTATTTTTTTCCCAATCCAATTTCCCTTCAGCATCCAATTTTATTAATGCGGGTACTGCTTTTTTAAATGCTTCTGTTACCGCTTCGGACAATGTTTCTACTTGAGGTGTGGTAATATTGTCTAAAAATTTATAGGTCGAGTCTTTCAAAATTCCTTCAACTAAAGTATTAAAAAAAGGACGCATAATTACTTTGGGTGCTTTTGCATATTCATCATCAAAAACTACTGATTCAAATGCAATCCAAAATTCTTCAAAAACAGAAGGCCCTTTAGCACCAACTTCGTCATTGCAATTCCAATATTTTAAAATATTAAAATATTTTTTTTCTGTACTATTTAACTCGTTTTCTTTCATATTAGCTACAATAAAAGGCTTTGCCATTGAAGCTCCTGCATCAAAATTATCTGTTTGCAAAGTCATCATATCTTCCGGGGTTATCCCTGTCATTATATTAAGTCGTTTATTTATAGTAAGGCCACGATACAATGGATAATTTCTTCCAAAATAATACGGGTAAGTGTTATCATCAACTGGTTTTTGGTTAGCACTACTTACAAAACCTCTTTGGGGATTAAATTGATATGGTACTTCATCCTGTGGAATCATCCCCTGCCATAAAAAACTACTATCGAATCCGGGCATTACAAAATCACCTTGCCCTTTCCATTTGGCAGGCCAAGATCCTTGTGTTCTAATGGCAATATCTCCATTTTTTGCCGCAAATAGACAATTTTGTCCGGGTGTTTGCAAATTGGTTACTGTAGCCGAATAATCTGTGTAATTCTTTGCATGATTTAATTCATTAAAAATTTTAAGTTCATTACTAGCATCATGCGCTTTCCATCTTACCGCGTAATATTTATTATTTTTATTTCGGCCGCCCGAAAATGTTTTATCATACATAACTGGGCACCAATCCTTGCCTAATTTTACATAGGCAACAGAATCTATATAATTATTTTTATTTTTTATTTTAATAGTGTCAACCCTAAAATTGGTTGCCATCCACTTCCCGTTAAATAAATATTCTTTCCTCGTATCATCTTTAAATTTTATTTCATAATAATCTCTAACATCGCGCCCTCCATTAGTAAAGCCAAAAGCGCAGCTATCATTATATCCTATAATCACACCCGGCGATCCTGGAAAGCTTACACCATAAGCATTAAATGTAGGCGTTGATAATTGAACTTCATACCAGAGTGAAGGAAGGTTCAATCCTAAATGAGGGTCGTTACACAGGATGGGTGCACCAGATTTAGTTTTAGTACCACTAACAGCCCAATTATTACTCCCATTATTTCTATCAGGTTTTGATGATTCAGTAAAGGCGAGTTCTTTATTATTAAAATAAATAGAATCTGTGTTTATTGGTGCTAATGGAAATATTTTTTGTGCATCAAAAGTAGTTCCTTTAGGAATAATAGGATCTAACGAATCTTGAATAGCGGGAAAAAGTTTTATAAAGTCATCTGTATTAAAATAATTTTTGGCATTAGTCATTTCAAAATCATCATCATGTGCTGCCAAATCATAGCTCATGTATTTTAAAAAAAGCGATGTTTTAAGATTATTCCATTTTTCAGGTTTGTATTCTATCAATTTATATTCCAATGGCAGTGTACTTTCAGTTAAGGTCTCTATATAAGCGTTTATACCAGCAGTATATGCATCACATTCTGCTTTAATGATGGGATCTTTTTCAACTTCTTTTAAAGCAATTTCAGCAGCATAGACAATTCCTAATCGTCTAAATTCTCGGTCGTGTTCCAACCCTTTCTCTCCTATAATTTCACTAGCTCTACCTGCTGCAGCAAAGGATTGCAATTCCATTTGCCAAAGTCTAAATTTGGCATGTAAGTAACCTTGAACAAAATAGGCGTCATTTTCTTGTTCAGCAAAAATATGCGGAACAAGACGTTCATCAAAATACACATCAACTTTACCTGACAGCTGTGGAATTTTAAGATTAGCAGAAAAATTTTCGTAATCAGATTCCGCATTTTGCCATATACCATGTTGTGGGCTTAATAATTTTCCTAGCGCAGCGGGTAAAACTAGGTTTGTATGTAAAACAATAATTAACCCTGTAGTAATAATAGCGGAAGTAATAAATAGAATTATTCTCATATACTTTTGGTATTTACTCTAAAATACTACAAACTTTAATCATACTGTTATTTGTGATTATTTTTTTAAAAAATTATACTATTTAATATAATTTTTAAAAGAGATTGTTTGATACCACAGTCTGTGTTATTTTTGTGAATATGAAAAATTTATCAACCGGCGTAAAGAACATTTTAGGATTGCAATTACCCAGTGATCCGCGTTGGGTTAATTTAGCTGAATTAGAGCTAGATGAAATTTTAACTGATCATGCCTACTGCGAGCAAAAGGCAGCTATTACCTGCATTTCTTTAATTACAAAAAATTCGGAAAAGGAATTATTAGTTGATGAGTTAAGCCCAATTGTTACGGAAGAATGGGGGCATTTTAGGATGGTAATTGCCGAGTTAAAAAAACGTAATCTTAAGTTGGGCAAGCAACGCAAAGATGTTTATGTAAACAGTCTAATACAATTTCAAAAAAAAGATGGCAGTCCGCAACAACGATTTTTAGATCAGATGTTGATTATGGCTTTAATAGAAGCCCGGAGTTGTGAGCGATTTAAAAGATTAAGTGAAGGATTGGATGATTTGTATATGCGAAATTTTTATCGAAAGTTTATGGAAAGCGAAGCTGGTCATTACACTTTATTTATAACATTGGCAGAGCATTATTTAGATAAGAAGGTGGTTAGAAGCCGCTGGACGGAATGGTTGAAATATGAAAAAGAGTTGATACAGCAAATGGAACTTAGGGGAGATCGGATACATTAAAGAGATGACATCTTTTCCTTTTTTTTATAGAAAATATGATTTTTCTTCATCTAAATCTATATAAGGAAATTGAGCTTGCAGTTTTTTAACTTTATCCAGATTAATTTGCCGGAATTTTTTATGCTGATCTGATGCAGGATTGGATGGCTTATGTTTTTTTGCTGCTACAATTACTGCAATTTCCTTCATTAATTGCTGTGTTGACACATCAATACAAGTGTCAATCAATTTTTCCCAAACATAATTGGTAGCTGCATAATTTGGATGTACCATATCTTCTGCAAAAAATCGATAATCTCGTAAATCATCTATGATAAGCTCATAAGCAGGAAAATAAAAACAATTCGAGTGATTATCTGCAAGCAAGTGTGCAATTTGTATCAATATGGATTTGCTGCGGTTGTTCTCTATAAATCCGTCTCGTAAATGCCTAACCGGACTGATGGTTAAAATAATTTTAATCCCATTATTAAAAGCAATCAGATTTTTAATCAGATTTTGGAATTCGACTACGGTTTCTTCAACAGATAATAGCCGTTTTGTAAATTTATCGGCAGGTACTTTATGGCAATTAGCTACGACTACATTATTTTCTAACTCGTACACAAATGCCGAGCCAAGTGTAATTACTAACCAGTCTGCCGTTTTTAAAAAATTATGCGCATGAGTTTGAGAATTATTAATCCCAGTTATGCAATCATTAACCTCGGGTGTTGAAAAGCGACTATGATGTTCCCAACTGTTCCAACATTCATTTTTATAAAATAAATCCACTTCCTGATATTGCTTATTATCGATGTAGGCGTTAATAGATTTAGTAATGCTAATTGGATTAAATAAAATACCATTTGGATTTTCTAAAACAGAAAATTTATATTTAGAGAACTTGTTGCCTATCTGCTCGGTAAAACAGGATCCAATTAACAAAAGGTTTTGTCTGTGATTTATTTTTATATCAAAAAACTTAGGAGTAAATTCTAAATGAAATTCCATAAAATAAATTTAAAAAAAATTACATAATTGAAGAAGCTTTACAATTAAATACTAAAAGTAGCTATTGCTGTAATTAGTAAAATAAAAATAATTAATGGTAAAATATGTTGGATGCCAAATTACTGCATATTGCTAGTTCATTCATATTTAAATTATTAAGCAAATTAAGTTCGTTAAAATAAGTAACCATTAATTCGCTATCCATGTTGCCCACCATGTCGTCTCCAGCCATGGGACATCCTCCTATACCTTTTAAAGCTCCATCAAACCGCTTGCAACCTGCGTCTAAAGCAGCATCTACTTTATCTTTCCAGTTAACTGAAGTTGCGTGTAGGTGCACGCCAATTTCAGTTTTAGGTAATGTATCAATCAGTGATTTTGTAATTTGAAAAACCTGATTTTTAGTAGCTAACCCAACCGTATCAGCAAGAGATATTATTTTTACATTTATGGCCACTAATTTATTAACCCAATCAAAAACAATCTCCTCATTATATACATCGCCATATGGATTTCCAAAACCCATCGATATATAAACAACTAATTGTTTATTATTTTTAATACAAATATTTTGAATATCCTCTACTCTGTTCAATGATTGCGCGATAGTAGAATTAGTATTTCTTTTTTGAAATGTTTCCGAAACTGAAAAGGGAAATCCTAGGTAAGTTATTTGTTCGAATAAAATGGCATCCATAGCTCCCCTTTGATTAGCCACAATTGCTAAAAGTTTTGACCGACTGTTTGCTAGTTGCAAATTGCCAATTACTTCTTTTGTATCTGCCATTTGGGGTATTGATTTTGGCGAAACAAAACTTCCAAAATCGATAGTATCAAACCCAACTTTTAATAGCGCATTAATGTATTCAATTTTTTTAGGGGTTGTTATTTGGTTTAACCACCCCTGCATAGCATCACGAGGACATTCAATTAATTTAATATCAGATTTCATAATACATTACGTTGTTTCATTACCTCATACAATATAATACCGGTGGCAACGGATACGTTTAAGGAATCAAACTCACCTGTCATAGGTATTTGAAATTGATCGTCGCAGGTTTTTAAAAGTGCCGGATAAATACCTTTTTCTTCACCTCCCATCACAATGGCACAGGGCTCATTTAATTCGAGCTCAAAAACTCTTTTTGTTGCCTTCATTTCACTAGCAAAAACTTTTACCCCATTCATATGTAAGTCGTCAACAGTCTTCATTAAGCTATTAACCCTGCATACTGCAATTTGCTCCAATGCTCCAGCAGAGGTAAGTACGGCATCTTCATTTAATGCACCTACACCTTTATCCGGTATAATGATGGCGTTAACACCAAAACAAAAAGCACTTCGGGCAATACCTCCAATATTTCTGATATCTGTTATACCATCGAGTATTAAAAATAAAGGTACTTCTCCTTTTTCTACTAAAAATGAAATCACATCTTGCAAATCTTGGTACTGCACTTTGGCAATTAATGCTACACATCCTTCGTGATTACTTACATTAAAATTATTTATTTTTTCAACAGGAACTTTGTTGATTGGAGTCTGTGTTTTTTCGGCAAGTTTTTTTATTTCATCAATCGTTTCTCCATGCACGGTACTTTGCAAATAAATTCGTTCTAATTGTTTACCAGTTTGTAAAGCTTCGGTAACCGCTTTACGGCCAACTACTAGTGTATTTTTTTTTGGCCGATGTTGCTGTTGTCTGAAATTTTTCATTTTCCAAATTTAATCTTAATTAAACCAATTAAAAAAACCATAAGTTTTTTAATCACTTATGGTCTTTAAGAGCTTAACAATATAAAGTAAGATTTGAGGTTGCGTTATTTTAACCCGAAAACTTTTTTTACTTCTTTTACGGCATCTAATTTCTCCCAGGTAAACAATTCAACTTTCTTTTTAATTGATTTACCATCGGGTGATATAAATATTTTTTCAACGATTTCATTTTTTCGTCCCATATGACCATAAGCAGCTGTTTCGCTATACATAGGGTTACGTAATTTTAAACGTTGCTCAATAAAGTAAGGTCTCATATCAAAGCATGACATTTTCATTATCTTTTCTGCAATTTGTCCGTCGGTTAATTTAACTTTAGCGGTACCATAAGTAACTACATTTATACTTGTTGGTTGTGCAACTCCAATAGCATAAGAAACTTGCACTAATACTTCGGTACACAGTCCTGCTGCTACTAAATTTTTTGCAATGTGCCTTGTAGCATAAGCAGCGCTACGATCAACCTTACTAGGATCTTTACCACTAAAAGCTCCACCACCATGAGCGCCTTTACCGCCATAAGTATCTACAATAATTTTACGCCCAGTTAAACCAGTATCACCATGTGGACCACCAATAACAAATTTTCCTGTTGGGTTTATGTGATATTTAATTTGCTTATTGAACAGGTGATTATATTTTGGATACTTGGATTTAACCCTTGGTATCACAACATTAATAATATCTTTTTTAATTTTTGCTAACATTTTCTCATCCGCAGCAAAATCATCATGTTGTGTTGAAACCACAATAGCTTCTATTCTTATGGGCTGATTATTATCATCATACTCTAAAGTAACCTGACTTTTTGCATCAGGGCGAAGGTATTTGATTTCTTTATTTTCTCTGCGTACTGCCGCCATTTCAATTAAGATAAAATGCGCAAGATCTAAAGCCAAAGGCATATAATTATCAGTTTCGTTGGTAGCATATCCAAACATCATCCCTTGATCGCCTGCACCCTGTTCTTCTTTTTTCTTACGATCAACACCTTGATTAATATCCCCTGACTGCTCGTGAATGGCAGATAAAATACCGCATGAGTTGGCTTCAAACATGTATTCACTTTTAGTGTATCCAATTTTGCGGATAACTCCACGTGCAATTTCCTGTACATCTAAGTAAGCTCTACTTTTAACCTCTCCAGCTAAAATAACTTGGCCTGTTGTTACTAGCGTTTCGCAGGCCACTTTACTTTGTGGATCAAAGGCTAAAAAATTATCTATTAAGGCATCACTAATTTGATCAGCTACTTTATCAGGATGTCCTTCACTTACCGATTCTGATGTAAATAAATATGGCATATTATTTTTTTAAGATGGCAAAGATAAGGTGTATGTGTTAATGAACAAAGTCCCTCAATAAAACGAGAACTTTAGTCAAAATTTTTTAAAAAAATATTAGATTTTAGAATATATAATCCTCAATCTTAGCTTGTAATTTGGATTAGAGCCACTACCTATCCTCACTCTTCCAGCTGCGATATTATTACCAAAAGGTAAATTAACTGTTGAATATTGTGGATACGAAAGATTAAAAGGAGCATATAGCCTCATATTGTATACACGGGCGTGATCAGTAACTATCTGTTGTACATACCTAGAAACATTAAAATTATAATGCTTAATCTGGTTACCAAAAGCATCATTTTTTATTCTTCTAAACCCGCCAAAATATAAAAAATCTATAGGATTACATATATAAGGTATGTTCGTTTTATAATCTGGGTCGTATTGCTGTGCTGTATTAAGATCAAAATAAATAGGCTTCCATTTTGCAGTAATGGTGCTATCTCTTAAATCTAGGTAAAGAAAATTAGGCGCATAAAAATTTTCGGCAAGTGCATCAACAGGGGCTATTTGTTCAACAATAATTTCTGCACGATGAATAATTCGATTTGATAAATTAGCAAGACCCGGAATATTAAGATTTACAAATGTTCCAGGCGAGCTTTGTAAATAATGTTCGCTTGATGCGGGATTACTAACTGGATAGCCAGCTCTGTTACGAAGTATATAATTACTAGTATTAGATACGGGTTTGTTTGCAACGTTATCTGCAAATGAAGGATTTAGTCTGAATGAGGTATAAACAGAATCCAACTTTCCTGAATTTTTTCTTTTGTAATGAATTTCTAATTTTGTTGCTGTATCAGATAAGCTTGTGTACATTAACCCATTACCCGATCCATTAGCAAGAACGGCTATCCCATTATAAAATCGTCTATATAAAGAATCAGAATAAAATGCATTATTAGCGCCATTGGCAGCAATACTATCTCGGTTATATAGCTGAGCAGCCCAAGAAGGCGAAAGTTTTATACGAATTTGATTGATAACAGAATCTCTTCCGTTATTAAATTTTACATAACTCCCCAATTTGCGTACATCTATGTTAGCCGATCCTAATAAGGCGCCCATAACTGCAGGACTATAGGCGGTAGTATTTTCTTTAAATACAGAATCTCTAAAAATAAAATCATTTACTTCTCTCACTTCTAGATGAACGGGCAGTAAGCTATCGCCCCAAAAACCTTTATACTTTAAACATAATACAACAGAATCTATACCGGCACCAAAGGCATTTAAAGTATCGCCCGTATTACCAAAATAATAAGGATAAAAGGGCGGCTTTAATTGCATAAAAACACTTGCATTGGTTTTACCAAATAAAGGATCATTATTAATAGTACCTAGGGCATAATCGTCGTATTTACCAATGTAAGTAGAGTCATTAAAAAAGCCCTGGGTAGAGTTCACTGTTAAAATGGTATCAAAAGTATGTATATTATCAACAGCGGGTAACAGATCACTACCAATGTCGGTGGTATCTAGTTTGGTACAGTTCCAACCTAATATTGAAAAAATGCTAATAGCGACTAATGCTATGGGTATAATACGTTTTTGCACAATAATAATTTTATGAAATGCGATTAAATTTTCTACTTCGCAAGTTCGGCATACAATTGCAAATAGTCTGTTAAATCACTAGTTGCATCATATTTTAGAATTTTTTTTCCTTTTACTTTGGCAAATTGATCTGCTAATTTTTTGTCTACTTTTTCGGATCCAAAAGTAATTGCATCAGCAAAACTAGCACCGCCATTAAACATAGCAAAATTATTAATGTCTTTAAATAGGTCCAATTCTTTCTTGGTTACATAATCATTAATAGTTATCATTTTTAAAAAATCCTTTTCTAATTTTTCTTTAAAAGTATTTTGTCCAATAGTGTAAATAATTTTACTGTTACTAAAAACGGGTTCTTTTTTGTAAGCGTTTTTAATAAACATAGGAATCAGGCCTGTCATCCACCCACTACAATGAATAATATCGGGCGGCCAGCCAAATTTCTTTACGGTTTCTAATGCCCCTTTACAAAACAAAACAGCTCTTAAGCCATTATCATCAAACCAATTTTCTTTTTCATCTGTAAATATGAATTTCCTTCTAAAATAGTCATCGTTATCTAAAAAATAGATTTGCAACCTAGCATTAGGCAGTGATGCTACCTTTATAGTTAAAGGGTAATCGTCGTTATCTATAGTTACATTTATACCTGATAATCTTACTACTTCATGTAATCGATGTCTTCTTTCATTTATAGACCCAAATCTTGGCATAATACATCGCACTTCCATACCACTATCATTAGATTTTACAGCAAGTTTATTAACAATATCTGCAAATTCTGTCAATTCAAGATAAGGCGACATTTCATTAGCAATAAATAAAATTCTTTTTTTTGTACTCATTTGCACGTTGTTAGTTACTAATAAATATTTTAAAAGGGAGTGCAAAATACGATATTTATTCGGTTTAATAGTAACCGTTACATATTGAATTATAATTGATAGTACATAATAAAGGCGTGTAAAAAATATTTTTTTCATTTTAGGTGTCCGTTTTAGATAGGCTAGTCATCCCTTTAAGGGACTTCTCTATATAGTTTTAATATAAAACTATGTGTTTAGGTATGACAATTGATGGTATTAGTAAAATATTTTTAAACCCCCTAATTTACAGTTGGGTTCATATTACAGTAATCGCACCGACAATAAATTATTTTAAATCTTATAATAATAACAAATTTTCCCTTCGTATTTTTACCCATTATGCGTAAACGAGGGTTATCTATATTGCAATATTTTATTTTTTTAGGTAGCGGATTTTTTTTAGTCTGGTGGCAATTAAAAGATATGTCCAATTTAGAAAAACAGGAATTTTCAAGTGCGTTTAATCATGCCAATTATTGGTTAATTATTCCTATCGTAATAATGTCCTTACTCAGTCATCTTAGCCGATCTATTCGTTGGAAATTATTATTAGAGCCCCTGGGGTATAAACCCAAATTAAAAAATGTTTTTTCTGTGGTAATGATTGGCTATTTGGCTAATTCAGCCATACCCCGCTTTGGCGAGATTTTGAAATGTACTTTTTTGGCACGTTATGAAAAATTGAAGGTAGAAAAATTGGTTGGAACAATAATTATTGAACGCACATTTGATATTATCTGTTTTTTAATATTGATTGCTATAACCATTTTAATTCAAATTGATTTGGTAGGTAATTATGTAAAAGAAAAAATAATAATAATGGGCAATGCCGCTGATATTCCAATATGGATAAACCTAGTAATCATTATTACCATAATTACTTTACTTATTATAATAATAAAAATTCTTTTAAAAAAATTTCCACAAAATAAAATTATAAATAAAATAAATCAGGTTTTTATAGGTATTATAGAAGGTTTTAAAACTATTAAAATATTAAAAAACAAACAATTATTTTTATTACATACATTTTTCATTTGGTCACTTTATTTATTACAAGTTTACATTGGCTTTCAAGCCATGGAAGGAATATCTCAACTGGGTATTAAAGCGGCATTTTCTGTTTTATCACTTACCTCTTTAGCCATGATAGTAACTCCAGGAGGCATTGGGTCTTTTCCATTATTTGTAATGAAAACCTTGTTAATTTACAGCATTGCAAATCCTTTAGGTAAAGCATTTGGATGGATGATGTGGGGCGTTTCAACCGGAATTATTATAATTGCTGGCGTTGTTTGTTTATTAATTATTCCTTATCTTAATAGAAAAAAAAATGAAATCAGTACATAGTATTCCTAATAATATATATACGCTAAATGAATTAACCCATCAGCTTAGAAGATGGCGTTTACTCGATAAAAAAATTGTATTTACCAATGGGGTATTCGATATTTTGCACGAAGGTCATATTGCTACTTTAAGCGAAGCGGCTAGTTTTGGCCATATTTTAATTGTAGGTATAAATGGTGATGCATCGGTAAAAAGGTTAAAAGGCGAAAGCCGTCCAGTTAACCAGCAAGAGTCAAGAATTTTATTAATGGCTTCATTGTTGATGGTAGATGCCGTTATTTTATTTGAAGAAGACACTCCAATAAATTTAATAACATCAATTTTGCCCGATATTTTAGTAAAGGGCGGCGATTACACAATTGATCAAATTGTTGGTGCCAAGGAAGTAATAAATAATGGCGGCGAAGTAAAAACCGTAAACTTACGTGAAGGATTTTCTACTACTAACATTATTGAAAAAATGAAAAATCTTAAATAATTACTTTTCAAAATTTTACATAAACTTAATATTGATTTCGTTTTCTTACAGAAAGCAGTACTTAATTTCATTATAACCTATTTTTAAAACCTACTTTTGTTTGCAAAAAAGAAAAATCATATTTAGAGATATCAGCTGGTTATCTTTTAATGACCGTGTCTTACAAGAAGCAGCTGACCAAACAGTTCCATTAAGAGAGCGAATTCGTTTTTTGGCAATATTTTCGAATAATTTAGACGAGTTTTTTAGGGTACGAGTGGCTGCGCTAAAACGCATGATTGAATTAGGTAAAAAATCGAAGATGCATCTGGAAATTAAACCCGATGCTATTATTGAGGAGATACAAGAAATAGTGGTTGAGCAACAGAAAGAATTTGAACGCATTTGGAATGAAATATTAAGAGAATTAAAAAAAGAAAAAATACAACTTGTTAATGAAACGCAGTTAAATAAAACACAGCAAGCTTTTGTTCTTGATTATTTTAACGAAGAGGTACGCAGCAACATCATTCCTTTGATGATAGAAAGTATCCAAATCTTTCCAACATTGAATGATAAATCAATTTATCTGGCTTGCAAACTTTCTAAAAAAGATAAATCAATTTCGTCAAAATTTGCTTTGGTGGCAGTACCAACCAGGCGATTGCCAAGATTTATTATTCTACCCAAAAAAAATGCAGAAAAATCTATTATTTTATTGGAGGACGTTATTCGATTTTGTTTGCCAAATATTTTTTCCTTTTTTGGGTACGATACTTTTTCGTCGTATATTATAAAAGTTACCCGTGATGCAGAAATTGACATAGATAATGATCTGGCTACTTCTCTTATTCAAAAAATTGAGACCGGGCTAAAGAATCGAAAAAAAGGAAAACCAGTACGATTTATTTTTGACAAAGCCATTGACACAACTCTCCTAACCTACCTGGTAAAGCGAATGGGGTTATTAAAAAAAGATAACCTCATCCCAGGAGGGCGTATTCATAACTTTAAAGATTTTATTAGCTTTCCTGAATCTGTATTTAATCATACAAAACTTCGGAAAAAATCTTTTATTCACCCAGCTTTAAAAAATGCAACCAGTGTAACTAAAATTGTTTTAAAAAAAGACGTACTGCTAAATTTTCCGTATCATTCCTTTAATAGCATGATTGATCTTTTGCGCGAAGCTGCCATAGACCCAGATGTAGTAAGCATTAAAATTACCTGCTATCGTTTAGCTGATCGTTCAAAAATCATTAATACACTTACCAATGCTGTACGCAATGGTAAATCTGTAACTGTTGTGTTAGAACTTAGGGCTAGATTTGATGAAGAAGCTAATATAGAATGGAAGGAAGAACTTGAAGATGCAGGTGTAAAAGTTTTAATTGGGGTACCTAATTTTAAAGTGCACGCCAAAATCTGTTTAATTAAAAAGCGAATAAATAATCGAACCATTCATTATGGTTTTATAAGTACCGGAAATCTAAACGAAAAAACAGCCGCCATTTACGGAGATTCCTGCCTTCTAACGTCAGACCGAAATATAATGGCAGATGTAAATCGCATATTTAGTTACTTAGAACAACCCCATATAGGAAGCAAAGTATTAAAAAATTGCAAAACATTATTGGTGAGTCCTACAGGAATGCGCAGACATTTGCTTCTGCTAATTAATAAGGAAATAAAAATGGCAAAATTAAAAAAGCCATCAAGTATCATTCTAAAATTAAATTCGCTGAGTGACGAATTACTCATTAGCAAATTATACGAAGCCGCCAAAGCAGGGGTAGAAATAAAAATGATTATCAGAGGTATTTTTTGTTTTTTAACAGAAAATAAAAAAATAAAAAAAACCGTACAAGCCATCAGCATTGTAGATGAGTATTTGGAGCATGCGAGAATTATGATTTTCCATAATGGCGGAAAAGAGAAAAGTTTTATTTCATCAGCCGACTGGATGGTGCGTAATATTGACCATCGAATAGAAGTGGCATGCCCCATTTTTGAAAAAAATATTCAACAGGAAATTAAAGATATTTTGCAAATACAATTGAGAGATAATATCAAAGCTAGGTTATTAGACAATAACCTTTCTAACCAATACATAAACCCGCGAAATACCAAAAAGATACGCAGCCAGGTGGAGACTTACAATTATTTGTATCGTAAATCATCTTAAATATTTAATCGTTTAAACGTTAATTCGTAAATTCGTATTAATTCTTAAAACCTAAACCTTCAATCAGAGGTGAGATGAGGAGGTAAAGATCCTATAATAACCTTAAACGCATAAACAAACTTGAAACTAGCAGCCATAGACATAGGAAGCAATGCAGCCCGATTATTGATTACAGAAGTTACCACCAACGAAAATAATGATCCCGTTTTTAATAAACTAAATTTGTTTAGGGTACCACTGCGATTAGGTTTTGAAGTGTTTGAAACGGGGATGATATCGAAATCAAAAATTAGCATGCTAATACAAACCTTAAAAGCTTTTAAACATTTAATAAATGCATACGAGGTTAAACATATAAAGGCATGTGCCACCAGCGCCATGAGGGATGCTAAAAATACGGAAGACATTATTAGAAAAGTAAAATTAGAAACTGATATTTATATTGAAGTAATTAGTGGCAATATGGAGGCCGAATTGGTTTTTGAAAACCATATTGCCGAAACCTTAGATAAAGACCACAGCTATATGTATATTGATGTGGGGGGAGGAAGTACAGAATTATCTTTTTTCAGCAATGGTATATTAACCTTTAGAGAATCCTTTAATATTGGCACCATTCGTTTATTGCAAAACCAGGTAAATGATAACACTTGGGAAAACATGAAAGAAATTATAAAAAAGGTAACCAAAGGGCAAAAAGAAGTGATGGCAATTGGAAGTGGTGGAAATATTAACAAGATTTTTTCGATGAGTAAGCGCAAAGAAGGTAAACCAATTTTACTCGACTTACTTAAAGATTATTATAACGAATTAAGTTCTATTGGTATAGAAGCAAGAATGAAGGTTTATAATTTACGGGAAGATAGAGCAGATGTAATTGTACCCGCTTTACAAATTTACACCAATGCGATGCGTTGGGCAGGTGCTACCGAAATGTATGTGCCAAAAATAGGATTAGCCGATGGTTTAATACATCATATGTGGGAAGAATTAAAAGATTACCCCTAATTTTAGCTATAATAAAAAGTTACCTGTCTGAGCTTGTAGAAGGCAAAATTATGTTAACACAGCGCCTGTTAAATACTCAGGTTGACAGTTAAGTAATTACAAGCAACAACAGAACTTCATTGTAAAACTCCTTATTCGTAACTTGCATACCTCAATAAAAATTACACCTAATTTTAGTTATATGAAAATTTTAAAAGAATTAAAAATACATGCAAATAACAATGGGGTTTCTAGCGGTTTAAACTGGTTAAAAAGCAAAGGAGAAAAATTAAATTCCTATTCCCCAGTTGATGGGAAATTAATTGCAACTGTTAACAGTGTTGACACAAAAACTTATGAAGCTGTTATAAAAAAAGCACAAACTGCATTTGCCGAATGGCGTACCTGGCCAGCACCTAAGCGTGGTGAAATAGTGCGACAAGTTGGGGAAGAACTAAGAAAAAATAAAAATAGCCTTGGACAATTAGTGAGTTATGAGATGGGCAAGAGTTTACAGGAAGGCCTAGGCGAAGTGCAGGAAATGGTTGACATCTGTGATTTTGCAGTAGGCCTCTCTCGTCAGTTGCATGGCTTAACCATGCATAGCGAAAGACCCGGTCACAGAATGTATGAACAATATCATCCTATGGGCATTGTGGGTGTTATCTCTGCTTTTAACTTCCCGGTTGCTGTATGGTGCTGGAATGCTTCTTTAGCATGGGTTTGTGGAGATGTTTGCGTTTGGAAGCCAAGCGAAAAAACCCCACTATGTGCTATTGCCTGTCAACATATTATTGAATCTGTTCTTAAAAGAAATAATGTTCCAGAAGGTGTATCTAACATTGTTATTGGTGGCAGAAATGTAGGCGAATGGATGAGTACAGACACCAGAATTGCATTAATATCTGCAACTGGCAGTAGCAGAATGGGTAAAGCTGTTGGTACAGCAGTGGCCAATCGTTTTGGAAAAAGCTTATTGGAGCTCGGAGGTAATAATGCCATCATCATTACCGAAAATGCAGATCTGGATATGGCTTTAATTGGTGCAGTATTTGGTGCAGTAGGCACAGCAGGTCAACGTTGTACTTCTACCAGAAGGTTAATTATTCATGAAAAAAAATACAATAAATTTAAAGAAAAACTCATACACGCCTATAGTCAATTAAAAATTGGAAATCCATTAAATGAAAAAAATCATGTAGGTCCGGTAATAGATAAAGATGCAGTAAAAATGTATCTACAAGCCATTGAAAAGTGTAAAGAAGAAGGTGGCAAATTTATAGTTGAAGGCGGTATTATAAAAGGTAGGGGATTTGAAAGTAGGTGCTATGTTAAACCTTGCATTGCTGAAGCAAAAAACAATTTCGCCATTGTGCAACACGAAACTTTTGCGCCCATATTATACATTATGAAATACAAAACACTTGATGAAGCGATAGCTATGCAAAATGGTGTTCCACAAGGTTTATCATCTGCCATCATGACCAACAATATACGGCAGGCGGAGTATTTTTTATCACAACTTGGCAGCGATTGTGGAATTGCTAATGTAAACATTGGTACTTCTGGAGCCGAAATTGGAGGTGCATTTGGCGGCGAAAAAGAAACCGGTGGTGGTCGCGAAAGTGGCAGCGATGCATGGAAAGTTTACATGCGCCGACAAACTAACACCATTAATTATACCGATAAATTGCCTTTGGCGCAGGGTATCAAATTTAATCTATAAAATTTTTCAAATAAATATAATCGATATGGCTATTTTAATCATACCATTTACTTTTGTCTAAACAAATATTAAATTATGAATAAGGTTTATAAAATTTTTATCCCCCTTGTTTTTCTAGGAGTTAGTTCATTTGCCCAAAATAACACGATACCCAACAGCTGGCATATGATGGATAAGGAAACAGATGGTTATTATGGCATAAGTGCTGATAAAGCATATCAGTTTTTAAAAACTAATAAATTAAAAAGCAAAACGGTTATTGTTGCGGTAATAGATACCGGTATCGACACCTTACATGAAGATTTAAAAGAAGTGATTTGGGTTAACCCAAAAGAAATACCCAATAATAGAAAAGATGACGACAATAACGGCTATATAGACGATGTGCATGGATGGAATTTTTTAGGGGGTAGAGATGGACGAAATGTAAAAGTAGATAGTGATGAAAGAGGTCGTGTTTATTATGGGTTAAAAAATAAATGGGATAATAAAGAAATTGATAAAACTACCTTATCTAAGTCCGACTTATATGAATACAATATGTTTTTACGAGCAAAAGCAGAAATAAAAGGTAATGAAACTGAAGAAGACCAATTTGCGAATATGGATATTCCTGCTTTAAAATCGTTACATAATTCTTTAATAAACAGCGATAGCATTTTAAAAATTGCAATTGGCAAGGATACTTTTACAGGTAATGAGTTGAATGGCTATGTAACTAAATCTTTTACTGAAAAAAGAGGAAAAAATGAAATACTAGGACTAATGAAAGAGAATAATATGTTAGACCAGACGGTTAAAGAATTTATTGATGGGTTAAACGATTATATAGAATATATTGAAGGAGAGCAAAGAAAAGTAGAGGCAAAAAATAAAATACCCGAACCCTATCGTAAGAATATTGTGGGGGATGATGAAACAAATTTAAACGACCGAAGCTATGGCAATAATGATGTTATGACTGATTTTTCCATGCATGGAACCCATTGTGCAGGCATTATTGGTGCAAAGCGTAATAATGAAAAGGGTATGAATGGAATAGCAGATAATGTACGTATTATGTCATTGGTTGTTGTACCCGATGGAGATGAGCACGATAAAGATATTTCATTAGCAATTCGCTATGCTGTTGATAATGGTGCACAAATTATTACTATGAGTTTTGGTAAAAATTACTCGCCACAAAAGCAATGGGTTGATGAAGCCTTTGCCTATGCGGAAAGTAAAAATGTTTTGCTGGTACACGCTGCCGGTAATCATGCAAAAAATATTGACAGCGTATACAATTTTCCTAATCCAGATTATGTAAACGGAGGTAGAGCAGGCAATACAATTACGGTTGGTGCCAGTGCCGAGCCTACTTCAGGTAGCTTTACTGCATCTTTTAGCAATTACGGAAAAACTGAGGTAGATATTTTTGCTCCTGGCACAAAAATATATTCTACATTGCCTGGAAAAAACAATTATGGCAATTTAAGCGGCACCAGTATGGCTTGCCCTTTAGTAGCAGGCATTGCGGCATTAACACTAACATACTACCCTACTCTATCAGCAAAACAGCTGAAATATGTGATTGAAAAATCGGCGCAACAACCAACAGTAAAAGTTAACAAGCCTGGTAGCGATGACAAGGTTTACATGAGTACACTTTGTAAAACCGGTGGCATTGTAAATGCCTACGAAGCAGTAAAATTAGCCGCTACTTTAGTTGGTGAAAAAATAGGCCACCCCATCCCAAATGCAAAAATGATAAAAAATAAAAAAGGATAACTATTAAAACCACCTTTCAGTAACTGAAAGGTGGTTTTAGGTTTAATGTTTTTTTTTGATCCTCTTTACCAATATAATTTATTAATATATTTTTTATGCCAAAGCCAGCTCCTAATACTTACCCGATTTATTTTAAACAATATATAGATCAGGTTATTGAGTCGGATTTATCAACCGCTTTTAGCAACCAATTACCGATTATTAAAGACCTGTTAATAAACATAACAGCGAAAAAGTCTGAACAGGCTTATGCATCAGCTAAATGGACACTAAAGGAACTATTACAGCATATCATTGACACAGAAAGGATTTTTAGTTACCGGGCTTTATGTTTTTCAAGAAAAGAAATTGTTTCTTTGCCTGGCTTTGATGAAAATATTTACGCCGCCAATTCAAATGCAAATGCACGTGAATGGTTATATCTTGTAGAAGAATTTATTGCAGTAAGGCTTTCCACCGAATGTTTATTTAATAGTTTTTCAGCTGAAGTAATGACTTTTTCAGGCATATCCAATAACAACAAAATTACTGTAAATAGTATCGGTTTTATTATACTCGGGCATTTTAACCACCACAAAAAAATTATAGAAGAAAGATATCTACCAAACTAAAAAATACACCCTTTTAGTGAATTGAATTTTTATTTTGATATAATTAAAACTTAATTGCGATTTGCTGTAGCTGTTTGAGTAACCATATTGTTCATAATTTTAACTGTTTGATCAATATAAATATCATTACTAACTCGTTTTAGCATCTGTTTATTTTTTTCAATTTTATCTTCAGCTGCATTTATTACAGACATATCTGTAGTAATATTCTTTACGCTCATTTCTTTATTAATCTTATACAGGTTATCGAGTTCTATAATTTTTGCTTTAAACTGTTTTTGCTCTTTTTGATATTTAATTAAATTTAAAGAAGTTGGTTTATCGGTATAATTTTCTAACCAGCTAATACTTTCTTTTATTTTATTAAACGTGGCATTATTAGCTATTTGTTTGTCACTATATTTAACAACTATATCATTACTGATGTTACTTACCCAAGTTTTATAATCAGATTTATCAATTTCATCCCAAGCCAATGCAGATGTATTGTCTTTTTCGCGAAACTTTAAATATTCCATTCTGTCAGGGATAATAATATCTGGTGTTACTCCTTTAAGTTGAGTAGCTCCACCATTGATACGATAAAATTTTTGTAGGGTAAGTTTTACAGAGCCTAGGTCTTCTAGTTCATTATTAGTAAAAAGTGAATTTTCTCTTTCGGGATTTAGTTCAATGCTACGTTGTACTGTTCCTTTGCCATAAGTAGATGTACTACCAATAATAATACCTCGTTTATAATCTTGTACAGCTGCGGCAAATATTTCCGACGCACTAGCGCTAAATTCATCTACCATTACGGTTAAAGGTCCTCTGTACAAAACAGATTTATCTTTATCTTTCCATTGATATGGTTTTTCTTCTCTTCCTTTTACAACACAAACTGGTCCATCTTCAATAAACAATCCAACCATCTTTACCACTTCAGGTAAAGATCCGCCGCCATTGCCACGTAAATCCATAATAATACCATCTACATTTTCTGCTTTTAGTTTTACAATTTCCTTAGCTACATCTTCTGAGCACTTAGATCCTTTAGGGTTATTAAAATCAATATAAAACTCAGGTAAATAAATATACCCAATTTTATGATCGCTTTGTATAATAAAACTTTTTGCAAAGGTATCATCTAATTTTATTTCATCTCTACGTAGAGATATAACGATTACAGCGCCGTCCATCCTTCTTATCGTTAATTTTACTTCTGATCCTTTATTTGCACCTCTTATTAATTTTACAGCATCGGCAACTGCGTATCCTGTAACATCAACAGGTGATTCATTACCTTGGGCCACTTTTATAATTTCATCTTCTACTTTTAAATCTCCACTTTTCCATGCCGGACCTCCCGAGATAAGCATCGATATTTTTATTTTACCATCGTCTTCTTTAAGCTGTGCTCCAATACCATAAAAACTACCTTTCAACGATTCGTCAAACGTACGTTTATCAACAGGAGCAAAATAATTACTGTGGGGATCCATCGTGCCGGTAATTACATTAACAAATGTGCTAAAATTTTCCGCCTCATTTTCACGTGTAATTTTAGTAGCAAAATAACGCCCAATTTGTTTTTGTATAGCTACCCTTGCTTCCCTTTCTAGCGTAGAGTCTGCTTTAAATTTAAAATCAGGTTTATTAGTACTCTTCTCTCTTTCCTCAAGTAACGAATTATACCTTTCTAAAGTTAAATACTTTAAGCGTTTTATCCAGATAGCTTTTCTTTCGGATTCGGTTCTAGGATTTGTTAACTTTTCCCTATCAAGCATAACCTCTTCGTCTTTTGTAAAATCGAAGGGCTTGTTAAGAATATCCTTATATAAATTAGCTGTTTCTTTTAAATGTATTATATATACTTTACTGATAAAGAAAAAAGAGAGAAATTCGGCACCGTGTATTTCATCATCAATTTTATTTTCAAATTTATTAAAGCCATTTATATCCCCTGCTAAAAAAATATTCTTGTCGCCATCAAGCTCTTCAATAAATTTATTTAAAACTAGTTTCGAAAATTTATCATCAATAGGTTTAGGACTATAATGTCCTTGCTCAAGTAATAAACCCACATTTTTAATAACTTTTGTGTATTTAGATTTAGGGTCATCTCTATCTGATTTACCTTGGGATTGAAACGCCAAAAAAAAACTGGCCGCACTAAGAACTAGTATAACTGGTATAAATTTTTTACTCATCATAAATTGTGTAATTTTCTGCATTTTGTAAAAATAAAGAAAAAATTATTCTTTCTTTAGATACGGTACGTATCTATTTGAATAATGTTTTGTTAAAGCAGATTTTTGGATAATAGTTTCGTCATAGTTATTGGAAATGATTAGATGTATGATTATGTAAATAATTTGTATCGCCACTATAATCCCAGAATATAGACCTAAAGCTAAAGTTCCCTGATGTAACAGGGAACTTTAGTCAGGGTAATCGAGGGGGCTCGAACCCCCGACCCTCAGAATCACAATCTGATGCTCTAACCAACTGAGCTACGACTACCATTTTATATGTCAGCAAAAATAAAGAAAAAGCTTGCTCCTTCAAAATACATTTTGAACAGCCTATGATAATCGCTTATTTTTGTATGCTAAAAAGAATTTTAATGTACTTGATGCAATACATTTTACCCTTGCTCTTATCCAGCTTTACCGGATGGATTGTGTTATGGGTCATCATTAAGTTGCTTTTTCATCCGCATTTACCCATCACAGCTGCCGGTTTTACAATCCAGGGCATCTTACCTGCTAACAAAAAAAAAATTGCCAAAATAATTGGGAACCTAGTTAGTACCCAATTATTTCCATTTAGTATTTTACATGAAAAAATTAATGATTCTGAAAGTTTTAATAAAATAAAACCCATAATAGAAACCCATATCGATATTTTTTTGAGAGAAAGATTAAAAGATACACTTCCAATGATTTCTATGCTCATTGGCGATAAAACTATTAATCAACTTAAAATTGCTTTTTTGATTGAGTTAGAAACTCTTTTTCCTATTTTAATGGACAGCTATTTACACAAGCTCGAAAATGACATTAACATAGAAAAATTAATTACCCAAAAAATTTCGGAACTGTCTATAGAAAAATTCGAAATATTATTTTATAAATCGGCGAATAAACAATTACTAAAAATGCAGGCATTAGGTGCATTTATTGGTTTACTTATAGGATTAATACAAATTTTTATTAATTCACAACTTTTTAGCCAATAATTTGTTAATACCTTTTTCTTTCTCTATTTAAAATACCGCTCATCATTTTAGTTGTAATTATTATGAGTTTTAAGATGGTATTTTGCAATTAATTTTTTATCTAAAAGAAAAAAATCTAATGATACCTATGATTAAATTTTTACTAGCTGGTACATTTTTGATGAGCATTTTATCAACCCAAGCACAAATGCCTGGAGGTTATACAGGTCGTGGACAAATGGGCGGACAAAATATGAACCTAGGTCACTTTTATGGTAAATTGCTAGAATCGGTTAGTAATAAACCCCTTGAAGCAGCGTCAGTATTACTAACACAAAACAAATTAGATACCCTTACCAAAAACCGTAAAGATGTAGTAGTTGCTGGTATGCTAACCAATAAAAAGGGTGAATTTAGTTTAGAAAACCTAAATATTATGGGGCAGTATAAACTTAAAATTACAGCTATAGGATTTAAGTCTTATGAAACAAAACTCGCTTTCGCTATTAATATGTCAGGCGCAAAAAATGGCGACATGAGCAGTATGCTAAATGGAGTTGATAAAGATTTGGGTAACCTTACTTTAAGTCCGGATTTGCAACAACTAGAAAATGTAACTGTTACTGCAAGTGTGGGGATTTTTACAATGAGTATTGATCGAAAAATCTTTAATGTTGAAAAAAATCTTACTAGTATTGGAGGCACGGCGGTAGATGTAATGAAAAGTGTACCCTCTGTTAATGTTGATATAGATGGCAATGTCACTTTACGCAATGCTGCACCACAAATATTTGTTGATGGCAGGCCCACTACACTTACTTTAGAGCAGATACCTGCTGGTGAGATAGCTAGTATAGAAATTATAACCAATCCATCAGCTAAATTTGATGCCAGTGGTGGCGGTGCAGGTATTTTAAATATTGTAATGAAAAAGAATCCTAAGGCCGGATACAACGGCAATATTAATGCGAGTATTGATTCCCGATCACGACCTGGTTTTGGAGGTGACATTAACATAAAGCAGCGTAAAATAAACTTTTTTGCCAGGGCTAGAATTAATACAAGAAAATCGATTAGTACAGCTAACAGCGAAAGAACTAATTATTTATACAATGATACAAGTGCTGTTTTTAAACAAGTTAATAATCCATTAAGTACAGGATATTTTGCTTTTTTAAGAGGCGGATTTGATTATTTTATTGACAACAGAAATACCATAACCATTGGTACTAATTATGTAACCGGAAAATTTGATAATACTGATTTAATTAACATACAAAGAGATACATTATACAAAAACAATAACCTTCTGTATGATATGGGTTTTAGAAACAGCAATACCTCATTTAGCTTTAGAAACATTGGGACAAACATTAGTTTTAAACACAATTTTGCAAAACCAAATAAAGAATGGACAGTAGATGCAAACTACAATCAAAGTGTAAGTGACAATACAGGATATTACAATACACAATACTTTTACCCGACATTACCTTTAGCTCCTAAAACTTTGCCAATTATGGAGCAAACTATGGGCGGAGGTACAACTAAATTTTTTACTGCTCAATCAGATTTTGTAAACCCAATTTCAGAAAACTTAAAATTAGAAATGGGTATTAGAGGTGCAGTGAGAAACTATGTAAGCAATTCATCAAACTATTTGAAGGATTTAAATGGACAGTTTATTTTAATTCCTGGATTTAGTAATAATTATGAATTTTCCGACGAAGTGTATGCCGCATATGCTACTTTTAGTCAAAAAATAAAAAGCTTTACTTACCAACTTGGCCTACGAACAGAAAGTTCAAATTACACTGGTTCGTTAATGAGTAATAATCAGAAATTTAAAAATGATTACCCCTTCAGTTTGTTTCCTAGTTTATTTATGACATACAAGCTTAATGATAAATCTGATTTACAGGTAAACTATTCCCGTAAAATAAATAGACCTAATTTTTTTCAACTAATTCCTAATTACGATATTGCAGACCCCTTAAACTTATCTATTGGTAATCCAAATTTAATACCAGAGTTTACAAATCTGGCTGAAGTATCTTATCAAAATCAATTCTCTAAATTAACAAATTTTTTAGCCACTGTTTATTTAAAAAATACGAATAATTTAATAACTAATTACCAGTACAGGGATAAAAATCCTAATCCAAATGCAAAGCCCGACACGGTTTTAATTACTTCTTTTGCTAACGCCAATACTAGTTACAATATAGGATTGGAGCTTACAACCAAAACTAAGTTTACCAAATGGTGGGATTTTACGATCAATGTTAATCTGTATAATGCTACATTAAAGGCTGGCGCACAAGCAGGAGGTGTTAATAACGATCAGTTTAGTATGTTTGGAAAAATAAATAATTCATTTACACTGCCTAATAATTACTCAATACAATTTTCGGGTGATTATCAGGCTAAAACCATTTTACCTCCAAGTAGTAGAGGCGGTGGTGGCGGTATGGGAGGTATGGGAGGTATGTTTGGCGGCACGCAAATAGGTACACAAGGGTATATTAAACCAAATTACAGTATGGATATTGCCATTAAAAAAGAGTTTTTAAAAAATAAAGCCGCGTCTTTAACCTTTCAAATGAATGATATTTTTAGAACAAAGATTTATGCCACACATTCAGAATCGAGGTATTTTGTTCAGGATAACAATCGCAGAAGAGACCCTCAAGTACTGCGATTAAACTTTAATTACCGTTTTGGTAAATTTGATGTATCGCTATTTAAAAAGAAAAGTATGAAAGGAGAAATGGATAGTATGCAGAATGCTTCTCAGGGAATGGGAAACTAATAAATATATTTTCAATATAAAAAAGCCACTTAACAGTGGCTTTTTTATATTGAAAAGTGCTGTAATACTCTCAATAACAACTGTTATTTAATTTTTTTAGCATTATTTTGCCAAAGTAAAAACTAATTATGAAGCAAATCAATTTTAAGCAGGCGCTGCCACATATTGCAGCCATCATTATTTTTTTATTACTATCCATCTTAATAACAAAGCCGGCACTAGAGGGAAAAGTTGTGCAACAGGGCGATGTAATACAATGGAAAGCGATGGCTCAACAATCTTTTGAGTTTAAAGAAAAGCATGGATATTTTCCAAAATGGACCAATAGCATGATGGGTGGTATGCCAACTTATCAAATAGCATTAGGACCTAAAGAACCGATGAATATACACCTGCAGCATGTTCAGAATATAATAACATTGGGATTACCGAACCCCGTGTTTTATTTGTTTTTAGCATCCCTATGTTTTTACATTCTTTGTATTGTAATTGGCCTTAACCCATGGATTGGTATTTTAGGTGGAATTGCCTATGGTTATTGCTCTTATAACCCAGTGTTAATTGCTGGTGGGCATGATACCAAACTACTATCAATGGCTTATGCACCTGCAGTATTAGCTGGCATACAATTAATATTTAAACAGAAATATTGGTTAGGTAGCGCTTTGTTATTAATATCTGGCATTCTTCTACTATGGCAGCTTCACCAGCAAATTGTGTATTATACTTTGTTGATTGTACTATTTATGACCATCCCATTTATGATCAAATGCATTAAAGAAAAAATAATAAAGCACTTGGTTATTTCTGGCTTACTAAGTATTAGTATGGGTGCCATTATGTTGGGTACCGTGGCTTTAATTTATTGGCCAACTTACGAATTTAGTAAAGAAACCATGCGGGGTGGACGTAGTGAGCTTACACAAAAAGACACAAAAAATGCAACAAAGGGTGGACTTGATAAAGACTATGCATTTCAATGGAGTTACGGTAAGGCCGAAACGATGACTCTATTAGTGCCAAATGCATTTGGGGGGAGCTCAGCCGAAGGCCTTGGCGATGAATCGAAAGCAATAACCGTATTGCAGGAAAATGCCCAGTTCTTGCAAGAGGGCTTTGCACAACAAATTGCACAATCCTCTCGCATGTATTGGGGCGAACTGTTAAGTACACAAGGAACCGTTTATTTAGGAGCCATTATTTGTTTGCTGTTTTTATTTGGTGCTTTCTTTTCAAAAAGCGAACACAGGTGGTGGCTAGTATCTATAACTATTTTTGGTATTGTACTATCCTGGGGCAAAAACTTTGAAGCAGTAAATTATTTTCTTTTTGATCATCTTCCCTTTTATAAAAAATTTAGGGCCCCTTCTATGGCATTGGTCATTCCACAATTATCTGCCACATTATTAGGCGTTATATTTTTAAACGAATTTGTTTTACAAACAGGTAAAGATAAATTATGGCCACTTTTTAAAAAGTGCTTATATATTACCTGTGCTATGGCAGGAGTTTTAGCATTATTTTATTTCTTATCAGACTATAATAATGCCGCTACCACTGATTTAAATAAAAATATAAATGATGCTTTACAGGGCAAGGGAACCGATTTTTCCAGAATGTATTTTAATGCCCTTAAAAGTGATCGTCAGGCATTTTACTTGAATGATATGTGGAGAACCATAGGCTTTATGCTGGTGACTATTGGCGTGCTGCTTCTTTATGCTAAAAACAAAATTAAGCCTGCAATTGTTTATGGGGTATTAATTTTATTTTGTACGATTGATTTATTTGGAGTTAGTAAAAGATATTTAAAAGAAGAAAATTTTATTGAACAAACTGATTTGGAATCTAGTTATGCCGATACCCGCGCTGATCTTCAATTAAAAAATGATACGGGATATTATCGAATTTTAAATCTAGCTTTTCCATCGGGTAATGGAACTTATTCTGTGTCTGTAGGTTCCTCATTTAATGATGCCATTGCATCTTATAAACACAATACTATTGGAGGCTATAGTCCGGCTAAATTAGGGTTGTATCAGGATCTTATTGAAAGACAGATATACAATAACATAGCTGCATGGGGGTCTAATCCGAGCATTAAAGACAGTTTTCCGGTATTAAATATGCTAAATATGAAGTATGTTGTTGTACCTGATCAACAGGATAATAAACAGACGCAGGCTCTAATAAATCCATTTGCATTAGGCAATTGCTGGCTTATTAAGGAGATTAAATTTGTTAAAAATGCTGATGAAGAAATGAATGCATTAAATACATTTGATCCTAAGCAGGTTGCATATGTTGACGAGAAATTTAAATCAGCTATTCCCTTCTCACCAGTTTATGATTCTACTGCTTATATTAAATTATTAGAAAATAATAATGATCAAATAAAATACGAGTTCAATGCCACTAGTAACCAGTTTGCTGTGTTCAGTGAAATATACTATCCAAATGGATGGGAGGTATTTATTGATGGTAAAAAAACAACTTATTGTAAAACTGATTATGCCTTAAGGGGACTTGCCATACCAGCTGGTAAGCATAACATTGAATTTGTTTTTAACCCGACATCATTCAGAGTTGGAGAGCAAATAGCCCGTTATAGTAACATTTTTTCGGTTTTATTTGTTTTATTTTGTTTTTTTATGGTTTGGAAAACAAGAAAAAATATAAAGAATAATATTAAAGTTGCATAACTCTATTGGATACAGATCAAAAACATAGTTTTATTGACATTACGGATAATGAATCTAGGTTAATTAATGACCAAGCCAATTGTTTGTATACAAAATTACTATCGTTTCAAATTAACGATACAGATATTGATGATTTTGGAAAGTACTATTTTACCAATCATCATTCTGGGAATCGATTGTTTTTTTCAATTAAAAGCAGTGCTGACATAATTTATAACGCTATAAAAAAAACGAATAAGTTAATTAAGGATATCACTTTAATCGATTATGGCGCAGGCTTAGGAACTCTTTTTTTATTAGCAGGATCTGTTGGTTTTAAAAAAGTGTACTTTAATGATTATTTTTCACAGTGGGCGGCGTATGCAAAAATAGTTTGCAGTAAACTAGATATATCCATTACAGATTATATTGTGGGAGATATTGATGCGGTTATTAATTATGGAAAGGCAAATGATATCCACTTCGATATTCTAGCTACGAGAAATGTAGTTGAACATATTTACAAATTAAGAAACTTCTACTCAAAGCTATATCAGGCAGATATTACAAGCGTTTGTTATGCTACCACTACAGCCAATTATTATAATATTGCCATGCGTTTAAAACATTATTGGCATCACTACCAAGTAGAGAAAAAATATTATAAAAAACAACGGGCAGACTATATTAAAGAGCTTGTTCCTTCAATCAATGATGAAAACCTTCACCAACTGGTAAAACTAACCAGGGGAAGAGCCTTTGCAGATTTTACACTTGCTGTAAATTGCTATTTTAAAAAAGAGCCAATTCCCGAAGTTGAATTTTTAGGCACCAATACCTGCGATTGTAAAACCGGTGTATGGGCCGAAAATTTAATTACCGGAAAAAATTATACTGATATTATTCAAACTGCAGGATTTACATTTGAATATACTGCCGGCTTTTGCGATACCCATTATAAATATAGTATTGTGAATTTTATTGCCCGAATTTTAAACAGGCTGATAAAAATATCCGGTAAAAAGGGGTATTGGTTTGCACCATTTGTAAATATTATTGCCGTAAAAAATAATGGATAAAGCTATAAACATATTAAGCCTGGTCTCCTACAAATTTTTACCTCCCGATATGGGTGGGCAAAAAGGTATCGCCTTTTTTAACCGGTATTTGAGTAAACAAACAAATCTGATTTGTGTAACTATAAAAGAAAATACCCAAACAACCACCGAAGGATATCCCATAAAAAATATTTTAAGCAATATTTCTGCCCGATATATTAATCCCTTTTACTTTTTTACATTAAGGCGTATTATCAATAAAGAAAAAATTACACATCTTATTATTGAACATCCTTATTATGGCTGGCTCGGTATTTTATTAAAATGGTTTTGCAAAGTAAAACTTGTTGTTCATTCACATAATATAGAATCACTGAGGTTTAAAACATTAAACAAATGGTGGTGGGGTATTTTATGGTATTATGAAAAAATGACCCATAAAAGCGCCAATCACAATTTCTTTATTCAGGACAATGACCGGAATTATGCGATTGAAAATTTTAAACTCACTCCGGATACATGTACAACCATAACCTATGGATTTGAATTAAGTGAAGCGCCTGCCCCGGCAGATAAACAATCGGCCAGAGAACAAATTTGTAAGCTGCACAACATCGACGCGTCGGATAACATTTTGCTCTTTAACGGCACACTGAGTTATAAACCAAACCTGGATGCACTGGATATTATTCTTGAAAAAATAAATCCGAAACTTTTAGCAACTGAAGACTATAGCTATAAGATCATTATTTGTGGCAATAAATTACCTGCAGTTTATAACGGACTGGCAGATTACAGAGATAAGAACCTGGTTTATGCAGGTTTTGTAGAAGATATTAACCTCTATTTTAAAGGAGCTGATATTTTTATTAACCCGGTAATAGAGGGTGGCGGCATAAAAACAAAAGTTGTAGAAGCATTGGGTTATGATCTTTCTGTTATCAGCTCCCAAAGCGGTGCCATTGGAATACCGGAAGCCATAACCGGCAATAAAATAATAATAGTACCTGACAATGATTGGGATAATTTTACTGTCCGGCTACTGTCAATTGATTCCAAAGCATCCATTCCGACTGCATTTTTCGGTCATTTCAATTGGGGACATATTGCCCAAAGGGCTGCACAGGCTATTATAAAAAACAGTTAAGCCAGGTTTTGATAAGCATCTCTGCGGCAAAAAATGGTATTGATATAGGTATCTGCGTAAACAAAATAACCTTTTTCGGTAAAGAAATCCACAATATCCGTTTTCCTGATCTCTTTGTTTCCCTCAACAAATCCCAACGTCTCCAGGCAAAAAACTTCCGGTTTATATTTTTCGAAGTTGATCATTTTAGCTATCTTAAGGTCAAGCCCCTCCACATCTATCGAAACCAAATTAGGATGCCCCGTAAAATATTTTTCTATAATCTCATTAATTTCGATCAGTTTCATCCTGATCACCTGCTCAGGTTTGTGCCTGCCAATTTCTTCATTGCCGGTATGCTCCCAAAACTCAGCTTCTTCTTTGGAAAAAGTATTTAATCCGTGAAACCGGGCAGGAAAAATATAAAAATCGGCTTCCCATTTTTCATTAAAAGCCACGCCGGCATTAATTATGGTATCCTTGGGCCTTTTGTGCAAGAGCCTTTTATACATTACCAGGTTAGGCTCTACACATACACCCTTGCTGCCCCTGGTATATAACCTGTAAGTATTGTTTAACGATACGGGTTCGTTTGCTCCAATATCAAGATAAGTTGGATTTGATATCTGAAGACGATGGAACAAATCACTAATAATTATATCTTCGCCACTTTGTGAATAGCTTCTCCTTACAAAGGGGAAAAAGGAACCAATAAGTAGTTTTTTTAACTTACTTATTACCGGAAGTTTCATAAAGAAAAGTTTTACATATAGTTTGCGAAGATACATAAACAGGACTTTTATATTGAAATATTGCAATTAAAGCTTGCCTGTTTTATTCTTTATAATTTAAAAAGCTAAATATATTTTTATAATGAAGAAAATGATCTTGGATTTGTTTAACAGGTTTGGGTACGATATTGTAAAAACAGGTATCCCTTATATGCCAAAAACTAAAAAGGACAGTTCTGTATTGGTTGGTAAATATCCAATTGTGATGCCGGGTAACAATTTACAGTTAGGCAATTATAAAATTTACCCTGAACTAAACAGCCAGCTTGGAAGACTGGCAGCTGTGATGTTTAAAAAATATCCAGGTATGACTGTTATTGATGTTGGGGCCAATGTAGGCGACACAATAGCTGTTCTGAAATCGGCAATTGATCTGCCAGTTATAGCTGTTGAAGGAGATGATGTGTGTTTTGGATTTCTGCAAAAGAATATTCAGCAGTTTCAAAATGTTTCAATTATTAAATCTTATCTCGGTGAGAAATCGCAAAGTATAAACGTAAACCTCCAACATGCAGGCTGGAATACTACCATTATTCCAGAGGAAACTGGGAACCGTCAGATCATATTCAACACTTTGGATGAGATAATAACTTCGGGAGGTTTTGCAAAGCGGCAACTAAAATTATTAAAAGTTGATGTGGAAGGTTTTGATACGATTGTTTTGAGGGGGGCTACAGAGGTCATTCTACTGCATAAGCCCGTATTATTTTTTGAGTATAATCGGAAAAATATGAAAGTGATTAATGAAGACGGGCTTTCTACAATACTCTCCTTTGAAAAATTCGGGTATAATAAAATTATTTTTTTCGATCATAAAGGAAATCTTGTTCTGGCTACCGATATGCAAAACACAGAGGTGATAATTTATATGCACAATTACATATCTTCGGAAAAAAATCTTTTGGCTTACTATGACATCTGTATATTTCATAAAGCAGATACAGAAACAGCAGCTGCGTTTTTATCCCAGGAGAGCAAATATTTATAACTGCCCATGACGGTTTTACAAAATACCATGAAATATAAATTCATAAAACCAAATAGATGAAAAAACTCTTAATAAAATTATTTTCAAAGGCTGGATACCAGATCATCAATAAATCCAAAATAAATTTTTCTGTCAGTAATTTTCAATATGAACTTATAACGACCTATGCTAATTATGCCCCTTGGCTTCAGGATGCTGCTTTTCAGAATACATATAGCAGGATAAAAGATAATACCCTCGTTGATCTTTACCGCTGTTATGAGTTATGGGAATTGACGGGGGAAATACATGCTCTAAATAACTCAGTTAGTTTCTTGGAAGTTGGTGTCTGGAAAGGTGGTACAGCAGGTATTATAAGTAAAAGATTAGCATTATTGAATTCCGCTGCACCATTTTATCTGGCAGATACTTTTACCGGAATTGTTAAAGCATCGGAAAAGGACGATTTTTATAATGGAGGAGAACATGCTGACACAACTTTTGAAACCGTGGAGACCCTAATGAAAGATGTGTATGGCAACTACAAAATTTTAACAGGGATATTTCCCAATGAAACAGCCCATCACATTGACCATAATGAAAAATTCGGACTTTGTCACATCGATGTTGATGTTTATCAGTCTGCAAAAGATATAGTGGATTGGATATGGGACAGGCTGATCATTGGAGGAATGATCATTTTTGATGACTATGGCTTTCATACTACCACTGGGGTAACCATATATGTAAACGAGATGAAAAATATGTCAGACAGGGTAGTTATTTATAACTTAAATGGCCATGCAATAATCATAAAAATTAAATAACAGTTGTTTATTATTGCTTTTCATTTTCAGTATTACAATAACTGTTTTACGATCTTTTCAAATTGAGGTTGGTAACAGAATTCGTAAGCATTCTTTCCTTCGGGAATGACATTGGGACATTCAAAATAAACTTCCAACACCCTTTTTACTTTTAATGCTTCCGCAACAGCAAACGGAAAAGATTGGTTACCGATAAAGAATTTACAGCCTGCTATCACTTCTGCAAACTCCCTGAAATTTTTAACTGGTATATATTTGAGATCAGGTATTTGGTTTTTCAAATCTTCATATTCATCTTTCAACCCTATAAAACTAATATTGGGGTAGGCAGCCAAAAAATGATAAGAAATTCCAGGAGCCCGGTACCTGAAACTCCTGGCAATTATAATTTCATTATTAAACTCATTATTGGGTTTGGCAGTAAGCCAGGGTTTACCCAAGTCTGCAGTAATGCCATAAGTTTGAAAATACCACCTGCATATATGTCCCTTATTATAATCAAAGGGGTATTTTCTGAAATAGTCAAGATCGAAATCAACCTGCTGGTCAGTTAAAATATCACAGACCACAAAACCAGGTTGAGATAGGATCAATGGAGCCAGTAATTCTACACTTTTTTCCGTCAGTATCTTGCCCTTGTTCTGGTGTTTCATCCCTTTTTTGTATAACGATTTCTGGTTTATATGCAAATGAAGATGAATATTACGTCCCTGTGCCAATGTTTGCATGGCGGGTATTGCATAAACAATATCACCAATCAATCCAAAATGTTTAAAATGTATTGCATCCTTTTCCAGTGGTGGATAAAAGTCCGGAGGGATCACTTTATCAAGAGACCGTGTATATATCTCTTTGTACCCTGATTTAAAAATGGCGCTATAAATCCGTTGAAATATGTTCATATACAAAATTTGCTTTACCAAAATCGTTACCTGATGTAAAATTAAAAGAATTTATATTAGCCTAAGCAGTCTTATTTACCCGTATCACATTAAAACTCCGGTAAGATAAGCATACCGCATTTAAAGTAAATTTGGTTACTTTGCTTCCACAATCTGCTTTATATATAACAAAAAACATCAAAAAAATAAATAAACGAATGTTCAGGAAGATTAATTTATTGGCCTATTACCTGTTCAAATACCCGGTTTATAAAATCATGCTGGGTAAGATCGGCTCATCAACCAGACTTATCAATGCAAAGGTTGATGGGCATTCCAGAATTTTTCTTGGCTCTAAAGTTTATATCAATGACAAAGGATGGGTGGTTTGTGCAGCATTAACAGGTGATGCTGATGCAAAACTTATCATTGGTGATGGTACATATATTGGCCGCTTCTGCCATATTTATGCTACATCAAAAATTGAGATCGGTAAAAAAGTATTGATAGCCGATAAGGTTTATATTAGCGATAACCTGCATAGCTATGAAAATATGGATCTGCCGGTAATTGATCAACCCATTAAACAAACTAATCCTGTCATCATTGGAGATGGTGCCTGGCTGGGCGAAAATGTTTGTGTAATTGGAGCCAGTGTGGGTAAGAATAGCGTGATAGGTGCCAACGCCGTTGTAACTAAAGACATCCCTGATCTTTGTGTGGCCATCGGATCACCGGCAGTCATCATCAAGCGTTATAACACAGAAACAATGCAATGGCAAAAAACGGATAAGGACGGACAATTTATTTGAAGTAATAAACAATGAGTAAAATTTTAATAACCGGTGGCGCCGGATTTATAGGCTCAAACCTTGCACTGTATCTTTTGCAAAAAGGATATGAATTAACAGTATTGGATAATTTATCAGAGCAAATACATGGTGCAGACCCTGAAACCTCTTCCCCTTTATACAATTCAATAAAAGATAAAGTCCAGTTTATACATGGCTCGGTAACCAATGTTGAAGACTGGAACAAAGCTATTGGCGATAATGAAACAATTGTACATTTTGCAGCAGAAACAGGCACTGGTCAATCTATGTACCAGATAAAAAAATATACCGATGTAAATGTCGGCGGTACAGCTATTATGCTGGATATACTCGCCAACAACAAAACAAAGGTAAAAAAAGTCGTTGTGGCATCTTCTAGGTCTATATATGGCGAAGGAAAATATCTTACACAAAATGGAGAAACAGTTTATCCTCATCAGCGCCTTTCGGCAGACATGGATGCCGGTAATTTTGAAGTTACCTATCCGGGCCTTGAAGAGCCATTGCAATTGGTAGGAACAGATGAACATTCAAAGATTCATCCTTCATCTGTTTACGGCATTACAAAATATAACCAGGAGCAGATGGTGATGACGGTTTGCCCTTCTATCGGCATCGCCCCTGTAGCATTCAGGTATCAGAATGTGTTCGGCCCCGGACAATCTTTAAGCAACCCATACACCGGTATTCTTTCCATTTTTTCTACCTTAATAAAAAACAACAAGCCCATTAATATTTTTGAAGATGGTAAGGAAAGCCGTGACTTTATTTATATAGATGATATAGTGAAAGCAACATTTTTGGGTGTTGAAAAAGAAGAAGCTAACGGTGAAATATTTAATGTAGGTACCGGTGTTGCAGTTACAGTTTTGGAAGTTGCCAATTTATTGGTTGAATTGTATGGTGCTGAAGTTCCTTTACAAATTACCGGTAATTACAGGCTGGGAGATATACGCCATAATTATGCCGATACTGCGAAAATTGAAAAGCTGCTTTCCTTTAAACATTCTTTCGATTTTAAAACAGGATTAAAGCATTTTACCAATTGGGTAAACAGTCAGCAGATTCAGCAAAGCAAATACGTAGATTCGATTAACGAAATGAAGTCAAAAGGACTATTGAAATAAATGTTATGGCTAAAATTGGCTTGGTTACGGTTCTTTTTAAAAGCGATGCGGTGCTACCTGATTTTTTTAAAAGCATTGCAAAGCAAACGCACAAAGACTATATCCTGTACCTGGTAGATAACTCCCCTGCCCTATCATCAGATAAAATTATTGAAGATTGCCTTTCTGAAAATACAATCACGCAACACAGGCACAAAAAAAACACTGAGAATATTGGTGTCGCAGAAGGTAATAATATTGGCATTAGGCAGGCATTGGCCGACGATTGCAGTCATATCATTTTACTGAACAATGATATTGAACTGGAACAGGACTTTGTCTTCAGCAATATGCTTGCGCTTTGCGAAAAAGGTAAAAAAATAATCGTACCAAAAATATTTTATTACGATACGCGTAAGCTTTGGATGGCTGGAGGTAGCATGAATAAATGTCGTGCATTAGGCATTCATTATGGCAATGGTAAAGATGATGCGCCTGAATATAATATTGCCAAATACATTACCTATGCACCAACCTGCTTTATGATGATTGAAAGCTGTGTTTTTAAAACCGTTGGCCTGATGGATTCAAAATATTTCGCTTACTACGATGATACTGATTTTGTTTTCAGGGCATTGCAGGCGGATTATAAAATGTATTACGAGCCGGCGCTTACTGTCTTACATAAAGTCTCCTCATCAACCGGGAGTAACCCTACATTTTATGTCTACTATTCCAACCGAAACAAAATATATTTTATCCGTAAAAATTTAAAAGGCATTGTAAAACTGGTTGCTTTTGGTACTACATTTTTTACAAGAGCATGGTACTACCTTAAATTTGATAATGAAAGAAGAAGCAATCTGGCACAGGCTTTACGGGATGGATTCAATATTCCGCTTTAGTTTACTTAAGAATAGATCCATTGCTGTAAACATAGCAGACTCGAGGTTGAATTTTATATTTTGGGTATAATAAGCTTTCATATCAAAATCAGTATATGGATTCTTGCTGATCACTTCGTCAAGCTTTTTTAACCCAATTGTATTTGCTGCATTAAACACTACAATAAAATCTTTGGGTAATTTTTTATTACTCACCCAGGCTGCAAATACAAAAGGCAAACTGGTCATTTCTTTCCAGGCGGTTCCCAAATCGTAAATGTATTTAGATTTTTTCCGCTGCAGTAATGCCCTGTCGCCAATTACAAGGCCTGCCGTGTTACCCGTAATTTCATTTTCGTAATCGGCATTAGCTGGTATTAGAGCAGGCTCAATCTTCCAATGCTCCTTTAATAATATCTTTAACAATGCTACAGATGTTCGGCTTTGATAATCCATTAAAATGGTTTTAATTTCCTGCAACGGTACATCACTAAAAAGACATACACTGGCAACTTCGCCATCACATGCAATACCATAATCTGAAACAATATGATATTCTTTTAATAAAGGCAGGATAGCTACCGGAACAAGCCCGATGTCTATCTTATCCTGAATCAATAAAGCAGCAATATTAGCCGGGTAATCAATAATTAGCTCAATCTCATCTTTCATCATCCCCTGCTCAAAACCATATATCAATGGTTTTGTATTTAAATAACTTACCGCCCCTACCTTTATCTTCTGTGCCAATTAACGTATTTTTGCAGCAAATTTACAGCAACATCATGAATTTAAATCAACTTACTGCCTTATCCCCTATCGACGGCCGCTACCGGAGTCAATTACAGCATTTGGATGAATATTTTAGCGAATATGCACTTATCAAATACAGGGTAATTATAGAAATTGAGTACTTTTTATTCTTGGCCGAAAAGAAATTTTTCAAAATAGATTCTAAAATAAAAAAACAATTACAAAAAATTGCTGATGAATTTTCTGTTGAAGATGCTGCAGCTATAAAAAAAATAGAAGCTACTACCAACCATGATGTAAAAGCAGTTGAATATTTTATTAAAAATGCTTTGGATAATTCTAATGCCGGCCATTTAAAAGAATGGGTACATTTTGGATTAACCTCTCAAGATATAAATAATACGGCAATACCATTACTTTGGAAAAACAGTATTGAGTTGGAATATTTACCTGCAATAATTAACCTGCAGCACACTATTGGTAATATGGCTGTTGCTTGGAAAAATTTACCCATGCTAGCACGCACACACGGCCAACCAGCAAGTCCAACACGGCTAGGTAAAGAAATGATGGTTTTTGTAGAAAGACTAGAAAATCAAATTCAACTGTTTAGCTATATTCCGTTTACAGCTAAATTTGGCGGAGCTACCGGGAATTTTAATGCACATCATGTAGCTTATCCAAAATACAACTGGGTAAAGTTTGCTAATGATTTTACAGAAAATAAATTGGGTTTACAAAGACAGCAATACACGACACAAATTGAACATTACGATACTTTGACGTCACATTTTGATGCCGTTAAACGCATGAATACCATCATCATTGATTTTTGTAGAGATATGTGGACCTATATTAGTATGGACTACTTTAAACAACAAAATAAAAAAGGCGAAGTGGGAAGCAGCGCCATGCCACATAAAGTAAACCCTATTGATTTTGAAAACGCCGAAGGTAACCTGGGCATCGCAAATGCATTGCTAGAACACTTTTCAGCAAAACTGCCTATCTCCAGATTACAGCGTGACCTTACAGACTCCACGGTACTAAGAAATATTGGTGTGCCAATAGCACATACCATACTCGCTATTAAATCAACTGAAAAAGGTATTCGTAAACTTGTTTTACACGAAGCAAAAATTAAAATCGACTTAGATGCTAACTGGTCTGTAGTTGCAGAAGCTATACAAACCATTTTAAGAAGAGAAAACTATCCAAAACCTTACGAGGCATTAAAAGAATTAACTAGAGGTAAAAATGCTATTGATAAAAAAACAATACATATTTTTATTAACAGTTTAAAAATATCCGCTGCTATTAAAAAAGAATTGAAAGCTATTACGCCATTTAATTATATTGGTATTTAAACCTAATTTTATTCGTTTAGATGAAAAAAAAAATAATATTTTTTTTATTAATTACAACAAATTTATGTGTTGCTCAGGTTAATCTTAATAATGGCTTAAAAGCTTACTACCCTTTTAATGACAATGTTCCTCATGGTAAGGTAAATGATGAAAGCGGTAATAAAAATCATGTGGCTTTTAATAATGCCCTATTTACATATGATTTAAAATCTAAAAATTCTTACTATTATTTTAATGGCGTGGACCAATACATGCGTATTCCAAACAGTCCATCGCTTAATTTCAATAACCAAATATCAATTTCTGTTTGGGTAGAACCAACTGGCTTTAATTATGGCATTTGTCATGCTAGCCAAATCCTTAGCAAAGGGGGAGGAGATTATAATCCAGGAAATTATGCACTTCGTTTTGATGATGCTTTATTTTCGGAAGGAACAGGCTGTAATGGAACCATAGTTGATAGCCTCCATCAAAATTTCAGAGGTACCGGAACTATCTTAAAACCTTATAAAGATTATATAAAAAAAAATCAGTTGTATAATATTGTTTATACAAATGATGGTGATACGGCAAAGCTTTATGTAGACTGCCAGTTAAAATATGCAGTATATTTTCCCGAAACATTTACAAATAAAGAAGACTTGTTTATAGGTAAATCAGACGATACCCAATTCCCATTTTGGTTTAAGGGGTACTTAGATAACATTAGGATTTATAACCGGTCATTAACGCTAGAAGAGATACTTGCCCTTTGTAATAAAGAGACTGAAGAAGAAGAAAAAAAAGAAGATATAAAAAAAATAGAACCTGTTGTACTTTATAAAGAACCTGAACTGGAAAAAAGAAATAATGATTTAATACAAACAATAACTGTAGATAGTGATTCCATTTCAGTAACACTTTATGATAATGGAGAAATTGATGGCGATAGCATTACCCTTATTTACAATGATAAGATACTAACTAAACATCAGCGACTCACAGATAAACCCTTAACTTTTTTTATAAAAATTAAACCAGGTAACAGTCGAAACGAATTATTGATGTATGCCGAAAACCTGGGAAGCATTCCTCCCAACACCGCATTAATTATTATAAAAGACGGAGATAAAAGATATGAGCTAAATGTTAATAGCACTAAAAATAGTAATGGTGCGGTATCTTTTAAGTTACGAGAATGATCTGACAGGAACACCCCTTGAAGTGTGTGATCTTACTTATGGATTTCGCTTGTAAAATGAAATATAATATCTGGATTGTTCTGTATCTCGGTATTTAAAAACCATTCACTATTGGCCAGATAAACCAGCTGTTTATCTTTATCCTCTGCAATATTGGCCTGTTTATATTTGATAAAGTCTTCTAATTTTTTAGGGTTATTGCTAGTTAACCAACATGCCTTAAAAAAGGGTAGGTTATTCATTTGTACCGATGCGCCATACTCCTGTAAAAGGCGATATTGTATAACCTCAAACTGAAGTTCTCCTACACAACCAATTATTTTTTTATTACCCCCAAATTGAGTAAATAATTGAGCTACACCCTCATCAGTAAGTTGATTTAATCCTTTTTCTAACTGCTTGGTTTTCATTGGATCTTTGTTAATTACTTCTTTAAAAATTTCAGGTGAAAAACTAGGTATTCCAGTAAAGAAAAAATCTTCCCCTTCCGTCATCGTATCTCCAATTTTAAAGTTTCCAGTATCAAATAAGCCCACCACATCGCCGGGATAGGCATCTTCAATCACTTCTTTTTGTCGTGCCAAAAAACTATATGGATTGTTGAACCGTAGATCTTTATTCATGCGTACATGATGATAATAAACATTGCGTTCAAACTTTCCGCTGCATACCCTTAAAAAAGCAATCCGATCACGGTGTTTAGGATCAAGGTTGGCATGTATTTTAAAAATAAATCCGCTAAACTTATCTTCCTCTGGTTTAATATCCCTGGTAGTTGTATGTCTTGGCCTTGGTGTTGGTGCTATGCAAATAAAAGTATCTAACATTTCTTTTACACCAAAGTTATTTACAGCGCTACCAAAGAATACGGGGGCTGTTTTTCCGGCTAAGTAATCTACGTTGTTTAATGCCCCATAAACACCATCTATTAACTCCACATCTTCCCTTAATGTATTGCCATCCTGCACCCCTATTTTTTTATTAAGCACATCATCGTATAAATCTTTTATCTCCAGCGTATCCTCATCATTAGCTTTTGTGCCGGCGGTAAATAAAACTAAACTTTTTTTATGCAGATCGTACACACCTTTAAAATCCTTACCGCTATTAATGGGTATAGTCATAGGATGTAGTTGAATTTTTAATTCATTTTCAATTTCCTCTAACAGGTCAAATCGATTTTTACCATCCCTATCCATTTTATTAATAAAAACAATAACGGGTGTGTTACGCATAGCAATAACTTCCATTAGTCTTCGGGTTTGCGCTTCTACGCCATTAACGCTATCAATAACCAACACCACGCTATCCACCGCAGTTAAAGTACGGTAAGTATCCTCTGCAAAATCTTTATGACCAGGCGTATCTAATAAATTTATTAGGTGGCCATCGTACTCAAATGTCATAACGCTGGTAGCTACACTAATACCACGCTGGCGTTCTATCTCCATAAAATCACTAGTGGCATGTTTTTTTATCTTATTGCTCTTTACCGCTCCTGCTGTTTGTATAGCTCCGCCAAATAACAAAAACTTTTCTGTTAGTGTTGTTTTACCAGCATCTGGATGAGAGATGATGGCGAAGGTTTTGCGTTTATTTATTTCATTAATGTACTTCATAAAGCTTGGCCACCAATGGCACGAATGATATTTTTAGTATTTTAAAAAATTGAGCCGCAAAGGTAAGGCTTGGTAAGCAATTTGAACCAGCAAGTAATGCTTTGCTTGGCTATAATCGCAATATTAGTATAACGTACAAGTGCGTGCCATAAACTTTCGGCTTAAGGAGGTTGATTTATGTATAAAATAATAAAAGCCGCTTATACATTTTAGGCCTCATTTTAAATTGCATGACTTAATTTTGAGGAATGCCTAAATCGCTTCATATAATTCAGAATTCTTTAAAATTAACCTTTCAGGAGCTTAGGGTTAATAAACTCCGGACTGCATTAAGTCTAACGGGAGTTGCATTTGGTATTTTTTGCATTATTGGTATTCTGGCTACTGTTAATAGCTTGGAGCGTAATATTCAAAACGAAGTGAAAAGTTTGGGTACCAATACCATTTATATTGATAAATGGGATTATAGTGGAGGCCCCGACCAGCCTATTTGGAAATTTAGGGCAAGGCCAACTCCTAAGTTTGAAGAAGTGGACATGATAAAAAGCCGATCTGTATTATTGGATGATATTTCCTTTTTAATGCAAACTGGCAGCAACATTTCGCATAAAGATGACGTGCTACAAAATGCAAGTGTGTATGGTATTATAGAATCACAAATGGCTATTCAGCCCTTAGGGTTTGATCAGGGACGTTTTTTTTCTTCCACTGAATTTAATGCAGGAAGTCGCGTCTGTTTAATTGGATTTACTAATGCCGAATCTTTATTTGGTAGCACCGAAAGAGCTTTGGGCAAACAAATTGATATAGAAGGTAAAAAAGCTACTATTGTGGGCGTAATTAAAAAGGAAGGCACAAATTTTATTGGGTGGAATTACGATAATTGCATCATGCTTCCCTACCAATTTTGCAAACAGCTTTTTGATGAAAAATTTACCAACCCCATTTTAATTGCTAAAGGAAAAGAAGGTGTGATGCCTGCAGCATTAATAGACGAGTTAAAAGGCATCATGCGCCAAATAAGAAGATTAAGTCCTACACAGGAAGATAATTTTTCATTAAACAGTGTAGAGGCATTTAGTAAAGCCATTTCCGAATCATTTATAATGATAAATGTAGTAGGCTCAATTATTGGTGGCATCAGTTTAATTGTGGGCATGTTTGGTATTGCCAACATTATGTTTGTTACGGTAAGGGAAAGAACCAGTATGATTGGATTAAAAAAAGCTATTGGTGCTAAAAGCAGCAGTATCCTTTTCGAATTTTTGATGGAGGCTGCAGTACTTTGTATACTTGGTGGTGCTATTGGTTTATTCTTTGTATATATACTCACCTTAATACTATCAGGACCATTAAATTTTCCCGTATACATTTCTTTGCCGATGCTTTTCACTACCATTATTATCTGTATTACTGTGGGCATATTGGCTGGTATTATTCCAGCATCGCAGGCAGCTAAGATGGATCCAGTTGCTGCTATAAGGAGTAAATAAGAATATTTACAAATTCAATTTATTTATTTCAACTTGACTTAGATTTACCCTATATCTTATGTCTTGATGCTTCTTATCTTTGTAAAACATTATCTAATTATTTATTGATGCCTATTTGCATTTTAGCCATTGAATCAAGTTGCGACGACACATCTGCATCTGTTTGTGTTGATGGAAAAATTTTATCTAATTGTATTGCCAATCAATCTGTACACGAAAAATACGGAGGAGTAGTACCAGAGCTAGCTAGTCGTGCGCATATGCAACATATTGTACCTGTAGTGGATATAGCACTACAAACTGCAAATGCTCAGCGTTCTGAGGGCTTACAACTTTCGGATATAGATGCCATTGCATTTACTCAAGCACCTGGATTAATTGGTTCTTTACTGGTAGGCAGCCAGTTTGCAAAATCATTGGCACTGGCTTTAGATAAACCATTAATTGCTGTACATCATATGCAAGCGCATGTGTTGGCTAATTTAATACCTGATATAAAACCAGCATTCCCTTTTTTATGTTTAACCGTTAGTGGTGGGCACACACAAATTGTACAATGCGATTCTGCAACCCAATTAAAAGTAATTGGCGAATCTATTGATGATGCTGCAGGCGAAGCATTTGATAAAACAGCCAAGATGCTCGGCCTCCCCTATCCTGGCGGTCCATTAATAGATAAGTATGCTGCTACCGGTAATGCCAAACGTTTTAAATTTCCAGAGCCGCAAATACCGGGTTTAAATTTTAGCTTTTCGGGATTAAAGACATCTATCCTATATTTTTTAAAAAATGCTGGCACTAGTAATTTATTTAAAGAAGAATTTTTAGCTGAAGAATTCAACCGAAAAAAATTTATTGACGAAAACTTGAATGATATCTGTGCATCCATACAAGATAGAATTATAAGTATTTTATTAAACAAATTAAAAAAGGCCACAATAGAAACTGGCATTAAAGATATTTGTCTAGCTGGGGGTGTTAGTGCCAATAGCTTATTGCGTAAAGCATTTAAAGAAATGGGAGAAAAAGAGCATTGGAATACTTATATTCCTGCATTTGAATATTGCACCGATAATGCTGCTATGATAGCCATCACAGGATATTACAAATATTTGAAAAAAGATTTTACACCTCTCAGCATAAGTCCTTCTGCAAGAGCAGAGTGGTAAATAAATGATGAAATAAAAATACAATAGCACCCCTATATTTATTAAAGACTTATTCAAAGCTTGTATATTACAGTTTGCATGTCTAACCACTATTTTAAATTTAAACAATTTACCATTCAGCAGGATCAGTGTGCTATGAAAGTATGTACGGATGCCTGTTTATTTGGAGCAATCGTGGCCTCTTACAAATTGCCTATTACAAACTGTTTAGACATAGGAACAGGAACAGGATTATTATCTATAATGGTGGCACAAAAAAATACTACTGCTTATATTGATGCCATCGAAATTGATACTAAAGCAGCATTACAGGCACAACAAAATGTGGTGGCTTGCTCATGGAGCGATCGCATTCAAGTTTATAATGAAAATGTATTGACTTTTAATTCGTTAAAAAAATACGATTGCATTATCGCTAATCCTCCTTTTTTTGAAAATGATCTTCAATCGCCTAATAACACAAAAAATAATGCAAAGCATGATAATTCGCTCACATTAATTCAGTTATTGCAGGCAGTTGATATACGCTTATCTGCTGATGGATTTTTTGCTCTTTTACTCCCTTACCAAAGGGTAGAATTTTTTATAGAGGAAGCTCTGAATTTTAACCTACATCTTAGTAACCAAATTCTTGTAAAACAAAGCAGTAGGCATCAATTTTTTAGAGGTATTATATTTTTTAAACGCAACCCAGAAAAAAAAAATTATAGTATAATAACAATAAAAGATATAGAACCTAATTACTCAAATGAGTTTATAGAACAATTAAAAGATTATTATTTGTACCTATAAATTAAACTCCAGCATAATCTTTCATGTACAGGTAAGGATTATTTAACTTGCCAGTATCAACCATGGTTGCATTCTGAATAAGTTTACTGCCCCCAAGTCTAATATCATCTAATACATATTTAATGAGTTGTTCGCCAAAATAACGACTTGCGTCTCTAGGCAGCTCGTTAGGTAAATTACCTACGGCCATTATATCAATAGAATTTGATAAATAAGGAGCAGTACGATCAAAGCTGAGCTTGTCAACGCCATACACAGGGTCATTAATGGTGTTATCTCCAAGATTACAGGGTACTGAACCATCTCTATCATCTGTTATATCTGCAATCGTTTTTATTCTAAAATTATCCTTGCTTATGTCAGCCAATTCAAACAGGCGTGGTATATCACTTTGCCAATAAATTCCATTTATAAGAATATCAGTGCTTGAAACATAATGTATAAAAAGACATTTATAATTTTGTGCATTTTTATGAAAATCGTCTCGATTATACTTTCCTGTTTCTTTGTGTTTATATAAATCATTCCCTTTTAAATGAACATACACTGGGTATGTAAATTCTTTTTCTAAGTAATCATCTGGTTCTACTTCATGTATTCCCATTAAATTCATAATTTCTAATACCCCATGTGCTACTCGTCCAGTACCGGTTACGGCAATTTTAATATGAGGTAATTTTAATCCAAAATAAGTATGTATTAGTTTTTGAAAACTATTAACTGAGCCCACTCTGGCTAAATTAAAAGAACCTGTTCGATTACCATAAGCCATCATTCCATTGTGAGCGCCTACAATACCAGCAAAAAAACCAAAGCCAATAATTCGGGTGCCATCTTCATGCGCTAAGCATTCATAATCGATAAGTGTAATTTTTTTATCAATTATTGTTTTAAAAAGTTTTTGATTAGAGAGTTGCATTTTTTTTGTATGTGAAAAAAACATGTAGGTTTTTCCTTCTAGTAGCATATCAAGTGGAACCTCTTTTATACCTAATAAAAGATTACACTCAGTCATATCTTCCTGCACTTGTATGCCTGCCCTTTCATATTCTTTATCTGTATAGCATCTATTAGTAGAATATTGGGCAATTACTTCCACATCATTAAAATTTATACGCAGCCATTTACATTGAGCTGGAGTTATTGCCACCCTATTGTCTTGGGGTATTTTACCTTCTCTTATTAATCCAATCTTAAGCATCAATCGTCGTTTTTCAATCACAATTTACATTTTTGATTTTATATACAAGGTTATACATTTGTATAATGAATTATTTTGAATTATTTGAACTACCTATTACAATTAACATAGACATGGGTAAGCTGTCTCAAAAATATTTTGAGTTACAAAAAAAATATCATCCCGATTTTTTTACACGGGGCACAGAGCTAGAGCAGGAAGAGGCGCTTGAGATGAGTACACGACTCAATCAAGCCTTAAAAATATTAAAAAACAAAGGGGAAACTATTAAATACATTTTGCAATTAAAGGGATTATTAGCTGAAAATGAAAAATATCAATTGCCTCCCATTTTTTTAATGGAAATGATGGAGTTAAACGAAGATTTATCCAATGATGCCATTTCACAAATAAAAGAACTTACAAAAAAACTTTATAGTGAAGTAGAGTCTGTAATTGATAACTATAATGAGTTATCTACTACCACAGCCGACCTTTTAAAGCTAAAGGAATATTACTTCAAAGAAAAATACCTGCAACGTATTTTGGACAGATTATCGGGATGATGTAATATTGCATCCCAATTTAAAGTTGCCCATGTGGCGGAATTGGTAGACGCAGTAGACTCAAAATCTGCCGTTCGCAAGGGCGTGAAGGTTCGATTCCTTTCGTGGGCACCAAATCAGAGTTAAGGTAATCTCCAACGAGGTTACCTTTCTTTTTTTCTGCTAAAACTCTTTGCAGTAGAGGTATTGAAGCGAACAAGCTGTTCACTCTTTCGGTTCGAACTACCCCTTTTTCTTTATTATACAGGATTCCTTTAGGGAATATCAGGTTTTGCAGTACCCGCTTGTTATCAAAACCTGCTGTAACCAAAGCCCTGCTTATGTTCTGTGCAATACCCAAACATTTTTCAACGACATTTTCAAGGTTCGAACTGTTAATGTCAGTTTTAACAAGATCATCAGATAACACCCGCATCTCTTCTTTAATTATTGTTACATGTTTGTCATATATCTCCTTTTCAATTTCATCGAACAAAAACTTCTTCTCTATTTTTTCAAGCAGTGTTTCTTTCTCTGATAGCCACTTTTTAAGCAGCTTGGTTTCATCTACTGATTTTGACAACCGCTTTGTAATACCCTGATGCAATATTTTTTTTAATGCTGCTTTTTTTTCTTTGTTGTAATCAATAAAGTATTATTGCCTAAGTAATAGACGAATAAAAGCTGATTTAAAATTTAAAAAAGAATTAAGAATTACGTTAGTTTTAGTTAGTTAGCCACCTGATGTAGGTGGCTTTTTTATATAGTAAAGTGTTTCGATTGGATTTAAACTTTCTTTACTGGCATAGGGATTAATTTACTAGTTCTTTTTTTATATTTTTTAAATGCAGGATTGTTGGCATATTTATTTTCCAATAAAGGAACCCCAGATACAAAAACCAAAAACAACGTAATGGTTAACGGACTGATGATAAAAAAAATACTGTTGGATAAAGGAAGCGAAATGATAAAAATTCCCCACCACATCATTATCTCCCCGAAATAATTAGGATGGCGGCTGTATTTCCATAATCCGGATTGCATTATAGTACCTGGTATTTTTTTATATTTTATAAATACGGATAATTGCCAATCAGCCAGTGTTTGAAAATAAAAACCAATCAGCCAGCAAACTGTGCCTATCAAGGTTAAAGTATTCCAATGCTGAACGCCGGATATAGCAGCATTTATTAACGGGGAAATTATAATGATCAATAAAACTCCCTGCAACAAAAATACCTGACCATAACTTCGCCAGTAAAATGTTTTGCCCCATTCTTTGCGCCATGCCAAATAACGAAAATCTTCATTTTTGTTTTTATTCCGGAGATAAATGTGCACACTAAGACGTAAACCCCAAAGAGTAACAAGGCTATACAACAATAATAAAACAGGTGATGATTTATTAGTCGTAAAGAGATAACCGCAAATAATAATATAACCAAGACCCCACGCAATGTCTGCCACATCATTTCTTTTTTTAATCAATGCCACTACAAACCATAAAGTGGCATATATAGTAATGATGATAAAACAGTTTATGAAAATGGTTAACATTTAAGAAACCCATTTAGCAATAAAGAAACCTGCTGTGCTTACCAGTCCTGTTAGTATTGCACCCCAAATAATATCAATAAAAACTATGCGAAGTGGCCAGTCTTTTAAGGTAGCTAAATTGGTAAGATCGTAAGTGGCATAAGTAAAAAATCCAAACAATGCGCCGCTGATCAAAGCTTTTAGCAGAGAATTCTTTTCAATAGCCGGAAGAATTGAAAAATAAAAAATACCTACAATAAATAGCAAATAAAAAATAATGGCAGCTGTCCAGTTCACTTTATCACTTAAAAAATTGCTTAGGTATTTCCTATACAAATCTTTTGCTATAAAACCCAGCCAAACCATATCAATAGCAAAAAATACAACAGCAGTAAGGAGATAGCTTATGATTAATTTTGATAAAGGCATATAATTAAAGTTAAAGTAAATACTAATAATGATGTGCCACAAAATATCTACTTCAATTCATACTGCCAAAAAATATTATTTCAAGGCTGTAAACGCAAATTAGTGGCATAATACTTTCTTATTCTATTAGGTGTAACCCTTATTGACACGGTCGTCTTTTAAAATGGCATATAAAGGTTTCGGGCTTTGCGAAGGTGGCGATTTTCACCACAAATGTTGATGCGGAGAACCAAACTTTGATTAACCACAAATGTTCATTTAACCACTGAACCGCCAATTTCTTGTAGGTGCTATTATAAGCTGCCTTTCTTATCTTTCTCGCCATTTGCTTTCTAATCCCATAAAACCCTCCAAATGATACACAGAGTCAGAATAAGAGAAAAGAATGGTCCGGTCGTCAATAATTGTGTATTTTTTCCTTTTTTCAACCGGCAACTTTTGTATGTCTGGAAAATATTTTAATGGGACAATAATTACACGACCATCTTTAAGTTTCAATGACATTTTTCCCACGATATCGAAATTTAATTTTTCAATACAAATTTTGGTATTTTTAAGTGTAGTTGTCATTTATTTTAATTTTATAGTGGTTATTTTTTGACCATTTTTCACCTTATTAAATGAGTCAATAAGTATTATTTGAAACGATTAATATAAACAGAAGTAGTTTTTTCATAAAAAATTATCTTAAAAGCAATACATTATCCTTTATCTCAACATTACCACACAATGTTTTTCCTTTAATGTAGTAAACATAATAGCCCGGGCCTGCAGGTTTTCCTTTATAATTTCCATCCCAGTAATCGTTGGCATTATTGGTTATAAAAACAATGCCACCATAACGGTTGAAAATAATAAATTCCAAATCGGTTATATCACGGTAATATTTTATGCCGAAATAATCGTTAAGGCCGTCGTTATTGGGCGTAAAACTGTTTGGTAATATGAATCCGTGGTTTTTAAAGTCTGCTATTACTTTAATACTGTCTATTCCTGCACAAATTGTACTGTCTTTTCCATACACATAATAAGTGGTGGTTATTGCTGGATTGGCGATTGGATTGGCAATGCTGTCGTTATTGATTGCATAAGCAGGCAACCAAGTATAAGTGGTTGCACCACTTGCATTTAATTGTGCAAATGGTTTGTTGCAATTAAGATCATTACTTTTTGTTGCTTTTACAGTTGGTGCTGAAAGTACGGTAACGGGTATTAAAAAATTGCTGTCGTTTTTACAAATATTATCCGAAACTTTTAAAGTATAGACAGTAGTAAATGGAGGATTGGCGACAGGTTTTTCAACTACAGGATTACTTAGATATAGAACAGGACTCCATACATATTGAAAAGCATTTCCGTTATTACCATTTAATTGTACAGAGGTTCCCCTACAAATTATTTTCCTTTCTGGTGTAATAAATGTTGTTCGATTTTTTACATCTACAGTAATGGTATCATTTGCTTTGCAGCCATTCATATCTGTACCGGTTACTATTAAAGTATGGGGATTTATATCGGTATAATTTGGGTTTGCAATGGTTGAATCGCTTACATATATACCGGGGTTCCAGTTATAATTTTCGGCTCCGCCTGTTGTTAAAACAAGCAACGCATTTTTACAGATGGTTGTATCTTTTAAAGTTTTTACAATAGGGTTTTGATTGATTGTTACTGTAACAGAATCAATTGCTGAACATCCTGTACCATTTGAAACAGTAAGATAAAATTTTGTTGTTGCGTTGGTAGTTGCTGTTGGGTTTTGCAGGGTGTTGTTATTAAGTATGGCAGCAGGCATCCATAAATAAGTACCCGTGCCGCTTCCATTTAATGTAAATATTTTTACACCGGTTACACAAAAAGAAGTATCTCTTCCTGCTTCGGCAAGCATACTGCCTGCTGTGTTTATTGTTTTGATGATGCTGTCTTTACAACCGTTAATATCTGTTACAATTAATTTTACATCATAGTTACTAACTGCATTGTAATTGTGAATTGGATTTTGCAAAGTGCTGCTGCCACCATCGCCAAAATACCATTGCCAGCCTGAGGCCGCCAATGGGTAAGTATTTGTAAATCCCAAACCGGTAAACTGAATATTATTGCAATAGTTGATTATGTTATTAATTCTTACAGAATCTATATTTGGTGTAAATAAAAGATTATCAAAGGGATCTGGTAAATCGAAAAGAATGGTTCCCCCGGTTCCGGAAGTGGCACCCCATGGGTTATTTGCATCTGTATATATTACACCATTTACATCGCCACTGGTATTTACTGAAGTAATATTGGCCGGTAATGAAGGCCGGTTTAAAAAGAATACACCACCACCACCACCACCACCGGGGCCAACCCTTCCACCGGGGGTTATTACAGCGCTTACACTGGCGCCTTTACCGCCTTTGGTTTCCACCTGCAAATCATCTAATATCTGATTGACATACAACAAAACTGTACCACCACCACCACCACCTACCATGCCTTCATTACAATTGGCAACACTGCAAGTAACTCCATCACCCCCATTAGAAACAATTTTGTTAGTAGCGGAAGTTATCTGATCCGCAATGATGATAGCGATACCTCCGCCGGTTCCCTCTAATGGAGTTGGAATACCTATATCCTGTGCATGTCCTGCTCCGGCTCCACCACCCATAAATATTTTATTGGCTAAAGTGCTGTAGGCAAGGCTCCTACCACCCATTCCCCTGTTATCGTAAGGGGCACTGCCACAGGTATCGGATTGATAGCCACCAAAGCCGCCAGTACCGGCATTTGCACCACCACCACCACCGCTTTTAACACTTAATCCTGCACCACCGCCGCTGGCAAGGCTGGCTTTACCTTTAACCATATTTTGAGAAACTGTTGCAATACTTTCCCCTTTAAAAACCGAATTACCATTACTTGCAGGCAAAACATAACTGTTTTCAAAACAATTTGTATAAGATATGCCCACACCCAACTCTCCCCGTCTGAAGCCTTTACCGCTTACCTCAATATCATCACCTAACGTTATGGTTTGGGCATTTAAAACCAATACGCCTCCTCTACCGCCGTCCCAGGCAATACAGGTAAATTCTCCAGTATAGTTTGTAGTTTTAAAGTAAGGCACCCTGATTAGTTGTACGGCCCCTTCAGGGATATCATATTGCCTGGTGAGTTTATTTTTAAGTGTTATAATGTTGCCCACTTTGGCACTTATATAATTCATTTCATAATTACCTGCATTTTTGTAATTAATAATGCTCCCAAATGCGCTAGTATTGCTGGTATCTATAACTGCTCCTTTCATTTGTATCATTAATACAGTGTCGCCGGTATTATACAAGGTTGCATTCGCAACGGTAATTTCATTGGTGCATATATTGAAGGCAAGCACTTCGGTGTATTCATTTACAACTAGTGGTACATCATGCTGCGGTTTCTCTATGATTGTTTGAGCATAAGCAATTTTTGAAATGATTAGTAAAAACAAAAGTATTTTTTTCATAACGAAAATATCACATCAAATAGCCAACACTATGCGATGTTAAAGTTAATAATTATTATCAATCGGCTGTTTACTTTTCATAGCTTCCAATTGGCTATAAGCTGCCCAAACATAATCGGGGGCAGGTCCACGATTAAATGTAGTATAGTATTGATTAACAATACTATACTACATTCTTTATTTGTACTAATCCCATAAAATATGTTATCTATTGATTATTATTTAATATAGTAAACTTTTTTTTGAAGCAGTTTTCCACCCAGCTTGGTTTTCATAATTAACAAAAAATATTTTTAAATCAGCTTGATTTGCATAGTCAACAAAGTAAATTTTCTTTTTAGCCTGGATTAAGTATTTGGTAAAAAACCATTTACCATTATTCATTCCGGCCTGATTTTCATATTTCACTTTGTAAACTTTTAAGTCAGCTTGATTTTCATATTGAACGACAAAAACCTTAATATCAGCTTGGTTTTGATAATCAACGGAAAACATTTTTTGTGATTTTGTTGTTGCAGAAACAAATAGAATAGTTACAATTATCATTATTTTTTTCATACTTATTTTTTAATAAAAAATTTGATATTTTAAATATATAATACTTTGATTAAAAATATCTGTAGATGCAGTAGTAAAATTTTTTTTATTTTATTTGCATGCCGTTCTGTTTAATTTAGTAAAAAATAATAATAGGCTTGACGACGGATAATTTAAAGAGATAAACTAGTAGTTAAAATTAATTGTTATCTGTTTGCTCAGCAATATCATCCATTTTAATGCCTGTATGACTTTCATTATACACACACAAGGTATTTTTAATTAAAAGTATCTGGGGCGATTCATGTACTACCGAAAATTCCTCAACAATCAGGTTGGAGATGGATCGGTATTTTATTAAATCGAGTAGATAAAAATCAGCTGTTTTAGGTGGAGCATCTCTTTCTAAACGACTTTTAGCCATACTGCTGATAGAGCAACGGGTACTATGTTTGAAAATTACTTGAGGCCTAGTTTTTGACAACTCTTTTATAGCTGCAAGCTCAGTTGCGGAGGTTAATTCTATCCAATTCATATTTGGGCATCAAATTTTAATGGATAATATTTTCACTCATTGGACAACCTGTTTTACGGCTAGCACTGCAACTGCTAAAAATTGTTGTGGCAGTTAATAGTACGATTAAAACAAATAATATTCTTTTCATCATTTTTAATTTGAAGTTTAAAGTTTATTTTTGACAAAAGTAAGTTTTAAAAATAAGGTTTACCAAAACTAAACGTATAACTTTAGTTTTTATTACTATTCTATTGCAGTTTTAAAAAATAAGCTAATTATACTTAAAATACATCCTTATAATCTAAAAATACAAAGTCTATAATGCTAAAATTGATTCGCCCCATTGCTTTTTTTGATTTAGAAACTACAGGTATCAACCTTTCAAATGATAGAATAGTTGAAATTGCTATCATTAAAATAGCCACGGATGGTAGCCGGTTGGTAAAAAGAAAGCTGATTAATCCCGAAATATCCATACCAACAGCTTCGAGTGATATACATGGAATTACGGATGATATGGTAAAAGATGCACCCACTTTTAAACAGATGGGTAACGAAATAAAAATGTTTATTGATAACTGCGATATGGGAGGATACAATAGCAACCGTTTTGATATTCCTATTTTAATGGAAGAATTTTTACGAGCAGGTATGGATGTTGATTTAAGTACTCGTAAAATGGTAGATGTACAACACATATTTTATACTATGGAACCCCGTACATTAACCGCTGCTTATAAATTCTTTTGTAACAAACAACTACTAGATGCACATAGCGCAGAAGCTGATATTGAAGCTACCATTGAAGTATTTATGGCACAATTAGAAAGGTATAAAGACTTGGGCGATTCGATAGAATCTATTCTAGCAATTATTGGCGAAGACAAAATAGTAGATTATGCCCGCCGTTTTGGGTTTAATGATCAAGGTCTCGAAATCTTCAATTTTGGGAAGCATAAAAACCGAACCGTAGTCGACGTTTTAAAATCTGAACCTCAGTATTATGATTGGATGATGCGGGGAGATTTTCCATTACATACCAAGCAAAAACTTACCGAAATATTCAATAGAACTCTATTAAAAAATAATTAATTTTCTTTAATAACAAATAGATTTATTAAGAAAATCTTAAATATACTGTAATTTTATAGATGTTAATGTACCATAGTCATTGGAAAAATTAGTTATTATACCCACATTCAATGAGAAAGAAAATATCGAAAAAATAATCGATACAGTTATCTGTTTGCAACTTAATTATCACATTCTTATTATCGACGATAATTCACCTGACGGCACCGCTGAAATAATAAAATCTATCCTATTTAAATATCCAGGGCAACTATTTTTAGAACAACGCACTGGAAAATTAGGTTTGGGCACCGCTTATATTTATGGCTTTAAATGGGCCATTGAAAAAGGGTATCAATTTATTTTTGAAATGGATGCAGATTTTTCTCACAACCCTACAGATTTGGAAAGGCTGTATTTAGCCTGTAAAAATGGGTCAGATCTTGCTATAGGATCAAGATACATAAAAGGGGGGGAGATAGTAAACTGGCCATCAAATCGCATCCTGCTATCTAAGGGAGCTTCCTTATATACTCGTCTTATAACTTGGATGCCAATAAAAGACCCTACAGCTGGTTTTGTTTGCTATAAAAAAGTAGTACTAGAGACTATAAGGCTTGATGCTATTGCTTTTGTAGGCTATGCATTTCAAATTGAAATGAAATTCGCTACTTGGAAACTAGGATTTAAAATACAGGAAGTACCTATTACTTTTATAGATCGCGAATATGGTAATAGTAAAATGAATAAAGGAATTATTAAAGAAGGTATATTAGGGGTAATAAATTTAAGATGTCAAAGTATCTTTAAAAATTATCGTAGAAAACTAACTCTAGCTAACAACATTATTTAGTTTAACTGATCTCTTTTGCAATATTATACTGCTATTTGCAAGCACTTTATTTAAGGGTATTAGTATTATCATTTTTTTAAATTGGGCATCTGTTCCTAATAATTATCATTTAAAAGCTGGATGAAACTGATGTAATGTATTTCGTAAATATTCCCTATCTAAGTGGGTATAAATTTCGGTAGTGGTAATACTTTCATGTCCCAACATCTCCTGCACAGCCCTTAAATCCGCACCGCCTTCAACCAAATGCGTTGCAAAAGAATGTCGGAAAGTATGTGGGGATATATTTTTTATTATACCTGCTTTTTTGGCCAGGTCTTTCAACAAAATAAAAATCATCACCCGGCTAAGTTTACTGCCTCGGCGGTTTAAAAATAAAACATCTTCTTGACCTGGTTTTATTTTAACGTGTACCCTTATTTCATTTTTATAAATATTGATATATTTAATGGCATCGCTACCAATAGGCACCAATCTTTCTTTATCACCCTTTCCTATTACCCTTAAAATACCAATATCTAAATACAAGCAACTTAATCGTAGATTAGCCAGTTCGCTTACCCTTAATCCACAGCTGTATAAGGTTTCCAATATAGCTTTATTACGGCCACCTTCAGGTTTGCTGAGGTCTATTTTAGCAATAATACTTTCAATCTCATCAAAACTTAAGGTATCGGGTAAGCTTCTCTTTTGTTTAGGCGTTTCAAGTAGCGCACTCGGGTTAATAGTTACAATTTGCTCAATAAGACAATAGGTATAAAAACTCCTTAGTCCAGATATGATTCTCGATTGAGAAGCAACTGTCATTCCTAATTCACTAATCCATTGCACAAATTTTTCTAGGTCTTTAAGTTCTAGATCCTGTGGCGATAACATTTTATTGACCGCTTGTAAATAATCTGTCAGCTTATCTATATCATGTAGATAGGCCTCGACAGAGTTTACTGCCAACGATTTTTCAAGCTGTAACCAAGCTTTAAAGCCTTTTTTATAAGGTTCCCACATGTTTTTAAAATAGGTTTATTGTAAGAATGATGATTAAAGTTAATTATATGCTACTTTCGCAAACTCAATTTCGTTAATAGTTATCAATATACAATATGCAGGCAGTTAATTTTCGATCCTTTAAACAAAAAGTAAGACATAATAAAAAACGCTTAAAAAGTTTTCTTACCAAGTTAGAAAAAAATATCCCCAAAAATTTGGATAAATTAACTACAACACTTCAGATTGAAGTATGGAAAGAAGTTGATTGCCTAACCTGTGCCAATTGCTGTAAAACGATGACTCCTACTTATACTAAGGCGGATATTAAAAGAATTGCAACACATTTTAGTTTAACCCCGCAGCAGTTTAGCGATAAATGGCTTATCTACGAAAATAGAGACAAAGATTGGCAGAATAAAAAACAACCTTGTCAATTTTTAAATCTTAAGGATAATAAATGTTCTATTTATGAAATACGACCTGCTGATTGTTCTGGATTTCCACATTTGGCTAAAAAGAAAATGGTAGACTATATGCATGTACACAAACAAAATATTGAATATTGCCCTGCTACATTCAAGTTAGTAGAGAAGATGCAGGAGCAATTAAGAAACGGAAAGTGAGCCGACAGTGTTTATGAGGGTTTAAAGTTGTTGAAATGGGCATCGCCTTGAAAAAAAGATGACAATTAAGATGACATCTTTTTTTCTTTTATATTTAGTTGTTGAAGGTTTATGCGATTTTAATTTATAGAGGTAAAATGAACCAGGGGATATATGTAATTGCTGGATCTTTACAAATAAACATCTTCAATTAAAAAATATTCAACTGGCTGATCTTTTAAAATAGTAATAGAAAGAATATTAAACTGAATTCTTTCCCATTGTGGCTGTTGGTACAAATATTGCTCTGCTGCATTAATAAGATTTTGAATTTTTTTTGAATCAACACCACCTTCAGGATATCCAAATTGTTTAGTTAGTCTTGTTTTTATTTCAAAAAAATGTAGAATGGTATCTTTTTCAGCGATAATATCAACCTCTAAATGCCTGTAACGCCAATTTTGGTGCATAATTATATATCCTTGCTGTAATAGATATATTGCTGCCAAAGACTCTCCCTTATTACCTGTAATATTGTGCTGTGCCATATTATAAAGGTATTAAATTAGGTAATTAACACCATGAGGATAATTGCATACATTAATTGTCTATTAAAAAACTTTTATTGCTTATTTTTGTAAAAATGATACTTAAATGAACAAACAACATACATCTACATTAATTATTGCCGTTTTATTAATCCTTATCGCTGCATTTAGTAGGGTATTTATGTACCCTCATAATTTTAGTCCTATTATTGGGATGGCTATTTTTGCTGGAGCTGTAATTAAAGATAGAAGATTAGCTTTTGCTTTACCGTTACTTGCCATGTTTTTGAGTGATGTATTATTTGAAATTTTTAATATTGCCCCTGGTTTTTGGGGTTGGGGTCAATTGGTAGGGTACGGTATATTAGCCTTAATTACGGTTATTGCTTTTAGCATGAAAAAGGTGAGTGTACTTGCTGTAGGTGGGTATTCAATTGTGTCATCATTAGTTTTTTTCTTTTTATCTAATTCGGCTTTCTTTGTTTTTGATAATCCCGTTTTTCATCTTTACGCACAAAATTTTAGTGGCTATTTGGCTAGTTTAGTGGGCGGGTTGCCATTTTTAAAAATTGGCATTATAGCTGATATAATGTATAGTACTATTTTGTTTGGCACTTATTATTTAGTGCAGCATTTTTCTTTTAATAAAAAAGTAGTGGCTTAATTTTTACATAACATATTTTAAAAAAACTGCTATTTAGCGATTATTTTTTATGATGTATATTATGCTTCTTCATAACCTTCATCTATATACAATTTTTTTCCATCTGCTGCACTTGTAGCTAATTCATCGCAACGGTTGTTATATGCATTATCCGAATGGCCTTTTACCCATTTTAATTCTATCTGTATGTTTTGTGCTAAATAATAATATCTAGTCCAAAGGTCTTTATTTTTTTTCCCGCCTTTAAAATTTGTTTTCATCCATTTTTTTAGCCAACCTTCTTTAATGGCCCTAACTACATATTGACTATCGGAATATACAATTACGGGCAATTCTTTTTTTGTTATAGCTTCTAGTCCGGTAATAACAGCTAAAAGTTCCATACGATTATTAGTAGTATAAGTAAATCCTTTTGATATTTCTTTGCGATGATGATTCCACAATAGAATAACGCCAAAGCCTCCGCGGCCAGGGTTGCCACGAGATGAGCCATCTGTATATATGTGTATTGTATTCAAATAATATTATATAATTTTTTAATTGAAATGGCAGTTCTATTATACCTGTAACACCCCTGTCTTAAATTCGGTCATATGTGGATTGTGATCTGCTGCTGCAATTCCTTCCGAAATCATTTTTCTTGTTTCTGCCGGATCAATTATAGCATCTATCCAAAGTCTAGCACCAGCGTAAAACGGTGTTGATTGAGAATCGTATCGGGTAATTATTTTACTAAGTAAATCTTGTTCTAATTCGGTTGTTATAATTTCTCCTTTATTTTTTAATGCGGCTACTTGAATTTGTAACATTGTTTTAGCGGCTTGCTCGCCACCCATAACTGCAATTTTTGCTGTGGGCCATGCATAAATAAATCGGGGGTCATACGCTTTGCCACACATGGCATAATTGCCCGCTCCATAAGAGTTACCAACGATGATAGTAATTTTTGGAACTACAGAATTTGCCACTGCATTCACTAGTTTAGCACCGTCTTTAATAATGCCGCTGTGTTCGCTTCTACTGCCAACCATAAAGCCAGTTACATCTTGTAAAAAAACAAGGGGTATTTTTTTTTGATTACAGTTCATAATAAATCGGGCAGCTTTATCGGCACTATCGTTGTAAATAACACCACCTAATTGCATTTCTCCTTTTTTATTTTTTACAATGAGGCGTTGGTTGGCAACAATACCAACAGCCCAGCCATCTATACGCGCATAACCGCATAAAATTGTTTTGCCATAGTCTTCCTTAAATTGATCAAAGCTGTTTTTATCTATAATACAATTAATTAGGTCAACCATATCATAAGGTTTACTATTGCCTGCACTCATAATACCATATACTTCGTCATTATTTTTTAGAGGAGATGTGGGTGCAATTCGATTGAACCCCGCTTTTTTATGAGGGCCAAGTTTATTCATAATTTTTTTTACTTGGTCTAAACATGCTTCTTCGGTTTTAAATTTGTAATCGGCAATGCCACTAATTGAATTATGAGTGTCTGCACCACCCAGTGTTTCGCTGTCAATATCTTCGCCAATAGCAGCTTTTACAAGGTATGGGCCTGCTAAATAAATAGAACCATTACCTTCTACCATCAGTGTTTCATCACTCATGATGGGCAGGTAAGCACCACCTGCAACACAAGCACCCATAACAGCTGCAATTTGCGTAATGCCCATTGCACTCATTTTTGCGTTATTTCGAAATATGCGTCCAAAGTGTTCTTTGTCAGGAAAAATTTCATCCTGCATAGGCAGGTAAACGCCAGCACTATCTACCAAGTAAATAACAGGCAAATTATTTTCCATAGCAATTTCTTGCATACGTAAATTCTTTTTTCCAGTAATGGGAAACCAGGCCCCTGCTTTTACAGTTTGATCATTGGCAACGATAACGCACTGGCTGCCGCTTACATAACCAATACCACTAACAGTGCCTCCAGCTGGGCAGCCACCATCATCGGGGTACATATCAAAACCAGCAAAAGCGCCAATCTCAACAAAAGGTTTGTCGTTATCGCATAAATAAGCAATACGCTCCCGTGCTGTTAATTTATTTCGTTCTTTTTGTTTAGCAGCCGATTTTTTACCCCCTCCTTCATAAATTCTTTCTAAGTGTTGCTTAACCTTGCTCCAGGCAAGTCTCATGCTGTCTTCATTTTTATTAAATTCTATATTCATTTTTTTTATTATAAATGTATTAAATAGCTTTTTTTAATTTAAGTATGTTTTTTATCCATGTCTATTATCTTGTTATTTTAATTTGCCAATGAAAAGGTAGTTATTTTTTCTTTAGTGTAACTGCTATAGTCACTGCAAAAATATGACTAATGAAATTAATCACATTTTTAAGGGGAAACAATTTGGAGTAATAATTTATTTGTAATGGGGTATAAAGAAACTGCTGGCATTAAAGTTTTAAAATATTATTTATTGATGCAATATTAAATCCATTTTTAATTACCTGTTTATACTGCTTACTATTTTTATTGATTACGGGATTGGTATGATTAAAATGGATAAAAAAAATTTTCTTTTTTTCTGCGGCTGATAAACCTTTCAGTTTGTTTATACTTTCCATAATAAAAGGGTGAGGAATGGTTGATATATCTCGTCGTGCAGGATCTTGCGGATTATTTATTTCTGCAGCATCAAAAAAAGTACCGTCAATAAAAGCATAATCTACTTTTGCAATCACATCAATAATATGGGTATCCCATTTTTCCCATTTGTCTATGTCTGGTATAAACAATGCTTTTTTATTTGGACCGATGATCGTGTATCCCACAGTTTCAGAAAATTCATCTCGATGGGGAACAGCGAAGGGAATAATTTTTAATTGGTTGGTGAGTTCTATTTCTTCTTGTTCAATAATTTGCTTAAGATAGATGTTTTTATTATTTACTAATTGGCTCCAAGGGGCATTTTGCTCAAGAAATTTTTTCATACGAGGCATAACGTACACAGGTATATTCTTAGCGTTTATGGCTTCCTTGCCTAAGTACATTAGACCTGTGTAATGGCCTATATGAGCGTGCGTTAGCAAAATGCCATCGGGTATTTCTGAGTGACTAGAGGAAGAAAAAAGGTAAAGCGATTTTGCCTGTTGTGAAAAGTCGGGGGTGGCTTCAATAATAAATTTTTTTTGATTAATTACATCAATTAGTCCAAGTGAAACCACACGTCTGTATTTATCTGGATGTAAAAATAAATCTTTACAGCAATCTTTATTGCAGCCAATTTGAGGTGATCCTGCATCTTGTATTGTGCCTAATACAAGGAGAGATGTTTCTGTAATGGGCTTAACTAGATTACTATTGGTTAAGTTAATATTTGTATTACTATAATAATTTTTACATGAATACAACATCGCAAAAAGAGTAAGAAATTTTAATTGTCTCATATTTTTTTTATTGTAAAAATTAAAATATAAAATTAAAGTGAGCGGGCAGTATTTCAATTTTCATCTCATTATCTTCTATATATTCTCCATCTAAATGCGCCTTAATAAGTTGATTACTTTGTATTGTTACTTTTTTTGTACGGTAATAATCAACAATTGCAAGTGTAAGGTGTTTTCCTTTTTCAATAACAGGCAGGTATCTAAGTCTTTTTAATGGTGAGACGGAGTTGACTAAATTGGCATCCAATAATCCATCGTCTGGTTTTGCCAAGGGGGCTACATAAAAGCCTCCGCCATATCGAGTTCCGTTGGCTATGCTAATCATAAAAAATTTGCCTGTCACAGTTTTTTCTGCTGATGTAATGGTATAGTGCTGTTCTTTATAAAACAGAATATGTTTTAAAATAGAGATCATAAAAGAAGTTTTTCCGCCAAATTTATTAACATCTTTTAAACTTTTGGCTATGGCACCTTCAAATCCAATACCCACCCCATTTAAAAAATACAGATTGTTACATTTGCCAGCATCTATTGGTTTTGATGTCGATTGTAGTATATGATTAATTTGTGCTTCTACTGTTGTTTTACCATATAACAAGGCATGAAAATCATTGCCTGTACCTCCGTTAAAAATACAAAGTGGTTTTTTTATATCGTTATATTGGTTAATAAAATAATTAACTGTGCCGTCACCGCCACTAATCCAAATCTGGTCATATTTATAGATTCGGCTATCCCATTCTTTTTCTGTAAATATTTTCGATATTATTTTTCTATCTGTTAAAATTCCTTGAATTATTTTAGCCAATTTAATGGCTTTTCCACTACCGGCAATTGTGTTGGTGGCAATAGCTATTCGCATGAAATTAGTTTTTATATTTTACAATATAATTAACTTATTTGCATTTATTGCTGTAATAGCGGCTTTAATATATTTAATGCCGCACTATTAAAGGCATTCTATTTTTATATGGTTAATGTCTATTACTCCAATTGGTTTAGAAGGTATAAAAATTATAACAAAGTATATGGACATTATGACTATATTTAATTACATTTCAACTATAATAAATATATGAATACATCTTCATTTTTACTTTATGGAGCTAATGGGTATACTGGAAAAATAATTGCAAAACTTGCAAAAGCTTATAATTTAAACCCTATACTTGCTGGGCGTGATAAAATTGCATTACAACTTTTAGCAAAAGAATTAAATACTAATTATCAAGTTGTCAACCTAGACAATACAGAAAAATTAGAATCAATTTTAAAAGAAGCCCCGTTGGTTTTGCATGCTGCGGGCCCATTTAAACACACAGCAAAACAAATGATAGAGGCCTGTATAAAAACAAATACCCATTATATTGATATTACAGGAGAAATACCTGTTTATGAAATGGCAAAAAAATATAATGATGCGGCTTGTAATGCTGGTATTATGGTAATGCCCGGTACAGGGTTTGACGTGGTGCCTACAGATTGTATTGCCCTGTTCTTGAAAAATAAATTGCCCGATGCTAACGAATTAAAATTAGCTTTTGCATCCATTAGTGGTAGTATTAGTCATGGTACTGCCTTAACAATGGCTGAAGGCATGGGCAAAAAAAGTGCCGTAAGGAAAGATGGAAATATTGTTAGTGTGCCACTTGGGCATAAAGGGATGTGGGTAGATTTTGGTATTAAAAAATTATTTGTAATGACAATCCCATGGGGTGATATTTCTACCGCATACACCACTACCAAAATTCCAAATATAGAAACCTACACCGGCATTTCACCAAAAACATTTAAACTACTTAAATTTCAAAAACTATTTAACTGGCTGCTAAGAACTACTTTTATTCGTAATAGGGTAAAAAATAAAATTAATAATGCCCCTGCCGGTCCATCTGATGAAAAACGAAACAATAATAAAAGCGTGATTTGGGGGGAAGTAAAAAATAAAAATGGGCAAAGTAAACAAGCCCGATTAATTTGCCCCGATGGGTATACACTTACTGCATTTAGTAGTATAATTATAGCGCAAAAAATTCTTGAAGGAAATTTTAAACCGGGCTATCAAACACCAGCAGGCTGTTACGGAGAAAACTTAATACTAGAAATACCAGGTATAATAAGAGAAGAGATATAATATTGAAATAGAAAATGAAATGGATATATAATACAAGAACTTATGTGCATGGTTTAAAAAATACCAAAACCGACCTTTTGGCCGGTTGCATACATTATTGCATGGCTGTTGCTGCATGTATTGTTACCCAAAACGAAAAAATACTCAATAAATTCTAATTGAATGTTTGGAGAAATTATGTTGCGATTATCAACACCTGATTTCAAACGCTTTGTACAAGCCGACACATTTGATATTACTTATGGCGGCGGCTGAACTGTTGCTTCCTACGAGTATTATTTAACATGTTCATCAACGTTATAAGTAGGGCTTTTGTAATAGGCTGAACATTTGCACTAAATTTGAACTTTGGTACTTTCTAAATCCCACCTTCGCCAAGCCCGAAACCGTTATGGGCAAATATTTGTCGAACTGTCGCATAATTCCTAATTTTTATCTTACCAAATCACCTATCTTTATTTTTTAACGAATATGATAGACCTTTTTGTGCTCCTAAACTAAAGCCTAAAGCTTGTGAAAACTATTTATGCTTTTTTTTGTTTGTAATATATGAACATAATTTTCAAATCAGGTTTTATTTTTACCCCTTACAAAGCGCCTGAGCAATCTGATTTTGAAAGGCTATTTGAGATTTTTAGTGAATTGATTACGCACACTTCAGGTGATGTAGAAGAAGCGTTAAATTGGTTTAAAATTTTAGATAAGGAATATAAATTGACAAATGACGAGTATACGCTGGATGATTTTTTGGAAGATTTAAAAAAGAAAGGCTACCTCAAGGAAGAAATTAAAGCAAAAGGTCCAGCTGCCCTAAAAATTACAACAAAAACAGAACGTGCGCTTCGTAAAAATGCGATGCAACAGCTTTTTGGAAACATTAAAAAAAGTGGTTCTGGCAGTCATAAATCAAAAAAAAGCGGCCAGGGAGATGAATCAACAGGTGAATTTAGGAATTTCCAATTCGGAGATAGCATTGAACAAATATCAATTACCGAAAGCTTAAAAAATGCGCAAATCAATCATGGAATTGGTGAGTTTAAATTATCTGAAGAGGACTTAATTATTGAAGACACCCACCATAAATCTCAAATGAGTACAGTCCTGATGATTGATATCAGTCACAGTATGATTTTATATGGTGAAGACCGAATTACACCTGCTAAAAAAGTAGCCATGGCTTTAGCAGAACTTATTACCACTCGCTATCCTAAAGATACCCTGGATGTAATTGTATTTGGAAATGATGCTTGGCCCATAAAGATTAAAGATTTGCCTTACCTTCAAGTGGGACCATATCATACCAACACTGTTGCTGGTTTAGCGCTAGCGATGGATATTTTAAGGCGAAAAAGAAATACCAATAAACAAATCTTTATGATCACAGATGGAAAGCCTAGCTGCGTTCGAATGCCTGATGGGCAATACTATAAAAACAGCAACGGCTTGGATCAATTCATTGTCGATAAATGCTACACGATGGCAGCTCAAGCCCGGAAATTGCACATTCCAATTACGACATTTATGATTGCACAAGATCCTTATCTTCAGTCTTTTATTGAAGAATTTACTAAATCAAATAAAGGAAAGGCTTTTTTTACCGGACTAAAAGGACTTGGAGAAATGATTTTTCACGATTATGAAAGCAACCGAAAAAAACGAATTAACTAATACTATGAATACTACATTAAAAACAATAGGTGACTTAAAAAAAGCAAAGTATGTCTCCAAATCTATTAAAACAGAACTAAGGGACAACTTGATTCACGCACTTCAGGCAGGTAAAAAAACCTTTCAGGGAATGCATGGTTACGAACAAACTGTCATACCACAATTAGAGCGCGCCATCTTATCGAAACATAATATTAATTTATTGGGATTGAGAGGACAAGGAAAAACTAGAATCGCAAGGCTAATGATTCAGTTATTGGACGAATATATTCCAATTGTTGCAGGAAGTGAAATCAATGACGATCCCTTTGCTCCCATTAGTCGATATGCGAAAGATATTATTCGTGAAAAAGGAGATGCAACACCGATTGAATGGCTTCATAGAGATGATCGTTTTTTTGAAAAGTTGGCCACTCCTGATGTTACAATTGCCGACCTTATTGGCGATATTGATCCTATTAAAGCAGCAAATTTAAAACTGAGTTATGCCGATGATAGGGTCTTGCATTTTGGAATGATTCCGCGTGCAAATCGTTGTCTTTTTGTAATTAATGAATTGCCAGATTTGCAAGCTAGGATTCAAGTTGCACTCTTTAATATTTTGGAAGAAGGCGATATACAGATTCGAGGCTTCAAATTAAGAATGTCCTTGGACGTTCAATTTGTATTTACCGCAAATCCAGAGGATTATACCAACAGAGGAAGTATTGTTACTCCCCTCAAGGACCGGATCGGCTCACAAATACTTACGCATTACGCATATGATTTGCCGACTGCAAAACGGATAACTAAACAAGAAACAGAAAAATCTGACAGTCGAACAATTGCTGTTTATGTGCCGGAACTAGCCAAAGATTTACTTGAGCAAATTGCTTTTGAGGCTCGAATGAGTGAATTTGTAGATCCTAAAAGTGGTGTGAGTGCGCGCATGAGCATTACAGGTTATGAGAACTTAATTAGCACAGCTGAAAGGCGATCACTGCTGAATGGTGAAACTCTAACCTCAGTCCGCTTTAGCGATTTAATGGGGATGATTCCATCTATTACCGGGAAGGTTGAGTTAGTATATGAAGGTGAACAAGAAGGCAGTGATTTTGTGGCGAATCACCTGATAAATGAAGCGACCAAAACCTTGTTTTTAATGCGTTTTCCGAAAATTGAAAAACTTAAAAAGTCAAATCAAACTACCGTCTATGATGCTGTAATCGAATGGTTTATAAAAGCTGACCAAATCGAACTTTCAGATGAAACCACAAATAAGGATTATCAAAAGGTATTATCAACATTGAAACCACTTGATGAATTAATACGCATCTATCAACCTGAACTAGCTAAAGAGGATGTAAATTTTATGAAAGAATTTATACTTTGGGCCTTAGTCGAACTCAAGCAGCTATCAAAGAAGCGGACTGAAAATGGCATTCTTTTTAATGATATGTTTGATAGTTATATTAAAAGTATGTAGCTTATTATCTAATTTCCACAAAATTATACGGGTGTAAAACGTCAGCATAAAGTGGGCCCTTTGATAGGCGAAGTACGAACTTTTTGGTAGATGATTTAAACAATATTTTAAACTACTAAATCAAAAAGCCGATCTCAATGATCGGCTTTGAATCACAAAACTTGATCCGAAGCACAAAACTTCATTTAACCACTGAACAGCCAATTTCTTGTAAGTGCTGTTAGCAGTAGTTTTATTCAGTCCAAAAGTTTCCAATTGAATATGTTTTTGCCTGTCCACTAATAATAACTCGGTCTCCTCTGTCTTCACAATATAGTTTGCCCATTCGTTCTGATACTTGTTGAGCATAAAGTTCTTTTTTGTTGAGTCTTTTAGCCCAAAATGGAATTAAGGAACAATGTGCAGAACCTGTTACAGGGTCTTCTATAATTGATGCTTGTGGGGTAAAAAATCTTGAAACGAAATCACAGTTATCTCCGATTGATGTTACAATTACACCACCGGGGGCAAGATTTATTTGGTCGAATAATTGTCTGTCAATTTTAATATTTCTAATTTCTGTTTCGTTTTCATATATCAAAACATAGTCTCTTGATTTCAAAATTTCTTTAGGTTGAATATTTAAAGATTTTGAAATTGTTGATGGTAATTTGTCAGCAACAGGCATTCTTGATGGGAAGTCCATTTTATAATGTCCATTTTCAACTTTAACAATTAAGTCGCCACTTAAAGTTTCAAAAACAATTTCATCTTTCTGGTAATCAAGTATAGTAACTAAGCAATGAGCTGCTGCAAGTGTAGCATGCCCACATAAATCCATTTCAATCTCAGGGGTAAACCAACGTAAATGGATTTTCTCACCTTTGTCAACAAAATAAGCTGTTTCTGCAACTGCATTTTCTTTTGCTATTTTCAACAAGAGTTCGTCTGACAACCAATTGTCCAGCGGTACAACACAAGCAGGATTGCCTCCAAAAATTGTGTCCGTAAATGCGTCAATTTGATATAACTTATGTTTCACTATAGTGTCTTTTTTAAAATTACTGCTAACGTTTTTGGGCTTGGCGAAGGTGGCGATTTTCACCACAAATGTTGATGCGGAGAACCAAAGTTTGATTAACCACAAATGTGCTGTTAGCGGTTGGTTTTTTTCTAATCACTACTTTTTTTTAAGCTAATTTATTAATTATTCCTTTAAATACGTATCTATGTAAATGCAGAACCGAATGCCAATATAATTAACCTCATGAAACTACTGGAGCAAATGTTGTTTGTGATAATATTATTTTTA